>Ga0265797_10001033_pt1 | contig 50030 bp, 52 predicted proteins | sample P2T30metagenome_FD_192433 | JGI IMG/M metagenome (GOLD analysis project Ga0265797, IMG submission 192433) | Plant litter microbial communities from East Loma Ridge, Irvine, California - P2 T30 | ecosystem: Environmental > Terrestrial > Plant litter > Unclassified | place: USA: California...
GCCTTGCTCAGCTTTTTGGGTATTTCGAGTTGCTCGGAAGATTTCTCGTCGAAGCATGCATGGTTATCATAATCATTAGGCGTTACGAGGATGTGCCAGTGTTGCAAGGGTCGAAGTCGAATGATTTCAAGGAAGTCGCTTTTCTCGAGTAAACTCGACAGGCGTGTACTGCCGAGTCGGCTGCGACAGAACATCCAGATCTCAGCAAATCGGATGCGATTGGAGAAAGGTGCCAGCGGTCTATGCCGTCGCCTCCGGAATCTGGCTGCGACGTCCCTTCTCTGCCTCGAGGTTCTCGTAGAGGAGGTACAGCGCCTTCTCGTTAGCGTTGGGACCGCCAGTGATGGTGAACATGCGCTCGCCGGTCTCGTCGTGAGGAGCTTTGGCAATGCTGATGCGGGCGCCAGAAGACTTGCGGATCTCGCTGATCTTGCTGCCACCACGGCCGATGATGCAACCGACCATGTCAGCGGGAATGGAGATGTTCTGGGTCTGGATGTCTTCGCCTTCCTCAACAGTGGGCGATCCAAGACCGCTGGCACCGACGTCCGGGCGGGCGTTGTAAGAAGGAGGCGAGGAAGCAGTAAAGTCGGCACCGTTGCCAGTGCGGTTGAAGCTGCGAGGAGCACCATAACCAGTGCCATTGGCCGCGCCACCAGCGCCAGCGCCCTGAACGCGGACCGAGGGGCTGTAGAGGACAGTGCCGTAGCCGCGCTGCTCATCGTCTACGAGGCACTTGCCGATCTCCCAGACAGCCTTCTGGACGCCATCAGGAGTACCCTGGACCTCGACAATGCGCTCTGTGGATTGGGGAAGCATCTCCTTCTGCGCGACCATGCGAACGCCGGAACCATCCTGAATTTGCTTGATCTTGGCACCTTGACGGCCGATGATAGTGCCCATCTGGTTGTGCGAGATGAGGAGGCGGACGGCTATGAGATAGTCAGTACGATTGCATTGGTACAGGCTTGCATTGCGACCTCGAACTTACGGTGAGTGTTGGGGTTGGCAACTACACCACCCATGCCCATCTGGGGTGCGCCCTTGACCAGGCAGTCCGCGACGAGGCCGTAAGCATCAGCAATGGATGTGAGGGAGCCAGTAACGGTGAGGACGCGGTCGTGGACGCCGGGGACAACCTTGCTGACGCCGGCGCGAACACCAGTCTTGTCGCGAAGGTCGGCGACGTTCTGGCCGGCCTTGCCAATGATCACACCGGCCTCCTTGGAAGTGACGACGGCACGGAGAGTGAGCTGAGCCTGGTTGTACTCCTCCTCGGTGCGAGGGTGCTCGGCGCCGTCGGTGTTGAGAGAGCCAAGCTGGTCGGCGATGTTGTCAACACCGCCGTCAACGGGCGGCGACTGAACGTCCTCGGAAGACATGGCAGAAAGTCGGAGGATGGTAGAGTGGTGGTGGAGGTAGGGCTAGTGAGTGAGGGTGATCGAGAAGAGTGGTGGTGTAGTGAGGGCGGTAAAGCTAAGCGATATCCAGTCAGTCACGGCGCGCGCGAAGCTGCTTGCTGCTGGGGAAGTGGGGCAGGGACCTACAGTAGCGGAGAATTGAGGCGCGGCGCAGAGACGGCGGAGGGGGAGGAACGCGGAGAGGGGAGTCGGCGAGAGGTGCGGTGGCGGAGGTTACTGCGAGGACTGAAGCATGGGAGGGCGGTGGTGGGTGGTGGTGAGGAGAGAGAGGGAGAGGGAGAGGTGGAGGGAAGAGAGGGAGGAGGGCAGGCAGAGAGAGGGACGACGCGAGCGTGGTGTGTGGAGTTGCTTGCAGGGCAGCGACGCTGCTGCTGCCCTTGTTGCTGCTGCTGCTCGAGGGATGCGCGCTGAAAAGAAGGTGCGCCGGCTGCGGGCGGGCCGAAAGAGCCCTTGCTCCATCCATGAGACTGCCCCTCGCTTGGTTGTTTCTCTGTTATCCAGGTCAAGTGTCATCCATTGATATTTGTTGTATCACTATGATGATTAATAAGGTACATGCAAATTTATAAGAGCGGAAATTCGAGTGGTATCATACATTTTATCAAGTGGTCTAGAGCCATATCATCAAGACCCAGTAGCCAACCCAAATCTACACCATGCCATCGAGGCATATTATACCCGAAACTCCCGTCTTACCAGACACCTTACGCCATCGTAAACCATCATAACCAGACCACATCTATTATCAACCGCGATCACGTCCTTGATCGTGACCCTGTCCCTGTCCGCCCATAGGCCCCATCCCGCCAGGTCCATGTCCGTTCGCGAACATGCCGCCAACGCCTGTGTGCCCAAGATATCCATCCTGCTCATTGAACATCGGCCCCGGCGTGAAGCTGCCCATGCCCAAACCCTCCGCCCAATCCCACTCCAGCGTCATCGGCATCTGCCACAAGTCCTGCGGCACGAAAGGCTGCTGGAAAGAGGCGCCGAAGGAGTTACCGGATGGCGAGGCATACGAGTTCGGCATGCCGAAATCTGCCATCGGCTCGTTCATGTTTGGCGCGTTGAAATTGTCTGGGAAAGCTGTCTGCGTGAAGTCGCCCGTTTGCGCGGCCGTGGTCATGCCTGGAGGAGGTACTTGGGCCAGATGAGGCGGCGCGCTGTTGCTTGCCATGGGCATGGCGAATGGAGCTGGGTTCCATTGCCCGTTGGCAGTCTGTGGAGTAGCCTGTCGCATTGTTTGATCTTGCAAGTGTTGTTGTCCCGGTCCATTGTAGGTGCTTCCAGCCTGGCTGCCGCTCCAGCTAGCCGGGCTTCCAGCGGTAACACTACCCGGTTGTGACATACTTGCGCGTAAAGAAGTTGTCTGTACCGGTCGGCGGTAGGCCGCTTGTGTCTCGACCTGGATCTGCTCAAGCGTCTTGCCTCGCTCGAGCTCGGCAGAGATAGCACCGTTCATGCGATCCTTCTCCCTCTCCCGCTCCGCCTGCTTTTTCTTCCCGCGACCGCGCACGTCGCGTTCAGCTTTGTCAAGCACCACTTTGGCAATCCGCTCAAATTCGGCACAGACCGAAAGCATGCGACGCACCTGACTGTTAGACTCCTGCACATCACGCTCGAGCATGGTCAGGAAGCTGACGACTGAGGACATGAGCTTGAGGTCACTCCTGGCGCGAACATCTTGAGGGTTTTGCAAAATGTTGGCAAAAAGAGTCACTAATGATGAGACAGGATAGTAAAGAACGAGCCTGGGGAAAACAGTTAGCTACAGTCAACTGGAATGGAAGCTCGACGATGACTTACCAAACACAAGCATAGTCTCCCTGTGGTATATATCTGATAAGACCAATGCTTGTCCTCGCCGCATTGACGCACAAGGCAGCGCTCATAAACACTCTCGGGTTTAGTGGTCGGGCATTCAGTCCTTGTATCGCATAGTCGCTAAGTCTACTGCTCCAGTAGCCGTGATGTACGCTCATGCGGTGGATTGTTGTCAGACAGTTGTAGTACGCAAAGTGCAGCACAACAACATGCATGATCAGTGGAGTGTTGTTCCCCTTGATCTCATGCTCCGGCCTGAAGTCGAGCGGGATGCTTTCCTTCCACTCTTCAAGAACTTGATCCAGGTCGCCGATCGTGTTTAACAGCTCGCCGTCAGACTGCCTAGCAGCTTTGACACTGTAAAGCTGCCTGTATACGCGACTTTGGATTTGTGCGAATATGCAGAGTTCGCGGAACAGATTCATAGTCTTCTTGCCGTCTGGCGTCTCGTTGACCAAGGGTATGCTGCCGACGTTGTCTGGCGGCTCTTCTGAGGGTAGTTCTACGTTCATATCATCGTCGTCTTGTGCGGGAGGACGACCAGATCGCAGGCATATATCCTTGTCCAACATGTACGCGATCCAGAAGACCCGCTTGCGCTGTTCGTTCTCGACTTCATTCAGATTAAATCCAGAACCTCGTTTGTGTAGGCCGATGGAATGACTCAGGCGTGTCGCAGCAGCTACCAGGAAGAAAGAAGGTTGTGGATTAGGTGTTCCCTGCAAGAACAGAGCCATGCCGAGAAGTGCTTGTATTGACAGAAGATCCGTGTTTCGCATGGTCAGCTCGGTCATGACAGCCATTGCATTCTTAAGATAGCCCCAAGCTTGATCATCCTCTTCGGAGTCGACAACGTTGCTCATGACACGCAATCTGTGGGCAATAGCGAGAGCGACGTTCAAAGAAGCCCACCAGCCGCTGCCTTCGTATGGATCCAAAGAGTAATGCTTCTCCACCAGATGCATGAAAGTCGGCTCATGGTATAGCGGGAACATGACGTTGAAGTTCTCGAAGAAGTCCTTGAGCAGGCTGTAGCATTCTTGCTTGCTTGGCAAAGGTTTGAAGACACGCCGGCTGAACAAGTCATCAAAGACCTCGGGTTTCCAGTGGTCGAATTTGTGACCGTCTTCAGCGGCGGAAGCGATCATGCGTTGGAATGAGCTATCTCCGGTCTTGTTGTTCACCCACTGTATGCCCTTCGGGCTGAAGATAGAGAAGCCAGATGAACTGCCAATGTATCGAGTTTCGCCGGCAGTGTTGGTGATTAAGCTGCACATCTGGTCTGCCAGTGCATCGACGTTCTCCTTCTTCTGGGAATCCTGATTAGATGCATCCGGCGTAGATGTATTGCCCGTGTCGGGACTCATAACATTTTGATTTTGAGGTGTGCTGATGCTCGGGCTGCCGACTGGTCTCCCTGTCACATTTATGGGAGATGCTTGTGACTGCGGGCTGGTCACATTACTCTTCGCGGCACTCATACTGCGCTCCTGTAGCCTCTTCTCCAAAGTCCCGAGATCAGTCCTGCCGCCGTCGTCCTCGGCCAGCAAGCCGCTCAGGCGCAACAGGCTCTCCATCCGACCCAGCCTATTCTCCAGTCCCTCAATGTACTTTGCTCCCTTGGGCGGGGCGCGCTTCTTCTCCACCTGCGTAAATATACATTCGGTCTTGTAATTCTCACAATGGCTACACTTGGGCATCTTGCCGTCGCACTTGATCTTCTTCTTGCGACACATGTCACACGCGCGTGCGATGCGGCGCCGCTTCGAGTCGCGCATCCCGTCGCCATCATCCGCCGCGCCGCCGTCGCCGTCATCGTAGCCGTAGTCGTCGTTCTGGTACCATTGCGTGCCCTGCGCAAAGTCGGCGCGCATCTCTTGCGGCATCTGCGGCATGCCGGCACCGAATACTGGGGCCGTGTTTTGCATCATGTTGTTTGTTGGAGGGCCACCGCCCGGCAGGTGGTTGTCCATCTATGTGGCTTGATCAAGCTGGATCAAGGTGAATCGAAACTCTGTTCGTGAGGCCCTCCGTCATCAACTGCTCGGCGGCCAGCGGCTGTCGTTTCCTATACTGGTAGCTTCGCGCGCAGTTCATTAGCCAGATCCAGAATATCGTGAAGTCCGCGTTCTCAGTGACAAGTGAGGTCCGAGTGGGTACAGAGGCCAGCTGGAAGCATAAGGGCCTTGGGCAGCAGTAATCCGATACTGGCACGACTCCTCGCATTCGCACCGAAACATCAGGGCCAGCGCAAAAGCGATGCACTCAGCAAGGCAGGACCCTCCAATCCGCCCTCATTCGCTGCGTCATCTTTGTCAGGGCCAAGCTTCTTTCGTACGGAGAGACGGTACTTCGGAGGCGTTTTGATGCCGTTCCGAGCCTATCATTCTGATTCATCGGCCCATGATCGTCTAGACCTCGCCTGACTTTATACAGTGGAGAGCGAATCCTTCTCTCGACGAATCAACAACTTTCGAAATTGACCAAGACATTGAATGCTCAAGCTGGGCCATCACCTGCTCTGAGCGTACGGACTTAATACAGCATGCTGTGCCTTCGGACTTAACAATATGAGGGCTTCGTACGGACTTAGTATCTTCTCTTCTCAGTGGCCTGCATATTGTCGAGACCTGCAGAGGTTCATGGCAGACGCTGCCTACAGATTGAAATCACCGATGTAATACACATACATCAGATGATATGCTGCAAATCGATCTCCTCAACCAACCTCATACTGTATAGTTATATACTTCTAGCCAGACTACAAACAGAATTATGCTCTCGTACACACGTGCGTAAGTTTGATGACAGACAAACAAGCCGGTTCCAGCCGGCGCGAGAAAGAGGGAAAGAAGCAGAGTAGGAATCGCACTTTCGGGCGCTCGTTGGCACACTAGCGCAAAACTCTTGGCGTGGACTATGGCATTGCATCGAAGCTGTTGCATCAATAGCTGCGGGACGTGCCAGTTGTGCTGTAAGAAGTGTCCAGAGTAGTGGACCCGCAGTTATAATAGTAGCCGCCATTTCCGTATTCATATGTGCAGGATGTGGTGGTGCTGCTGCTGCTACTGGACGATGTCGTGCTGTTCGGGTCGGCCGTGGAACTGCTCGACGGCAAAGAGCTTGTCGTTGAACCGGAAGAGGAAAAAGTGCTCGTGGAGGTGGTCGTAAAAGAAGGGAACAGCGAGCTGGGAGTCGACGTCGAAGTGGTCGATGATGAGGTGCTCGGAGAAGAGGTGAATGGCGAGCTGGAAGACGTACTGGACGACGGGCTGGGCGACGGGCTGGACGACGGGCTGGACGACGGGCTGGACGACGGGCTGGACGACGGGCTGGAAGGTGTGCTGGAAGACGCGCTGGAGGACGTGCTAGAAGACGTGCTAGAAGACGTGCTGGAAGACGTGCTGGAAGACGTGCTGGAAGACGTGCTGCTGGAAGATGTGGAGGACGATGTGCTCAGTGAGCTCGAGGTTCCAGATGTAGTACTGCTCGAGGACGTAGAAGTGGAGCCTGAAGTTGTTGACGTAGCCCCACTGGAAGTGGAAGTTGTGGTACCACTGACTGACGTGGACGCAGAAGTTGTTGTCGCCAATGTGGAGGAAGGCGTTGATGTCACGCTGGCAGAGGAAGAAGCTGAGCTCGTTGAGCTATCGCTCGAACTCGAGCTGGGCGAGCCGTCAGGGTAGCAGACAAAGTTGATAAGAGCAGTGATGTCCTGCGAATCAAACTCTGCCTGCACGAGAACAGCATAGCTCAAATTGTCGCAAGCAATCTTCCTCGCCAGATTAGTTGGGTCGTCTCGTGCGAGAATGATACCTCTAAGAGTTGTGATGAGGCTCGCTCGGGCTTGGACAATCGTCCTTGGTGGGAAGATCGTGTTGTTCGCCGCCGAAGCGCAACTAGAGGATGTCAGTAGAGATCGACCCTCTTCCTTGCTAGTACTTACACAAGGGCCTGAACGTAATCGCCAAAGTAGCCTAGGCTATCCCATTGGTCGATCCAGTAATCGTCGACATCACATGTATCGTCGTCTTCATTAGATTCGATTAAACCGAGCGCGAACAAGGCGCTATCGATGACTTTGATCCAAAAGTCAACATCATCAGTATCAGCTTGTCGTCGGTACTTTGCGATGGATGAGGGGGAAGATGAAGTCGTGCACGACGTCGAGCTATATCCACTCGGCCAAGAGCTGGTACTGGTCGGGTATGTTGGTGGGGCCGTCAAGCTGTAAGGGCTGAGAGTGGAGACGCTGCTCGACTGAGAACTCGTGCTGGAGACTGTGCTGGAGACTGATGACGATGAAGCGCTGCTTGTAGCTGCGGGAATGTACAGTCCGCCACACGCTATATCGTAGATGGTGTCTGCAGACAGCTGAAATCCCCGATACAAGGACAGGTCCAAACCCGGACAAATGTACCGGAGGGCCGGATCGGTATCATCGTCTGCAGCAACTTCCAAGGCAACCTTCAAGAGAGCCACAGAAGTGATAGCATCGTCGGTGTTGCCATAGAAATGACCCTTTCCACCGAATTTGCCACAGATCAGGAATCTATAGAAGGGGATGTCCCAGCCTTGATCTGTTGCTTGGGCATCGTCCAAGTTGGGGCAGGCTTCGTCGAAGTCATCGCTAGCGTTCGAGATGGTGCGGATGGCGGCTATCGTAGTGTCCGCGCATCGCAGGAGAGTGTCAACGTCGGTCGTGTCGCTGCGATGGCAGATCGGATTGATGGGCAAGCCTTGGCTGTTCACCTTACCGAGAAGCAAGAGCGAAGTCGCAAGTGTCACGACGTACGCGAGGAAGACCATGATGTTGTTGTCGACTGTAAGGATCAGCAGAGTCGCCAGTCAGTTTGCCTTGAAAGTAGGCGATGGCGGGTGGTAGTCAGGCGATCAAGATGCCTTCTTAAAGGCGAAAGATTTTCCTAGGATGGCGAAGATATGCTACGATGGCTTGAGGAGTGTTACATCAGCGTTGGACGCTCGTGTGTATGAGACATCTTCGGAACTCAGTCGAGCAAGATGCTGCCGTGACCACTGAATCCATCTCATTTGCTACTCACAAACCCAAGATCATCACGGGGTCACGGAAACAGTGTTTTGGCAAACGGGGGCACAAAGAGCTGCCATATGCCCGTTTCCGTGAGGCGCATGTCACCGAGAGAGAGCTTCCAAGCCATGCGTGCTACGACGCAGGTACGAGGATTACGAGTGGCGTCCTCGGTGGTCTTTTGGTGTTAGTAAAGGTACACGAGGTACACGATGGCTCAAGTCTAGCTACCGGAGAATCTCGAGGTTCCTTTGTGTACAAGATGTGTGTTCAGATATCTCAAGGGAACTGGCGGTAGACGCGTTCGACAGCCTGCGCCTCAGTTCCAATTCAAGAAGGTCAGCGTACACCAGTGCACTGAGGCGTCTCAGGTACATCCTGAATTCTACTGGTGTTAGATGTAAGGGGTATCGAGCGCTGCAGGTACCGGCAGATTCATGTGACAATGGTGTTCGAGACGAGTTCCTTGAAGTGTGACCTTCTGTTAAGTAAGCCTCTCACGGATGCCTCAGGCCTCAATTCCAGTTAGCAGGATATCTTCGGACTGACGCAATCCCGGATGTTGGTTTTCCGTTCAAGATATCCTCGACAACATTTTTTATTCTCATTTGCATTATTGTTATTCTCTACTCAGAAGGTCTCTTCTAGTTAGTTGCAAATTCTCAAAATCCAACATCCCTACGCTCGAGCAGGCGATCCTCGCAGAAGCCAAACACAGCCGAACACACGATCCCAACATGGCGGCGTACGTAGGAGCCAGATCCGGCCAAAGCATGAGACAAGTGGAACATCTGGCTGATCAACAATCTTCTTCCAGACCTCTCACAGCCGCAGAAATCGAGGCTCACCCGGAGTACCCTCACGTCTACTGGGACCTCAAGCCAACCAAAAAGGACTCGATCGATGTGGCAAAAGGTCGCGGAGGACCTTTGAAACTTGCCTATGAGGTCCACGGGCACGGGCCGCGCAAGATTGTGGTATGTGTTCTTTGATCAGTTGTGAAGTCTTCTTGTGCTCGAATCTTGACGTGGCTTGGTGGCGTTCCTAGGTGGCTTGCTGATTGAGATGTTCTGTTAGTGGATTATGGGACTGGGCGGTTTCATGAAAACATGGCAACGACAGCTCAAAGACTTCGGACACACCGAGGCCGACAAATATTCCGCTCTTGTCTTCGATAACAGAGGCATGGGCGAGAGTGGCAAACCGCTTCTACGATACACCACCTCCGAGATGGCAAAGGATCTCGTCGAGCTCTTGGATCACCTTGGTTGGACCGAAGACCGTAGCGTGCACGTCGTTGGTATCTCCATGGGCGGCATGATCGCACAAGAACTCGTATGTCTCAACTTGAATCACTAACGTTCGGCCATCCAACTAACACTCTCATCACCAGGGCATGCTCATCCCCGAACGCATATGCAGCCTCAACCTCATCTCCACCGCGCCGCGAATCGTCCGCACAAAGCCTTTCTTCGAGAACATCCGCAACCGAATCAATTTGATGATTCCCAAAGCGATCGACGTGCAGATTGCTCACGTCAAGGCGGATTGCTACTCTGCTGAATGGCTAGCCAGGCCTGACGAAACAGAGCCTACCGTGCAGTCTTTCCCTACGAACGGCGATCGTTTTGCTGCCGCGGAGCTTAACAAGCGTTCATCTCCTGGTGCGTTCACAAGGCAAGGATTCCTATGTCAGCTCGCGGCAGCAGGCTTCCACCATAAGAGTGCTGCGCAGCTGAAGCAACTCGGTGATACGGTTGGCCGCGAGCGTATTCTGGTTTTCCATGGCACCAGCGATCACATGATCGACTTTGTCCATGCAGAGATGTTGCTCAGAGAGCTAGGTGGCGAACAAGAAGGCGTGACCAAGTCTTTCCATGAAGGCCTCGGCCACGTCGGCCCAGTGGAAATGAGAAAGGAGTTCAACGCGCTCATTTTGGATCGTATCCAAAAGACTGAAAGTATGAACTAAGTCAGATTAATGAAGAAAAAGAAAAAAATGAATAAGAAATTGGTATAGACCCCAAGCACACTCCAACCCCATAAAATTCACAACATAATGTTCCCAAGAACCCTTGTACATAATGAAAAAACTTCAGCTCGATGATGATTCCCAAGACTGTATAGCCCTGGCGACTCTCGCATGATTTTTAGCCCTAGCCATTTCGGCGGCAGTGCCTTCAACACCATCCCACACCGCGAAAACTTTCCGCTTGCATCCACGCTCGAGTAGGATCCTGACAGCTGCCAGATGGCCGCGGTTCGCCGCCAAATGCAACGGCGTCGCTCCCTCTTCTGCGCCAGCGTTCAGAGGCGCCATGTGATCCAGCAGCAAAGCCAAAGCGTCAACGTGCCCCTTGTGCGCCGCCCAGTGCAACGCCGTCAAGCCCTGTGCCTGCTGCGCTGTGACCGCCGCGCCTGCTTGCAAGAGTATGCGAACCGAAGATTTCGAGCCTGACGCTGCGGCGTAGTGCAGCGCGGTGTTTTGGTCGTCGTCTCGAGCGTCCACTTGTGCGCCGCGGTCGAGCAGGAGCTCGCACATGGCGCTCTGGCCGGTTACGGCTGCTTGGTGCAAGGGCATGAGGCCACTGCCAGAGCGGAGGCTGACGCGAGCGCCGTACTTTGATAACAAGAGGCGTGCGGCGTCGATGTGGTTCGCGCTGATTGCGCACCAGAGTGGGCTGTAGCCGTCGCGGCCGCTGAGCCAGTCCACGTCTGCGCCATGAGATAGGAGAGACGCGAGAGCCTCGACGTTGCCGGCCCACGCGGCGAGATGGAGAGGCGTGTCGCCCTTGGTGTCTTCCGCGCTCATGTCTGCGCCGTGTCTCAAGAGGATGGACAAGCATGTGCAGAAGTTGAGGTGAGCAGCTTGATGTAGAGGCGTACGTTGGAGTTCTCCGAATCCTTCGTTCGCAGAGAGGCCAGCTTCAAGGAGGTCTGAGAGGACCTGGGCATCATCGTCCGTGACGGCTTGGTACAATGCCTCGACGTTGGCGTCGCCAGCGGCATTCTCGACTTGCGGCTGGGAACTTGTTTCTTCCACAGCTTCGGCCTTTTCTTTGCCCTTCTCTGCGAGAACTATGGTACTCGTGCTCGACGGGGGACTGTACTCCGGTGGCGGCTCCATCCAGTCTCTAGACTCCATCCCAGGAGTCATGCCCGTGGGAAGGGCATCTGTGTCTGATGGTCTGAAGATGTGATCTGTGTCGTGATCCATAGGTGGTGTAGGCGGTAGTCCAGGCGTATTAATGGTACTCAATAAGAAATCCAAGGCCGGCTTCTGTGCTCTCAGTTGCTCCAGTCCTTCTTTAAGTTCCTCAGACCCAGCGAGACACCGCACAGTGGCCTGTAGAGAACTCGCCGAAGCTGTGAAACAAGCACCAGGGCCTGTACCTGGCGCAATGGCTCCCGGGTTGGTGCACACGGCTGCTTGGATCTGACACAAGCTCGCTGTGATGAGAGAAAGCTCGGTCAGAAGTGCCGTTACTACATACTCAGAACCAGACTTGCGCAGTCGATCCGATAGTTTGGCGCAAGAGCCAATGAGTTCCGCCAGCACTGTCAGTCGCGAGTCCGGCTCACCATTGCTCGAGCTGGACGATTCTGCATAAATACTGTCGACGGCAACTCGCCTCCTAGGTCGCGGTCGGGCTTCTTTAGCTTCGACCTTCTCAGTGGCAGGGGTACTCTTCCACGCACTCGACACGGCGAAGAAGGTCGTGAATGCGACACACGCAACTGTGAAGCACGTGGAAGGCGAGAAGATGGAATGCTGGGCATCCATATTCGGGGTTGCGCCGCCCGTTCACGGCGGCCGCATGTAGGTTTTCCAAACGAGCGTGTGTTGAGGTATTGCAGCAGTTCGCGACACTAGCGGGGAGTAGTATATGTTACAAATGGGTATGATGATATAAGGCAATGCCTGCTGGGCCCCCAGCCGTTTCAACTAGCCCGGCTTGTTTACTTTCGAGTTGTTGTTGCGTTGCTGGGGGCCGTTGAGGCGAAAGTCGAGTTCTCCAGACCACGACTTGAGTCGCCAACACTCTCGAACAGGCGAAGGACGGCAAGTGACTTTACCACAACTGCCGACACCGAAGGACGCAAACAATCATGTGGATCCCTCTCCATCATTCTCCAGAGTCAAATGCTGGGGAAAATGACACGCGCCAGCGACCGTGAGTGCACGGCAGTTGAAGAAGTGCCAGTGAGAGCCCACATTCCGCTCCGCCGATATCACAGTAAAAGACATAGACAGGTGGGCAAACGTCTAAAAAAGAGAGAAATCATGTCGTGGTGGGATATCGCCACACAAGAATGCAATGGTACGTACACTGCCAAATCCAGCATCATCGCAAAGCAATTCACAGCACAACACCTTGAGGTCATCCGCCTTAAAACCATTCAGCCGCAGCCCTAGCCAGAACCTGTTGCCGCCGCGCCGAGCCAGTCCACCTCATGTTCTTGGACTCGAGCCTACGCAGCAAAACCCATATGCCGGTCCTCCTCCATCTGCCGTTCCTCGTCGAACACGACAGGACATGTGGGACGAACACCGAGCGCGTGCCGTAGGCCGATAAGCATCGTCCAACGGCTTAGGCGGGCAATGGAAGCAAGTATAACTACATGTACCTTCTCATCTGTCTCCCCTGGTCTCCCTCATCGCACATTGAATCCCTTTATACCGTGTCTTTTCAACTCCCCCAAAAGCCAGCAATACTTCAACATGCTGGCCAGCGAACTGCTCCCATTGATCAAAGCCTACTGGCCTATTATTCTTGTAGTCGGCGTGGTATTACGTCTGACCCGAAATAAGTTCTACAATGGTCTGAACAAATACCCCGGGCACCCGTTGGCAGGATACACCAATTGGTGGCGGTACTTCGACGTCCAAGGCCGAAAAGCCCAATGGACACACATCGACTTGCACAGAAAACACGGCGACATTGTACGCTTGGGGCCGAACGTATTATCATTCGCAGACCCTCGAGCAATTAAAACGATATACGGTCTCAACAAGGGAATGACAAAAGTAAGGACTTCTCTCTCGCAACTCAATTGTATCATCTCTTGAGCGCCAGCCTCTAACATCAACCTCCAGTCCGAGTTCTACCCCGTCCAAGCCGCCATCTCCAAAGGCCGCCCCATCTACTCCCTCTTCAGCACCACCGACGAAGGGTACCACGCCAAGTACCGCCGCTGCGTCAACAGCGCCTTCTCCATGTCCTCGCTCGTCAACTACGAGCCCCTCGTCGACAGCACCACCGACGCCTTCATCGAGCAGACGCAGCAGCGCTACCTCGAAACCGGCAAGACGTGCGATTTCGCCCAGTGGCTGCAGTTCTTCGCTTTCGACGTGATCGGCGACCTAACTTGGAGCAAACGCCTCGGCTTCGTGGAAAAGAATGAGGATGTCGATGGGATTGTGGCGTTTATTGGGAAGTTCCTTGCGTACGCCGGACCGGTTGGCCAGATGCCGTTGCTGGACTTGGTGTGGCAGAAGAACCCCATCCGCCTCGCAGTGGAGCGATTCGGCCTGTCCAAGACCGTCTTCCCGGTGACGCAGTTCGCCCAGAAACAATCAGCTCTTCGCGAAAGCGAGATGCAAAAAGTCCGCGAAACCGGCGAGGCGAATGCCACCAGCGGCAAGGGCATTGACCTGCTCACCAAGTTCACCCAAGCTCAGCACGACCACCCCGAATTCATGACCGACCAGCAGGTCCTGTCGTCATGCAATAGCATGGTCTTCGCCGGCTCGGAGACCACCGCGATCAGTCTGAGCAGCGTCTTCTACAACCTCGTTAAGCACCCGGAAGCGTACAAGAAGCTCATGGAAGAGCTCGACGACGCGGCTCGCAGCGGCGCGATCGCCGAGAAGCCATACCACAAAGTCGGCTGGAAAGAGTCCCAAACTTTGCCCTTCCTGGACGCCGTGATCCAAGAGTCCTTCAGACTCCACCCAGCTCCTGGTCTCATCCTCGAGCGCATCGTTCCGCCACAGGGTATGGATATCCTAGGAGAACATATCCCTGGTGGCACCATCGTAGGCTGCAACGCATGGGTCCTGCACCGCAGGCCCGAGATCTTCGGCGAAGACGTCGATGAATTCAGGCCCGAGAGATGGCTGGATGCATCTCCCGCGCAGCTGAAAGAGATGAAAGCAACCATGTTCCAGTTCGGCGCAGGCGCTCGGACTTGCATCGGCAAGAACATCAGGTACGAAGCCTTTTGATACCAGTCCCTTTCCTGTCGAACTCGTGCTAACAACTTTGTCCAGCTTGCTCGAGATCTACAAGCTCGTGCCCACATTCCTCAGAAATTTCGAAGTGGAGCTCGAGACGCCAGGCACAGAATGGCAGACATACAACGCGTGGTTCGTGAGGCAGTTGAACTTCCACACGAAGTTCAAGCCTAGAACCGTCCCAGCAGACTCGAGACGCGATAGCTTGGCATAGATAAGCCGTCAAAGCGTTGCACTGATTTGATTGAGCGATCTCGATGGTGTTAGGACTGATATTCAGAGCTATACCAGTTGTCAATAGTCATATCAACGACTTGAAGGAGGCGTCAGCGTGCGAAGTCGACTCTTGTACCTGCACTTTGGCTGGCCGCAGAGACACTCCTTGTCGAGATTCTGCACGCACGATTAGTAAATATACCCAATAGATATTCCTTGATTCTTGAGGTATTGTCCACCACAACACAGCACACATGTAGAACCTACCTTCCAATAAGTATCCGAATAATCCACAGTGATTTCGTCTCCAGCCTCAAGTCCTTTGGAAACAAGCACAATGCGTTGCGTGCCCGCCCACATAAAACGCTCGTACTGGCTATTAGGTTGGCAAGAGTGGTTCACGAAGCGTGTGTAATTGCCCTGCCGGCCTTGCCAAATCTGATACGAAGCCGATTCCGTCTGTCCGACCATAACATCGAGGTTCGACAGCCCAGATGTGATTTGGCCCACGAACTCGCCTATAGCAGCACCTCTCTCGAAAGGCAGACAAGCAATCAGCCCGTTATTGCGGCCGTTGGGAGTCCGGTAGACTTGCACCGGGGCAATATACGGCACGATCTGAGGGTACAGGTTTGGGAAGCAGTTGCAATTGTTCTCGGGTGGATCGTCGGATTGCCGTTCGTGGCAGATCTGGCACGTGTGGGAGTCCTGGTTGCGGGAGTTGTGCACCACGCGAGGGTCGTACAGGCCCCATGCTTCCTCATCAACTTGACAGGTGTCCAGATGGACGTAGCTGAAGTCTTTGTCCCATTGCTGGTACGTGACGGGCAACGGAGTGGCCTCGTTATCTGGCATGCCGATTACATAGTCGTGCGGATGTCCAGTGTAATTTCGTTCCGTAGGCGCGCCGACAATGCCTAGTAGTTGTCTCCAACGAGGATGGAGCGTGTCCGCTGCGACTTCAAATCGGTGCCTCAGCTGACGAAAAGCCTGGAAAGACTCGTCATCGAACGAGACTCGGTATTTACAGAAGCGGTACAAACCCATTCCTGCGAACACGAGAGCAGCCCAGCCACCAGTTTTCTGAATGTCGTGGTAGCCACGCCACACACCCATCTTATTGCGAAGCTCCTTCTCCGTCCAGTGGAAATCCAGACATGCCTCTGCGATAGTGGCCTTTTTGGCCTTATCTTTGGACATAGTAGCCGACAACTCGTGCAAGCGGTCATCAAACAGCTGCACCCATTTTGCTTGCACGATGACTTCCAGTGATCGGCAAGTCCGACTAGTCTGGCTGAGTTTGCGAGCGAGGATGCTCATCTTTCCAAACGTGCCACACGTCAGCGAATTCTCTCTGTACGAGATCTCGCTCTCGGTGTTGGCGAGCAGTTTTGGCTGGCCGCTCGATTCAATGGCTTGCCACTGCTCGATGACATCCGTCGGGTCCATCTTGATGCCGGAGAAGATACTCTCCCACACGCCTTTCACGAACTTCTGCAGAGACGAAGGCTGGAAAACTGGATTGTCGCCGACGTTCTTCTTGCGCTGGGGGAAGACACGGCCATCGCTTTCGAGTCTACGGGTAGTGTTTGTCGTGGAGCCAGAGGCTGGTTCTGCATTTGCGGCCACTCTCACTCGAAGGCCGCCTGTAGCCTTGCGAGCCTTTGATGGATAGTCGTCAACTTCCTGTGGCGTCGATACCGGCGAGACCAATGTCGAGCGCGGTCGGAAATTGCGAGTCGTCTCTACGTCCGGCGTCGGAACAGGCTCGACGGGCTCCAAGGGTGGCAAAGTCGTCCTTTCGAACGACGCAGGAGCCAGCTGGTTGTTATTCGCATTCGCACTCCTCGCTGCAGTCAACGATGGAAGCAGAGCTGCCAGATCAATGGAGAGGACCTGTACGGGAGGTTCTTGGCCAGCGGAAGTCGGGTGACCCAGGCTCAGATTGCAGTCGAAGCGAAGGCCAGTGAAGTCTCCCGCCGGTGACCTCTGTAGTATCTGGTTGATGGCGTCCGGCAGGCGCTCAGAGATAGAGCTCGCCAGCTGCCGTGCGACGTCGTCAGGATTATCGATCATGATTCGTGCCAGGCCGTGTAGCCGGATCGTGACCTATAGTAGGATTGCTATCCCGCCGCGAACTACTTGGGCTGGGCCAAAGCAAGCAGGTGTAGCTTCTGTCACAAAGCAACAAGATCAGCCGTATCTGTCAGCTCCATGCCAGTTCCCAATGTCATAGTTCAGCTAACAGCGCGAGGTGAGAGTGAAAAAGATTGTGTTTCGGCGGCCGTCACGAGCCTTGAACGTGTCGGTTCATCCTTCGGACCATTGTGGGGCAGTTTTTGCCTTTGGATGGACGATCGCTCCTAGTGCGGCCTTGGGCTAGATCGCGCTTCCCGATGCTGCCAGAAACCCTAATAGACTACCTAAACTTTAAAGTATATCATTGCGGTACGCATCGCAGTTCTTTCAATGGCTGCATACTTTGCCGACCGACAATGCAACCGACATACATGACCGGACCAGATGCAACACCTCCTTTGAGAGTACGAGTACCAGGTTACCTTCCGTTCCAACAAGTCGCCGCATGCCGCTTGATCGGGCCGCTGCGGATATTGCATATGCGGGCTCCGGCAGATGACGCTGTTCATTCGCCTGATGGCAGTGTCGTTGGCATTCGACCAATTGTGGAATAAGCCCCGGAGGTGCAGATCGCTGCCAATGCATGTGTGTAACAGTGTAGATTGAATAATGACAGGTCGAGAAGACGATGGCAAGCGCTGAAGCTCGTTTACATGCAGCCAGCTGTGGTATAAGCTCCGCAGCCGCAGAGAGAGCGCTTCCAAAGCAAGGTACATCGAGCGATACGTCGAGAACAAGTCGACAAGCGGCCGTCATGCAATGAGGAACCAGGGGTGCAGGACTAAGCACTTCCCACGTCAGAAATCGCATTAGAAATATCATAAGTGCATCTAAGTAATGACAGGCATTTGTCGTGACGAGTGCCCTCGTAGTGGCTCAGCTCAGCCAGTCAACTATGAATAATTGTATAAGTGTTAATCGTCCCGAGAAATCAATGATCATGTCTCCAGAGTCGTCGCAGGACGTGTGCCCGACTTCTCCCAATGCGCGCACAAGCGCTTCCTTTGTGCCTCCCCTGGGTCCTGGCGGTATCAAATCTCACATGTCCGGCATGAAATTCCCACCCTGCGTCTGCTGATCGCTCATGAACAATCCCGCCGCCGCCAACGGCCCCAAATCAAACTGCTGGTTCTGATGCTGCATTACAGGGTCAGGCTGTTGGATCATCCGACTACTAAACGCCGTCGGGTACAGCAGCGGTCCCGGAATTAACATCGGCGGTGGGCCAGTGCTCCGCGGCATGGCGTCCATGGCTTCTCGCCGCATAGTAGCTACAGCAGCTTCGACAGCCTCGTTGACGCGGTGCCGGCTTCGCGCTGTTTCTTCTTCTATGTTCCTCTGCTCGCCCTCGATTTGTAGCTCGGCGAAAGGCACGTTGACCTGGTTTGTGCGGATCTTGTACATGGCGACTTGCAGCCGTAGTTTTAACGTTTCTGCGTGGCTTACTGTCGGGAAAATCGCGCCTGACGATTGCTGTTGCTCTTGTGGAGGAGGGAATTGTGGAGGTGGTGGGAGTTGAACGTGGTCGTGGAAGAAGTGAGGTTGCTGCTGATGTTGTAGTTGCGGCTGTAGTTGTTGTTGGTGTCGCGATTGGCTGTGTCCGACGATGTGCTGTGAGGTAGGCTCGAAGTTGATCAACGAGGCAAACGAATCGTGCGTCTCGCCGCCGCTGTCCGAAGGCGTATTGGGCTCTGTCGGCGAGTATAGTAAAGGCTCGTCTGCGGGCTCAGGGAGCGTCTAGCAGAGCATCACTCGTCAGCCAGAATATCCCAGTCCTGCGCAATCACAACATTATGTCCTTACCGCCATAGGCTCCGGCACCGACCTCGCCCTCGACACAACCCCAGCGCCATCACCCTCCCTCCTCGCCCTCTGCTCCACCACCGGCCCAAACCCAAACTCGCCCGACACCCGCCTCCTCTTCAAGTACTTTAGTCCATACCCATCCTCCACCGCCGCCGTGAAGCTCCTCTTAAGTGGACTGCCCATCATGACTTTCTTGCTGAACAAGCCTCCAGTCGCAGGCGAGCTGTACACTCTGGGGTTGGTCGAGACCTCTCCGAGCACGCGTCGATTCGGGGTGGCATGGATTGTATTTGGAGGGGCCAGCGGGCTCGTGGCCATGGCGTTTTCTTCGTTTGAGCCGCGGAAGTATGGAGTGTTCATGGTTGCGGGTGGGTGCAGCAGCAGCTGCTGCTGGGCGTGGCCCGGCTGCGATGGATTCGTGTTTGGCTGTTTGGCGAGGCAAGGGTGAATGGGACGGGCGGCAAAGCGAGGTGGAAGTAGGAAACACGATGACCGGTGTAATAGAAGCCGAATGAAATCCTCTGTGTTTTTGTTCGGCCAGTGTGTGTGTATGTCGAGTCTGAGTGTTGTTATTACATGAGAAATTGGCCGAAGTAAATGAACAAAACGGGTCTGCAGATGGGAAAGAGCTGTCCGCGAAGTTGCATCTCGAATTGTAGCAGAACGTCCAACGCGCCCACCTCGGTCGCTCTTAGTAACTCGCGCTATAGCACGCTTGCACGTGAGAAGGCATTGGCCATATCTGAGATGAAATATACATCAATAATTTCTGTTTGTATAGGTCGATCATTGCGAGTACGATAATACTTCGGAACTGCTGCAGGACACTCAAAAAGAGCTTCCTTCCGCTTCAATCGCATTGATATTATGTTCATCACAAACAACTCGAATTTTCTGGTTGAGGTGAAATAGATTGAAAATGTACCATTGTGATATGCAAATCAACAATCACATCCCCAGTGACAACACTGTCTAGTAGAAACATTACATGTATGTATGTCCGGCCACGTTGATTGCAAACACGAAACGTCCCGGATCTTATAAGTATTCCCACCGGTGTTAACCCTCCCCAAAGTACTGTCCTCGCTTTCTCATTTCACCACTCCGTCGATGCAGTAGCAGAGCCCGAGAACACGCTGTCTTCCCGCCGCTGTAGAGGTATATATATCGTCATGCACAGCGCTGAATTGAAAAAAAAAAAATGCAAACGTCACAATGCTTCTTTTGCACCATGGCGGGTATCGTCGAAAGAATAAGAAAAGAAAAGGAAAATCGCTCATGATGTGCTTCGCAGGTCCAGGCCATGCGTTTATGCAAATGATTTACACTTCCTCGGTGAATCTGCTGTTTCTTCCCGAGTCGAGGGAAGCAGGTGTTTCGCTCCTGGCGAATGCGGCTGTGTAGCTAGGAGTCCAAGACGGTGTGCCGGAGGTGGCGACGCTCGGTTCCTGGACGTTGGGCTTGGGAGCGTGTATGGTTGGTCGCCTTTGTGGACCGGGTGACATTACCATCTGGCCTGCAGCCGCGCTGCCAGCAACTGTCGCAGGAAGATTGGAGTCCGAGAACGGATTTGGTGATGTGGCAGTGGAGCCATCGCCACCATAGAAGCCGGCGCTGTCACGGTAGAAAGAGTGGCTGCTCAAATTGCGTTCATGGCTATCATCGCCAACGAGAGGCATGGTCGGTGGAGGTGACATTGTTGGTTGTGGTGGTCCCGTCATGCCTTCACTGAAGGCTGAGGGCAGCTTGCGGCCGGCAACACGTTGGAATCCGCGCTCACCGGTTTCGGATCCACTATTTTGGCTGCGGTTCTGATGTCTAAAAAGTGCTGGGACTGCGCCTACGAGTGGCATCAGACCTGCACGCTCAGCCATACCACGACCGCCAGAACCAGATGCGCTACTACCACCTGCCGCTGGCCCAGCAGCATTAGCGGGCAGTGCTAGGTGACCAAGTTGGGCGCGTTTCTTGTATCGCCGTAAGAAAAGCAAAATGATCAGAGCGACAAGTGCGAGTCCAGCCGCACCACCAACCACGCCGCCGGCAATAGTTCCAGCAGGTGCTGGCTCGTCATCGCCGTCATTGGTATCTGCTGGAGCGCTAGTGGTGGAGACACCGTTCGAAGTGGCAGTTGCGCCATCGCCCGCAATGCCAGCGAATCCAACACCATTGGAGTCATCGGAAGAACTTTGAGTCGGAGATGCGGAAGCTGTCGAGAACACAGTGGATCGTGCGGTTGTCTGATCGTTCGAGATGGTAGTGACATATTCGCTCACAGAAGGAGCTGAAATGCGGCTGTCCGAGGAGACGGACGAGGATGGCGGTACAACTATTTCCGAGGCGCCACTGATCGATGTTGTGAATGGCTCATCTGACCGGGTAAGGGTCGCAACGTCGCCGTTAGATTGGGTTAGCAAGTACAAAAGATTGAGATCAATTGAGGAACTTGAGTCGGTGGCTTTGGAATCAGTCCCGGAGGTTGAAGACGCGTAGTTGGCTGTGAAGTCCGACACTAATGTCACACTGCCACTTGTTGAAGTTGATGCTGTGCCAAAGTCAGTCAGTTTGATTTGAGCGAGAAGACGGTTTGTTGCAAGCTTACCCGAAATCGTCTGGTTCAAGCTATTCCTGGACGAAGCAGAGCCAGTCTGCGCCGAGAATCCACTGCCAGTTGGAGTAAAGACTGTTTGCGATGTTTGCGATTGGCTGCTGGCTGATGTGGATGCGGCCACGGTGCTGTTAGACGACGTGAAAGAATCCAAAGTTGCGGTGTCCTGTGACGAAGATGCGCCATAACTTGAAGGCGCACTATAGCTTGCAGGCGCACTGCCAGCTGTTGAGGAAGGAGCGACTGAGCTGCCGGTTTCGGACTCTTTCGAGGATTCGGGTTGAGACTCGTTCTGTGTGTCGGTATCGGTACCGTTATCAGAGGCTGGCGAAACTACGTAAGCTGGTAGTGATGTGGTTTGAGTGGAAGTACTGCTGGAAGGTGGGTTTGTTGAGCTGGATGCGTCGGATGAGCGGGAATTCTCCGACGAGCTAGCAGGTTCGGACTGGCTTGAGCCAGACGGCGAGGTAGGTTCCGCAGAGGACTCTTGGGCAGTCGATGAAGTGGGATCCGCGGATGTTTCCTGAGCAGACGAGGAATTGGGGTCCGCGGATGTTGCCTGAGCAGATGACGAAGTGGGATCCGACGAGCTTTCCTGGGCAAACGAAGCAGTGGGTTCAGCCGAACCTTCGGAGACGACAGCGGTAGTGGTCGACGTTGCCAACAGAGATGGCAGATCGGGTACATCAACTGTGACGGCAGCAGTTGTCAACGCAGTAGTACTGCCCAAAGCGTCCACCATGGCAGTCACGGCCACTACCACTTCAGCGTCGGAGTTTGTGGTGATGATATCGGTCAATGCTGCCGTGCCCTGGCGCCTGAGTACGCGAAGTGGTTCTTCGGCGCTGGGAACCGATCTCGTGTGGATTTCCAGATGTACTTCTTCAACATGATGCGGTGACGGACGCGCATAGAGCGATTGTGTGGGCGTGGTTGCCGCGATGTGTTCAACGCCATGAGAAAAGGGAGGTATGGAGGACTTTGTCGCTGGTTCGGGCAACTGCGCAACATCCTGAGCCGGGTCGAGCAGCTTTCTTCGTTTACTAGGTGGAGCCATTGCGTCGTCCATGTGTGAGGGCCTCCTAAGGGCCAGGTACGATTGGTGTAGTCAGCTGTCTGAATCTCCTTCGTTTTGCTGCAGCGGGAATTGCTGGTTTAGGATGCAGGTGCGGAGGTGGTCTGGTGGGTGGCGGTGTCTATAGCTGACGATAACTCATGTGGTCGGTCTCGTAGGTGGCTTAGGACGGATTGGGTTGAGCGAGTGGTGGTGGCTTCGCAGAAGCTCGGAGCAGAGCAGATGGGATGGACGGATGCAATTGAAGCGAATGGACGTCGGACCAGAGGCCGGCTGGCGAGAGGCGAGCGCTATAGCGACAGCGCGGCGAGAGATCAATGTGTGTGTAGGTCGGTGTGAACGGGTGCAGGCGTGGGCGTAGGCGGCTCGAATGGATAGCGACGGGGAGGTGAGGTGAGGTTGAAGGAGGTGTGAGTGCAACGGTCGCGAGCAAGCGGCTTGTGTTGGAGGTGGTTCGAGCGCAACGGGCGAGGGTCAAGAAGGGACGAGTGGACGCCTGGGGACTCGGGACGAAGGGAGTCGAGGGAGTGAATAGAAAATATTGCAGTGTCGGCAGACTGCTGTGTACACGGCAAAGGCACACGCTGGCCAGGGAAATGCGGTGGTGGTATGCCGTGCTGCGACCTACGCTGTCTCCAGCAAGAAGCTGCGAGTGGCGAGGCGGTACGAGGTGAGCAGACGCCAGCGAGGGCAGCGTCGGAGAAGGCCAGACGAGAAGGCTGCTTGGCACGTCGGGCTAGGACTACGTAGGAACGGCAGCGTGTTAATCTAACTCGCATCTCCATTGATTGAAGATAGATTAACGACTGCACCACGGCGTCTGCACCACGGTACCTTCCTGTCATACCCTACAATCCTCATCTTACTCCATAGTGCATGTACATACAGACAATTCTGCAGTCGCCTGCATGACATCGTCGCTCTCATCCTTCACCCGGCAATTCGTCGCTTCAGCTTTGCTCGTCTCCACCACCAACTCTGTTATATTTATTCTTAGGCACACGATTCCCCGCTAGGAAAGAAGCCCGCTTTGCCTCTCTCTTCGCCTCCAGGCAAGCACACAAGAGTCAAGACTTCTCATCGGTGTATGCGTTGTGAACTGCATGCAGGCCTGCCGTGCATCTGCACAAGTCGCAAGGTAAGAGGTAACACACCCAAAGAAGCGCAGCAATCAATCCTCTACCCAAGGCCGGTCCAGTCCAGACTGCGACAACCCTAAAACGTCCAATAATGCTTTCTTCACGCCATCGCCCGTCTGGGGCAGTCCCAGACGTCCGATCAAGGAAATCCTCAAAAGCCCCCATCTCCCAACGCAGGGCACTGCTACGCCATTCCCAGCACCCACGAGTCACGACATCGCACTTCGCATCCTCCATCGGAGAATTTTGGGCATGCTTGCCCCTCACCAATACGAGAAGTCGTGTCACAGTCGTATGTACGTATCCGCACATGCTTACTACTACGGTGACTGTCACCAACGTGCCTGCATTCATGCATGCGCTTGCCGGTGACGACTAACGGTAGGGATGCATTTATTGAGTGCGGCTAAATTTGCGTGTCTCCACGTTGCCTGCCTTCCCGTGTAGCTCGTGAGGTCGCGGCTGGTTGGCTTTCAGACCTCTTTGCCGGTGAATCACTCGGTTTGTTTCGTGATGGCTCGTCGCATTGCACGCGTTTGCTTGATGCAGCAAACTGCTGTGTGACAGCTTTGCACAACCATCTCATTGTTCGATCCCAGAATATCAACATGGCAAAGTCGAAATGCTTTCGACGCACGTTCGCTGTCAAAGATGTGGTATCCTTCATGTCAATATCCTAGATGAATGGACCTGTGATATTCGGGCAGCATTTCTACTAACGATGGCCTCTCGCTCTATCAATAACGTGACAGTCGCAGGGGTAAGCCAATCGATCACCGAACCCATACACTTGACCGACTCTCCATAGATAACAGGCGCCATCGGACCATCAATCATCCACTCTCTCAATGCAGCAGGCTTTCGCGTACAAGCACTCACTCGCCATCGGCAAACCATCTGGATCCCTAAGACAGTCAATACAGTAGAAGTGAACTACAACGACGATAATGCTCTGCGGAGCATCCTTCGAGACCAAGACGCCGTAGTGTCTTGCCTGGGAGACGTACCAGCCGCAGTTCGAGCACAAGACTCCCTTCTCAAGGCGTCTCTCGCTGCTGGTGTCAAGCGCTTCGTGCCTTCTGAATTCGGCTCGGATACTACGAACCAGCATGTCAGATCTTATCCGTTCTTCAGAGCGAAAGTCGAACATCAGCGCCGTTTGCGGCAAGCGGCGAGGACCTATCGAGATTTTAGCTACAGCTTGTTGATCACGGGACCTTTCCTCGATTGGGGACTGAGCAAGGTGCCGTTTATTATCAATGTTGGGGCGAGGACCGCTGAAGGTATCGTTTCGTTAATCAAGGATTGCTTGAGAATGCTGGTGTCAGATGTACCGCTTACGAGACCGCGCAACTGACACATCTACACACAGTCATTGACGGAGGCAATGTCCCGTTCAGCTTCACCCGGACACCAACCGTGGGCAACGCCGTCGCCACAATCCTCACACGCCCACACGACACCAAAAACCGCGCTCTCTTCATCCACGAAGGCACCACGACTCAGAACAGGCTTGTGTCCCACGCGCGAGACCTGCTCTCTCTCGCCAGCGATAGCGCCAGACCAGATCCAACCTTCCGCATCACCAACATCGACAGCGCAGCAGCCGAACAAGAAGCTTGGAGATCCTACCATCGGCCAGCGACCCATCCGTCAGAGTGGGCGTCACCGTTCATCAACCTGTCCCTCTGGTCCGGCCGTGAGCTCTGTCACTTTGCCAAAACAGACAACGAGCTGCTTGGGATTCGCGCGTTGCGTGGTGCAGAGTTGGATGCTTTGCTTCGCGAAGAAATAGAGAAAGCGGCCAAGGCATTCGGTCTCGTGTGATGTGCTCCACACCGTGGGCTTTCGTTGTTAGCGGTTTTTCTAGACACCAGACCATAATTAAAAAATAAATGAGCATTTAGAGAGCCTTTCCAAATTCGCAAACCGCACAAGTTCAATGCGTGTATCGATCTTCAGCATCGCCTGTCGTAGTCCTCGTATACCTATCCGCCATCGCTTTCAACCCGTACGTTTCAGAGCAAGAAAGCTGGAGTGCGTCAAGAGCCACGACCCAAACCGCAAAAGGAGCGCGAAGTATCATACCAAAGCACCCGTCATTCGAGTCAAAGATCGAGAACCACTCAAGAGAAACCAAAGAAAATCCAACTAACGCTGTCAATAATGAACAAATGCGCTGTCCAAGGCCCGGAGCGGACCTCCCTCCTGCCCACCCACCTCGCCAGAGTTGCCTTCGAAGCATGGAGCAGTGTCCGACGGGAAGCGACAACCCCTTAGCGCTGACTGGCGATACAGCCATTGAGCAGTGTTCTCATAAATTAGAGGTTGTACAGTAGGCGTTGATTGGCTTTGGTGGAGCAAGCTTTTGATGAGGTGCAAGGAGGTCCTTCCGAAAGACGCAGATGGGGCGTCCAATCAGCATATATGATCACAGTAGACAAGGTGAGAGCTTTCTTGCTTGCTTGTGCAAGGGTTGCGATAATCGGTCCAGATCTTATCTTTTTTTGTTGAGTCACAAGAAACGAAATCTGTTTCGTTGCTCAGCGATCTCTCGTGGCAAGAGTTGACGTTCAAAGCGACGGTTTACATCCATCCCAGGCTCTCAGCGGTCAACAACTCGGCAAGATTCGATGGCTTGCTCGGCACAGATGCGTGAAGACACGATGACGAGAAGGCAAAGTCTGGTCTAGGACATCGCTCCGGCGGGTAGCAGCCAGCCATTAGTTTCGTGCTTGTGTTGGCGAATGATCAGGTCGTTGGAGGTTGTGCGCAGAAGTGTATATCGTTGCTGCCGTGTTGAGTGGACTCCTAAAACATGTACAGTACTGTGGCATAGTAGCTTGCCTATACGTATATGTACGCCTGAGACTACAGTGAGAGCATACAGTGTTCGGAACTGTTGTCAGCGTTCTTAGACAGGCGCATGTACATGCTCGCTGCATGCAAGAGTCAACTGGTCTCATCATGCATGTAGCTTAAGGGTTGGGGTTGGGGCAGAGGAAAAAGCGGATCTTCCTGTTTTGCTCGCGGTATATGTACATGTACTTGTACATATACATGTATTTGTTACAATAGACGTATGTGGGTAAATTTCTACCTTGCGTAGATGCTCGAGTCGTACTTCGTTGGCTGGACACGGCATGTCAGTGTCCTCCGTGCTACGGATGTACAACATGCATGTGATCGAGATGTGCGGATTCGCCTGAGCCATGAAATCAGCTTGCACAATAAAACCACCCTGAAACATACATGAATGCACAATGGCAATCACTCCTTAAACACATTACAGATTCTTGATTAGACCCTGACGATTCTTCAAGTAGCTAAGGAGTACAGTCAATTTGGTAGACTATGTACTATGTCACTAGCTCTAAAAAGCCGTCCTTTCGAGTACCGTACGCCTCGCTCGAATGGCAAGATGTTATCTCCCTAGCCCATTCCAGTATCATAATGTTGATCATACAATCATTGAACCCGACCCAAAAAGAAACCCGATCAAGCCGTATATGGTACCGCGGTACGGCGGTCCTTCTCTATCCCACAAAGCCCCGGGAACGCGCAGAAAGTGCTTGGCGACACATGCACTTGCCAGAACTTGGCGATGTCTGGATTTTCGATCTTTCTTGTTTCGTCATTGTAGGTCGGGTGGCTGACTTCTTCCTTGAGCACTTCCCGGCGGTGGCCGTCGCTCAGGTATTTCATGAAAGTCTCGCTGACTTTGACGTATTGGTTGACGCCTTCATGGGCGTCGATGGTGCTGCCAGTCGTCCAAGAGAGCAGCATGGGCTCGATGAGGGGAGCGTCGGTGACGGAGGGGTGTGTGGTGCCCTTAGAGGTGAGGAACCATGCGAACTTCTTGCGCTTCATCACGCCTTCGACGAGTTCCTTAACCACGTCAAAGTGAGGGCGGCCTCCGAAGATCGAGTGTTTTGAAGACCAAGACTGAGAGTGGATGACCATGATGGGGACGTTAATGTCGTGGTTTAGAGGACCGGATGACTTGCCGGGGTCAAGAATGATACCTCCGACAAAAGGCAGGGCTTCCGAGGGCGCTCCTTTGAGGGCCTGGAGAGCGAGTGTGGCGCCATACGAGTGACCAGCAATGGCAATGCGATCCATGTTGAGGCGGTGCTTCCAGTCGGAAAGCACTTTGCCTTCCTCGCGAGGGTTTGACTTGAAAATCTCCGAGCCCTCGCCATCGTTGATCCTCCGCAGCACCTTGACAGCCTCTTCCACCTCGATCTGCCTCATGGCAAGCTGCAGTTCTTTGAGCTTGGGTGTGTCCGGCTTGGGATCTAATTGATCTTCTGAAATGTGGAACACTCCCTTGGCGGTACCGTTGTGCATGAGCAGAGAACCGGGACCGCTGCCGTCTCTGTGCTCGATGGCAATGACTAGGTTGCCTCGTGATGCGAGCTCGCCACAGTACTGAGTGTAGCTTGTCCTCGCAGATGCCATGCCGTGAGAGAAGACAATGACAGGGAATTCAGGTAGGCCATAGTCATCTTGGTGCGATTCTGCAGAGTCGCCGTATGTGTGTGAGGATCTCGAAGTACCATGCATCCGCACGTCGACTTCGGCGGGAACAGTGTTGCCACCGACGAGCGTCCATAGGCCGAGGGCGAAGACATTGTTTGTGAGCCAGTTATTCACGTGAGCAAAACGGGCATAGCCTTCAGCGTGCAGGGCGATTGGCTTGGGCACCCAGAGGTGCTTCTCCTTGCTGCCCTGAGAGCCATTCACGGAAGGGTAGAAGACCGAGAACAGGACAGTGTCGACCTGGAAAGCTGGCTCGCCAGTCTCTTTGTTGATGGTCTCGTCAACGCGTCGTGGCGGGTTGACAGGAATCTCGAGGTCAATGGTGCCGACATCGTGTTTGCCGGTGTAGGGCGGCAGGTTGGTGCTGAGGAGCGGCATACCGCGCAAGAAACAATATGAAACGTAGAGGACAACAGCTATGAGTGCCCAATATCTCACTCTCCAGCGACGGTGCGATGACCAGAATACTGACGGCATGATTATGGGAATCGGCGGACGCAGCCGCGGGGGTAGAGCTGGGGTGGTCTAGTTGTTGGGGGGCGGAGGAGAAGGCGACTAGGGCGGCGATGTCATCAGAGGTCCAGGGTGGGGATGTAGGCGAGAGTGATGTGTAAGGCAGTGGAGGCGGGTGAAACGCGTGTAAGACGCGGGTATGTATGTTTGTGTGCAGTTTTGTGGTTTGTAAGGGAGAGAGGCGGCTCTGCGTACGAAGAGACGCGCGACCATGCCACTGGCAGTATTATAGTCAGCAAATCACCCCGTTCGCTGCTGGCGGTGGCTCGCGCAGTAAACCTACTCCAAGCCTCGCCCAGCCCAAAATCCGGATCTCACCACCTGATACCGCGTGATCGGCAACGCGCGGATCACTGCACGATGCCGCCACACCCGCCGCCACACTCATCATGACGTTGCCGATGTGGCTTCGTGTTTTCGGTATTCTAAATCCTATTACAGCTACCATGCCACTCCTCTCGTTAGTCTCGTATACGAGCCATATGTCGAATCTCAAGCCGCTTCTCACATTGAGCACTGCTGTTCTTGGTATCATCCCGTTATTGCATACGTACTCTCAGTTGCTTTGCGATTTGCTGGGTTCGGTAAGATCGGGAACATGGCCCACGACGCGTCGCATCGGTGGCTGAGGAAGACTGTCCAAATGGGGCTTGACGAATGCCATCAATAATCGTACGTTCAATGAGGAACCAATTGATGGCCGAGGATCAGCTTGCACGCGGAGATTGGAATCGTGCTTCTGCCGGCTCTATCTTGCCCTGTAACTTACACGGTATGTGTATGTCTCCGATTGTTGTCACAACCGTACGATACCAAGCCTTGGCACTATCGGTGCCCGCGCGATGCGTTATCGCTTACTGCATACGGTGTCCGAGGGCAGCGGACATCACAAAACCATGGAATGCATCGTTGAAGGTATATATGCCTCGACACGATGGCTTTATGCTTTCAAGGAGGAGACAAATCATCTCTGTCATAATACATTAATTCATTAGCACCCTTGACCAATCTGACACAGCATTGGACTTCTTAATACAAAAAGCACACATACTACCAAGGTGTTCTCATACGCACCAGCAACAACGCGAGCCCTCACATCCACCAAGAGGTACAGCGTAAGCACTACCCACTTTCAAGGTCCTACCGCCATGGACCTACACGAGAAATCGGAACAAACAAACACGCCGTCTCCATCTTCGGACTCGGACATCGTGCATCTCGCGCGCCGTATCTCAGCCGAATCAGCGCATCTTGACTACACTTCGCCGTTCGATGCTGCCGAAGGAGGACCACTGGATCCAAACTCGGATGCATTCGATGCGAAAGCATGGGCCAAATACTTCTACAACACCTTGTACGCATCCGACCCCGTCCGTGTGATGGGCGTGGCGTACGAAAACCTCCATGTTTTCGGCTACGGCAGTGATACAGACTTCCAGAACACTGTCGGGAACTGGCCGTTCAAATTGCCAGAGCTTGCCCATCGTCTCATGGGTAGCCGTGGCCAGAAAGTCGACATTCTCCGCGACTTCGAAGGGTTGATCAAGCCGGGCCAGATGGTTTGCGTGCTAGGCCCTCCTGGATCCGGGTGTTCGACACTGCTGAAGACAATCTCTGGAGATACGCACGGTCTCAACATCGGTGAGGAGTCGAAGCTCAACTACAATGGCATTCTGCCAGAGACTTTGCGCTCCATATTCCGAGGAGAGGCGATCTATACAGCGGAAGTCGATCAACACTATCCTATGCTGAGCGTCGAGACGACACTGTACTTTGCCGCACTCGCGAGAACGCCCTACTCGCTCCCTTCCGATATCTCAAGGGAACAGTATGCTGCGCACATGCGCGACGTCGTCATGTCGCAGCTCGGGATATCGCACATCCGGACAACGAAAGTTGGCAACGACTTTGTGAGAGGCGTGTCTGGCGGAGAGAGGAAGCGTGTCACGATCGCAGAAGCCACTCTCAGCGGCGCCCCATTGCAATGCTGGGACAACTCTACCAGAGGTCTGGACAGTGCAAATGCTATCGAGTTCTGCAGAACGTTGCGTACGCAGGCCACTGTCTTTGGTGTAGCAAGTCTAGTGGCTATTTATCAAGCGCCTCAATCTGCTTACGATGTCTTCGACAGCGTTTGCGTTCTGTACGAAGGCCGGCAGATCTACTTTGGACCTGCCAAAGACGCTCAAGGGTACTTCGAGCGCCTTGGCTTCCTTTGTCCGGAAGGCATGAGCACACCCGACTTCTTGACTTCCATGTCCAGTGCGGACCAGAGAACTCCTCTGCCAGGGCTTGAACAAATTGTTCCGCGCACACCGGACGATTTCGTGAAGGCGTGGGTGCATAGCGCTGAACGGAAGCTACTTCTTGGTCAGATCATGGAGTACAATGCTGAGTACCCGCCAATGTCGCAAGCCTATCAGCAGTTTGCCGAACAAAGACGCCTGGAGAAGTCACGCAAGCAGCGTGTGCGCTCCCCGTATACGATGTCTTACTGGCGACAAATCAAATTATGTCTCTGGCGCGACTGGCAGCGGCTCAAAGCGGATCCGAGCGTGCCCATTGTAATGCTGGCCATGAATCTCATCGAGGCTGTCGTCGTAGCTTCGATCTTTTTTGGCCTTGACGAGACCACATCCAGCTTCAGAGCCCGTGGAGCTGCGATCTTTGTACTCGTTCTTCTGAATGCGTTTGGATCCCTCCTGGAGATCATCGGACTCTACGCGAAACGCAACATCGTCGAGAAGCACAAACGCTATGTACTGTACCACCCAAGCGCGGAAGCCCTGGCATCTATGATCATGGATATGCCATACAAGCTCACGAACTGCATTTCCACAGTCGTACTCTACTACTTTATGGTCAATTTGCGTCAGGAACCAGGCCGCTTCTTCTTCTTCCTGCTCAACTCATTCTTCTTAGCGCTCAGCATGTCCATGTTCTTCAGACTCTTCGCATCTCTGACCAAGACTATTGAGCAAGCACTCGCCCCCGCCAGTGTGATATTGATCGCACAGGTCCTATACACCGGGTTTGCCATTCCTGTGGAATATATGCGCGGCTGGGCCTCGTGGATTCGCTGGATCAATCCAGCCTACTACGGCTTCGAAAGCGCCATGCTGAACGAGTTCGTGGACCGCCAATTCCCTTGCGACCAAATGGTCCCCGCCGGACCTGAATACGCGGATCGTCCCAGCAGTGCCATGACATGCGCAGTCAAAGGCGCGCGCCCTGGTGAGAGCTTTGTCGATGGCACCGAGTATGTTCGCGTGGCTTTTGGCTATGTGAACAGTTCAAAATGGCGAAACTTGGGCATCCTCGTCGCATTTACTATCGCTCTGTGCGTGGCCCACTTAGTTGTGAGCGAGCTTGTTGCTGCTGCTCGCTCGAAGGGCGAGGTCCTTGTGTTCAAGCGCGGCGCGCTCAGAGAGCAGCAGAAGGGTGCCGTTGTCAGCGACGAGGAACATCAAGTTCCGCCTGGTCGCCGCAGCGATCACGAGAAGGAGAAGGAATCAGTACAGGCCAACGTAACGAAGCAAACTTCGATCCTACACTGGCAGGACGTCTCCTATGCCGTCAAGACTGGTGGAGGAGAAAGACTCATCCTGGATAGTGTTGATGGTTGGGTAAAGCCAGGTACACTTACTGCTCTCATGGGCGTCAGTGGTGTAAGTTGAGGCTTGTCAAATGATTGTGTGAGTAATCTTGCTAACAGGGTTGCAGGCTGGCAAAACCACGCTTCTAGATGTCCTTGCGAGTCGCGTAACCATGGGAGTCGTGACGGGAGATATGCTGGTGGACGCTGCACCTCGTAGGTCATACCATGTCTGATCTCAAAGACTGTATTACTAATGACCTGATAGGTGACGACTCGTTTCAGAGAAAGACAGGATACGTTCAGCAGCAAGACCTGCACCTTCCTACCGCCACGGTACGCGAGACTCTGGAGTTCTCCGCCCTGTTGCGACAGCCAAGCCGATACTCGAAACAAGAGAAGCTCGCATACGTCGACGAGGTTATCAACATGCTCGAAATGCAGTCTTACAGAGACGCAGTCGTTGGCATCCCTGGTGAGGGCCTGAACGTGGAACAACGCAAGCGTCTGACCATTGGTGTTGAGCTTGTCGCCAGACCAGCACTGTTGCTATTCTTGGACGAGCCTACATCAGGCCTCGACTCTCAGACATCATGGAGCATTGTCAACCTCCTCACCAAACTGTCGAAGAGCGGCCAAGCAGTACTTTGCACTATCCACCAGCCTTCAGCGATTTTGTTCCAACGCTTTGATCGGCTTTTGCTTTTGGCTAAAGGTAAGTTTTGACCCATCTCACTGGTCCGCATCTACTAACATGCAGCACAGGCGGGCGTACGGTCTATTTCGGCGATATTGGCGCCAACTCGAAAACGCTTGTCGACTACTTCGTTCGTCAAGGTGGCTCTCCGCCTCCTGCTGGCTCTAACCCGGCCGAATGGATGCTGGAGACCATCGGGGCTGCACCGGGAGTGAAATCCGACATCGATTGGCCGGCAGTGTGGCGATCCAGCGAAGAGTACAAAAATGTCCAGACGGAGCTACAGCGCCTCAAGCAAACATCACGAAGTGGAGACAAGCCAGTTGACGAGTCCGATTACGCTGAGTTTGCTGCCTCGTTCGCGGATCAGCTAAAATACGCGACCAAGAGGACTTTCCAGCAGTACTGGCGTTCTCCTGCTTATATCAACTCGAAAGCGCTGTTGACGATTGGCGCAGTAAGTCATATATGTATCTACCATCTGACGATCTGAGAGCTAATGTTGTTGTAGTCACTGCTCATCGGCTTCTCTTTCTTCATGACGAACAACACCCAACAGGGCCTCCAGAACCAGATGTTTGGTGTTCTCGTCTTCCTTTTCGTGGTGATATCGCTCATCCTCCAGATTATACCTGTCTTCGTTATCCAACGAGAGCTCTATGAAGCAAGGTACGTGTCATGACATGATCAAAACTGGCCGCCTTTCGCTGACTTTGATTCTTGTACAGGGAACGCAAATGCCGCACATACCACTGGGCCGCTTTCGTCCTTTCAAACGTAGTAGCCGAACTCGTTTGGAACACCGGAGTCGCCATCGTCTGCTTCTTGGTGTGGTTCTATCCCATGGGACTCTTCCGAAACGCAAGATGGACCGGCACCGTGCATACCAGAAGCACCCTTGTTTTCTTGGTCATTTGGGCGGCTTTCCTCTTCGGCAGCACGCTCGCACATGCACTCATTGCTGGTGCTCCTAGCTCAGAGGCTGCTTCTGCTCTGGGAAATGTCTTGGGCATCATGATGTACGCTTTCGCTGGCGTCTTGGTCCAGCCAGGCGATTTACCTGGCTTCTGGATCTTCATGTACCGAGTCAACCCTTTCACCTACCTGGCCTCGAGCTTCCTCTCCGCGGCCATCGGCGAAGCACCAGTACAGTGCGCTACAGACGAGCTTCTGACCATGGAAGCACCCGGATCACAGACTTGTGAACAGTACCTGTCTTCATACATCGACACCGCTGGAGGGTTCATCACCAATGCTTCGGCTACGGGTATATGCCAGTACTGTCCCGTGAAGGACACGACACAGTTCTTGGAAACAGTTGGTATTAACTTCGCCAACCGGTGGAGAGATTTTGGTTTCATGTGGGTGTATATCTGCGTCAATATCGCGGCGGCTGTGGCTCTGTACTGGCTTTGCAGGGTGCCGAAGAGGAAGACGAGGGGATAGAATGGTTTTAGTGAGATTGATTGAAGTCTTGACATGAACGATCGGCAGGATTGGATAGGTAATTTTTCCATAGAATATTTCCGTACTATTGCGGGCGCAACTTGAGCGCTTTGCTATATCGGGTTGTCCTGTGCGAAGAGAGTACGGTGACTCTCTCAGTGGCTACGATCCGAAGTTCTCGGCGTGGAGTGTTATGAAACGCCATCGAGAGCTGGGAGATCCAGTTGTGTGACTTTGAGCTTGAGGACGTAGACTCATTTTCTTTGTGAATATGCATCATTTTACATTGTATGTTGACCACAAAGTGCTTATTGAGACGCGGGGAATGATATCAAACGATTAATAGGGCAGATTTTGAATTTCCGTTGATTGGCAGTGGGTGGCCAATAGTGCTCAGCTTCAACAAGCTCAACGACATAATCAACCCTCGATCGAAGATTTACCGCCTCCATAGCCACACACGAAGTCGCAAGTGATGTCGTACGTCGTTCTGGAATCGTAGTTAGCATCTTTTCCGTCATAAATCAGAAGCAAAACAGGGAAAAGGGTGGAACTCACGGGCCCTCAAGATTAAAAGGACCATTCGCATGTGTGTTATCTGAAGGAGTCGGTAGCTAAGAGGGAGCTGGAGAGTATGATGGTTCCGGTCAGCTGGGCAGCATGGATGTAGCTATTATTTGTCCTCTGGGTCTTTTTTACAACCTCGCTTCCTTTTCTGTATCAAAATCACTTCACACTAAACCGCCTGGACTCTTACTGTTTAAAGGAGCAATCAGAGTGTGACTTGAGTCTGTAATAAGTTCGCAATCGCTGAAGTTTTCAGGGCATCGGTCTACCGATCGATGTGATCTGGTGATTTTAGCGCGGCATACAAACTCGATCGTATGTGGGGAAGACAGTGAGGTATGCATATAGGTAGTTAGATCGATCGGGGCTACCGATTGGGTAGTAGGACATCGCTAACAGTGTTTCGGTGGTCGCTATACTGTTGTCGTTAAATATCAGCGACGGGAGGTGTGTGCTTGACATCGAGACATGGTGGGTGCTAGTATGTAGACTAGTGCGCGGATAACCTCACAGAAAACACGTCAGAGTATTTCTTTAGTTGCGATAGTGTGATAAGTAGGACAAACCAAACTTGTATGCCCGATAACGAGATCGAGATTTTGGGTGCAACAAATTGAATAATCGTATCGCGTCGTATGCAGACTGGTGGAGTCGTATATCCTGGCGTCGGACGCGGTACGAGCTCCGATTGAGACATTGAGGGATCGCCGATGATGATGCTGGTAGGGGTGGCGCGGACCTCTAAAACAATGTGACAAATTGGGAGGTGGGTCTTGAGGGCAAATTGTTGAAAGATGGCACGGCACAAGTTCCAATAACCACCTTATACAGAAAAGTACATGCAGTGCTATAACTATGCGTGTATGGCTGAAGATGCATCGTGGGCTAGCGTCGAGCGTCCTAGTGTGGTTTTACAGCGCCCTGTGTGGTCACGCAACAATAGAAGCAGCGACTATTGCGCCTCGCAAATCCAGTTTGAACCTTGTACATCGTGTTAGCGTCTTTTGGGGCCCCGATAAAGGCCACACGTGCCGCGCCGTAGCACCGATCCAGACGTTGGTTGACGATCCGAATCGGCGTGGAGTGAACAAGGAAGTTGCAGACCAGGCGAGCATATCCTGTCCATCGCTTGATCGCCTGCACACTGCCAGATCGCAACACGGCGAGCAGGCGGTGACTCCCCCATGACCAGCACCGACAGAGCGCCTCCTGGTGCAAGCCATGGCGAGCACGCCGCCAGCCCTCCGCCACTCCGCCGCAACCACAGCTCGCTGCGCCTACTGACCGAGCTCACGCGCGAGCGCATCGCCCTACGGTGCGTCCGCCATCTATCCATATACTGTGGCCTAGGCCACCTCTTACTCTTCCGCCGCTGACTGGGCTCTAGCTACCTACACGCATGGACAGAGCTGTACAAGCCTGAGTTCATCGATCGCAATGCATTCCCGGACAAAAGCAGCATCCCGGCGCCGGCGGCCTGTCTCGATACCGGCCTGGCTGCCTTTGCCCAGCTCGCTGCGCTGCGCATTGGAGTCCGTCGCGCCTTTGTGACGATCATGTCTCGAGAGACCGAGTACATCCTTGTGGAAGCTACGAGGACCATGTCGCTTCAGTCCGACTTCACGGCAGACGAGAAAGATAAGAACTGGCTAGGGACATCGTGCATCGCTCGCGCCGATGGCATCAACGATACAGCCATGGATGGCTGGAGGAAGGCTCGCCAGTACCGGGACATGCCAGCCAACGACGAATATTACTATACCGAAGGCACCTCGCCTCATTGGTGTATTGTCAGCGACGCGAGCACGAACGACGATGTTAAGACCCGGCCTCTGGTTCAGCGCGCAAAGTCGCCGCGCTTCTTCTTCTCGATACCTTTGCGAGACCCGGAAGGAACGGTCATAGGTAGTCTGTCGATGTTGGACGACAAGCCACGATATGGCGTCAGTGCGCATGAGATGTTGTTCTGTGAAGACCTTAGCGATACAATCGCACAGCACGTCTTCGGATCCATGGTCGCTACTCAGAGGCAACGCAGTGAACGTCTGATCCAAGCTTTGGGCACCTTTAATAGTGGTGGAAAGTCTTTGAGAGATTGGTGGATTGGGCAAGACCAGTCGAGCATGCAGCGTGGTGGACGACGAAGGGATGCCACCAACGATGTTATGAATAAGAATGAGCGTTTCAAACATGAGTTTGGCGTAGAAGAAGATCGCATCAATTCATCTCGGCAAGAATCGCGGACTAGGAACGAGCACCCGCAGTCGTCTGTCGCGAACAATCAACCCAGGACACCCAGATCTGCAAGCGATGGCAATGATCAAGCGAGTAAGAATCGCGTCGACAACCATATATCAGGACACGATTTCGGTGATGCTCCTGCACAGCCAGCCCAAAACGAGAACGAGGGTATTTCTCTTCCCACTCGCGGAGCGAAAGCACATCAAGCCTCGGCGCAGCGGAAGAAAGCAAAGGATGCTTTGAAAGACTCCCAAGACTTTGACTCGGCAGCGGAGATCAAAAACGTGTACAGTCGCGCAAGTACTCTTTTGCGCGAGTCTACTGGCGCAGCGGGCGTAGTATTCATGGATGCTAGCGCTGCATCTGCAGCACGCCTACAGGATCCAACGAGCTCTAGGACCACAACAGACGACCAAACGAGCAGTTCAGGCAATACAAATACATCTCCATCGGGATCTTCCGATGACTCGCGGTTGCGGATGACCAGCGATACCGATCACTCTGAATCCGAATCGCGATCCAAGCCATGCAAAGTTATCGGCTCCTCGACACAAGTGCAAGCCAAAGAAGATAACGTGCGCCCGTCGCCGTTGAAAATTACCGAGCGTGATCTGGCCAAGTTGATCAAATCATACCCTTCTGGAAAGGTTTTCAACTATGCAGTGTCCGGGACACCGTATTCCGGATCTGACGATAGTGCTGGCTCAGGCGGAGCGTCGAGCGAATCTGCCGCAGGGAGCACTCCAAAGTCGTCACGCGCCAACACTAAGCACAACCGCCACGCCCGGTTGTTGAGGAAGGTTGTCGGCGATGCTCGCTCTATCGCCTTCTACCCTATATGGGATACCACGAACAAGAAATACCGCTCTTGCTTATTTGCATGGACGCTCCACGCCAACCGATTCTTCGATTCAAAAGAGGACATGACCTATTTGTCCGCTTTCGGGCACAGCCTTCGCGCAGAGATCAGCCGCATTGAAACGGTTTCTTCTGATATCGCAAAGGGCAAATTTATCTCTTCCGTTTCTCACGAACTCCGTAAGTTGTCCCTTTCCCACAGACTCGATGAATTTTGCATGTCCCTGAATCGTTGAGGCGGATTTGCGTCGCCAATATTGTATCTTCGTCGAGACAATGGGTTTACAAGTTCTGTCATTAACAGCTTATTATCAACAGGCTCACCGCTTCATGGAATCCTTGCTGGAGTGGAGCTCCTTCAGGACACTCAACTTACGCCTTTCCAAGAAGAAATGTCTCTCTCTGTCGCTTTAGCGGGCAGGACGCTTCTCGATACAGTCAACCACATCCTTGATTACAGCAAGATCAGCAATTTAACCCGCGACCAAAAGAAAGATCGTGCGAGAGTCGACGCTGCCAGGCACAAGTCTGCTCACGTGGAAGATGGCGACAAGAGCCTTTTGACCGTGGTCGATCTAGCGCGTATGACAGAGGATGTAGTGGAGACTGTTGTCTCGGCTTCGCGTTTCTCTAAATCGTTCGACCGCAATGGCTCTACGGCAAGCACCCGACCGCACACACCACTGGAAGGAGATACCGTGTCTGTCGTTCTCGACATCGAAAAAAGGGACAGCTGGGCTACTCCGATGACTCCTGGAAGCTGGACCCGAGTGTTGACAAATATAGTGGGCAACTCGCTGAAGTACTGCCCCAGTGGTTTGATAACCATCAGGCTCGTATCCAACGAAAACCCAAATACCGGCATAACTTACGTGACCCTTCACGTTGAAGACACCGGAATCGGTATGTCACCAGAATTCATCTCCAACGATTTGTTCGTTCCTTTCCGTCAGGCCGACTCCCATTCGGCTGGAACCGGTCTCGGATTGAGCATAGTGAAGCAGGTCGTCAAGGAATTCAAGGGCACGCTCAACGTGGATAGCGAGATTGGCAAAGGATCACGCGTATCTGTTACGTTTGCTGCCAATTTCACCGAACTCCCGGAAACTGTAGACGATGGTTTCAAGGGACCTCTAGACCCGAGAGCTAAGCAGCTTTGCATGCTTCAGATGGCGGATTATCTTGACAAGTCGATTTCACCCGGTACACAGAGCGTTGCGGACAGCCTTCAACGGACAGCCAAGCAGTGGCTCGGCTGTGACGTCTTGTCATCACGGGAATCGGCGCCCAAATCGCAAGGCAGACTTTGTGTCATAGCAGAGGAAGAACTCTCGTCGCTCAACAAGATACACGAAAATGGCGCCAAAAATCTGATAGATGCTCTCGCCGAGTCAGGTTCTTCACTGCTGGTATTTGGACGATCAATAGCTTCCAGTCAACCCGAGTTCGATTTCCAAGGCTTTGCACGGAAGCCGATGTACATGCATCAACCGTACGTTGTACCAGGCGTTTTCGAGTTCTGACACACAACTGACTTGTTTCTCAGAATCGGTCCACGCAAGCTGCGTAGAGTACTCCAGTACGCAAGAAGCTCAATTATCACCAGGCAGCTCAGCGACTATAAGTCAGATAACCACCGCTCTCGTGAGCCGCTGCCCAAGACCATCGAAAGCACTTCGTATTTCGATCTCCCAACAAACGACGCCACACACACTCCGAGCTCCTTAATAACACCAACGAGCTTCATGGATGCCTCTTCCGTGAAGACTCCCGAGACAATCAAACCAACCGACCGTTCTACCGAAACTCTCGAGGAAGATTTGACGCCTGGTGCTAAACAGCTCGTCGGCGATGTGATATTATTGGTCGAAGACAACGCTATCAACATGAGGGTAAGACTTTCCGCCGCGATCTCCACGCCCGATTTCGCGCAGCCATCGTTGGAAAGCCTAGCGAAGTACCACCGCAACTAGCAAAACTCATACTGACCATATTCTCACAGCTGCTCGTGGCCCTCATGAAGAAGCAAGGCCTGTCATATGACTGTGCTGAAGACGGCTTGCAGGCACTCAACAAATACATGGAGGATCCGAGCCGTTACTTCCTGGTACTGATGGACATGAACATGCCGGTCATGGACGGTTTCGAATCCACAGCCAAGATCCGTGCTTTCGAGCGCAAGAACGACCTTGAACCGACCAATATTGCTGCGCTCACTGGCGTCACCAGCGAAGAAGCGAGAAACACCGCGTACGACGCTGGCGTCAACAAGTACCTCACCAAGCCGATCCAGATGAAGGATCTCACGAAACTTGTCGCGGAGACGAGGGATAGCAAGTAAAGGCCCGGCAGAGAGCCACAGGGCGGCCACGATACACGAGAAACGCATATACCAGAATCTCCAATCGGTTTGCAATGAGCGGTCAGCTCACATGATCTTGCATGTGACGTTTCGCCATGCTTCGACATGAAGAACCTCTCAAAATAATGGCAGAGCCTTCCGAATATTGAAACCCGGGTGTATTGGCAAAGTCACGTGTCTTGAACACGCTCGACACGTTTGCTGATATGGCCGGAGACCCTGGACGGAGTCGGAGTCGCGGAGGCGGGCATACCTCAGCCTTGCAGAATGACATCACTCGAAGCCACCGTTTCATATCCTAAGGTCCTTCGTGTCTCCCGAAGTTTGTGACACCACCGGCAGACAGATGCCGCGGGAACGCCACAAATTTTCGCTGCCTACGGGGACATCTCAACGCATGGAAATTAGAGTTATCGCGTTCCGAAGTGCCAGGCCAGCCTCAGCCTTGCCATGCAGGATATGACGTAGGTGCGAAAGATTCCGACATCGACATTTGCATGTACATCTTCCGATCATGGCATCCTTCCGCGCCTTCATATTCATATGCACGACATTACAGGGCCACTAAGAAACCAAGAAAAAGAAAAGGCAAAAAAAATGGCTTCGCGATTCTCAAAAGGCGACTATGTCGCACAGATCTTTGCATACGAAGGTGATACGCTGAGGCTACTGCAACAAGTCCAACAGTACGTTACGGCAGGGAACGCGCTATATGCCGCCGTCTTCACGTGCCGCTTCAGTGGGAATCCTTCTGGGATAGAGAAACGCGCCATTGCCGCGGGCTCATCGCGTCGCGCGCATTTCGATCACGATCACGATCAAGATCACGATCGAAGCACCAGTCAAGCAACGTCGGCGGCCCGCCAAGAACGTCTCGATGGTGACCTCACCTTGTCACTACTGCACATCGACACCACATGGCGCTTCGATGATTTCGAGAATCGCCAGGCGTCGCCGATGCTCTCGTGGCCTGCGATTCGGAGATTCTTCACGCCTGGAGCGTTCCTGGAGGGAGATCTGATCTTGAAGGATCAGTACCTGCACCCTGACACCAGTCTCATCCCACGTAAGTCGCATCCTCGAGTCGATCAATAAAAGTAAATGTTGACATGTTTCGTGAATAGCCCCTGCAGCCCATCTTCTGCATGTCGAGATCGACTGCAGCACGAAATCGGACGCGGCCGTGAATGACATCGCACAACGACTCCGGTCTGATCTCTCGTTTTGGTCTAGACAACTTCTCTTCGAGTCTGATCCTGCTCAGACGCAGGAACCTCGAGAAGGCGCTAAATATGCTTTGTTGATGGAAGTCGACACGCGCCACACCGCCGAGACGCTGGCTTCCAATTTGAACACGGACTCGCTGCGCCAACTCTCGGGCGAACGTCTTGCTTCCGCTCTCGTCCGGATCTTCAGCCTGGATGGATCGGCGACGTACCACGACATGACGCCGCAGGATGCTGACGAGTGTGCTATCGACAACCGCACACACAGCGAGATCCATGACAAGAGTACGACGCCAGAAGATACGTACTTCGGTCTTTCGCCCAGTGCATACGTACACCATTGAGTTCGTGTGAGAGACTTCGAACACAAATTGCAGCATGAATGCGCCTTCACATGGCGCATATTTGCCAATGGCCACAGGCGTCTGCTCATCCCGGAACTGGCCGCATTAGCCGCCGACAGCAGCAACAAGACTGCCTTCGGGTCCGGACGCCGACGACTTTGCTCAGCAATGGCTTGCGCATTTCGCGGCGTGCGTATGCTGCATCGATCAGGCTGATCCAGATGAGATATAAGATGGCAGAGGACATCCAGAGCTATGCCGGCGGCTCCAAGGCTTTTAATAATGATCTGCTCGACAGATCTAGCCAAACACACTTCCTAGCCGTGCGGTGCAGCATGGCCAGTCATGGAAATAAATTCGAGAGACGAGTTGGGTGCATTGTTGCAGTGTTCTTCTTCCGGGTAAAGACACATGCCTCCGATATGATTCGCGTGCATGTCCTAGCTCCATAGTACTCGAGAATCTCAGTCGTCTTTTCTCGATCTACCGCCAACTCCTCACATTATCATCGGGTCTCCAGTTTGCTCGTCTCGCGTGTTCCCGGCATCAGAACCGAACCTCATGGCGACCAGTCTCACAAACTCCCTCACTCCCTCCGCCCGATCGTCATCTGCTGTTCCACTTTTCATCTTCTTCATGACAAACAGTGCCTCTTTGTCACCCTTTTCCCTAGTCCACATGCCTCGCTGGCGCTCTTCAGGCTCTTCCGCCTTGAATCCACCACGACCGCCACGTCCTCCCCTCCCACCTCTTCCTCTGCCTCTGCCACGGAAATTGGAAAATTGCGGCCGCTCAAGCGACGGCAGCGGCTGTCGATTCCAGCCGCGCACTTCCTCCGGTCCAGGATCCAGAGTAAGCGCATACATCGCGCCAAGCTGAGCGTGCAGAGTCGGGTAGCGCGTCAACAGACGCTTGAACTCGGGATCCGAAGCCAGAGTCGACAGGTCTGGCTTTGCAGTCCGCTGGGTAGTTCCTGGGCGGTCTTGCTTCGGAGGCGCATTTCCAGATGCTTTTGGGGGATTGCGTTGCGCTTCAGCTTCGTGCTGGGCTTTGTGTGGTTTGTAGCATTTGATGGAGCAGTATCTCAGCTCGCAGGTTGGGCACTTGTATTTTGAGTCTGCTTCGTTGCAGACGCCGCAGAGAATTGCCATGGCTGGTGGCGCATTGTTTTGCTGCTATGTGTAGCAGGCGGTAAGAGGCATTTGATAGAGACCTTTTCGGGTCGTTGGAATATTTATTAGAATGGAAGGTTTATGGTAATTGCAAAGCATGTGAAAGTCGGCTCGGATTGCGGCGAGCACCTCCGCGACTCGCTGTGGATGACGAGACGAGAGCAACCTCGAAGCTCCATCCTCTACACATTGGTTTGCCCGCTATACCACATACAACATACAACACCACCGACCATGTCTCCTCCACGCTACCGCAGTCTGCTGGACCTGGCTATGAACCGCACATCATATACCTGCAACTCATGCACCCGCACCCTCCTCCAACAACGAACATTCTTCCGTCCTCAGCAGCAACAGACCCGCCTCGTACAGACCTCTCAAAGATCCCGGCAACATGCCGCGCCCAACATGAACGATGTGCGCAAATCATTCGATAAGCGAAACGAGAATACCATCTACTATACTCTCTCAATCATTCTCGGAACCGTCGCCTTGTCCTACGGCTCGGTGCCTCTCTACAAGACTCTCTGCCAGGAAACCGGCTGGGGCGGCACACCCATTAAGACAGACTTGAGCCAAGAGGAGGACATTGCGTCGAAGCTCACACCCATCACCTCGTCACGACGTCTGCGCATTACGTTCCAAGGGTCAACATCCGACGTGCTACCCTGGAAGTTCACACCACAGCAGCGCGAAGTGCGTGTGCTGCCTGGCGAGACGGCGCTTGCTTTCTACACGGCCACGAACAAGAGCGAAGAGGACGTGATTGGCGTTGCGACATACAGTGTGACACCTGGTCAGGTCGCGCCGTATTTCAGCAAGATTCAATGCTTCTGTTTCGAAGAGCAACGGTTGAATGCTGGTGAGACTGTGGACATGCCGGTTTTCTTCTACATCGATCCGGAATTCTTGAAGGATCCTGCTATGAAGGGCATTGACACGATTACTCTGAACTACACCTTCTTCAGTAAGTTTATCAAGTCATTGTGATACTACGATGTCGCAGCATGGTATTTTGGTACGAGATGCTAACAACCATACAGAAGCGAAATACGACAAGAACGGCCATCTTTCGCCAGTTCCAGGAGCGTGATCAACATATGCAATCGGCCTTGCATCTAATCTAGCCATCTAGCTCTCTGTACACCAAATCTCGCAGCTTGTCACAGCCGCTGCAATGACTCCCACCTCACGCATCATTTCCACTCGCAGGCACACCCTCTGTTCCACGTCCAAGGTCCTCTCCAAAGCGTTCTCCGCCCACGAACAACGGCTTGCAATCCTGCAGGCAGAAGATCATCCTGGCCCACTCTGTCTTGGATGGATTCCTCCAAGCGTGCATCGTCGCCCGCTGCACCATCACATCTCCTCTTCCCATAATTTGCGTCTCGCCAGAGTCCAGAACACTCTCAATCTGGCCCTCAAGCACAATGCCGTAATCCAGTGACTGGGTTCTGTGCATCATGCACGTGTACCTGCAGAGCGAAGGGTTCAAGTCAGCATAGTGTCTCAGACATTACATTGACTCACGGTCTAGCTTCAAACTTCGTACTGCTCGCCCTACCGCTGAGAGGCTAGTACGGAGTCTGAACCTAGATCGCGAGATTGGGTTTTATCCTTCGTTCACGTACTCTGGCGCAAAGTCTACATATCTCAATACGGTGCCGCCGCCAGAAACCAGGCCCAGCTTTCCGCCCGACTCTTTCATTTTCTTGTCGTGCTCGGTCACGTCGGCATGTTCATTGAGGTCGGGTGGGAATTGCGTTGTGTAAGCCACGCCCATTCCCAGCTTGTCTTCGTCGTATTTATGCCATGCGACTGGTCTGGAAGAGTGGATGACTGCTTTGCCGGACTTCTCGTCGTGGGTGGTCAAATAAGCGGTCGGGCCTGGGAGGTTTTGTGGGATTTGGCCCGGGGTTGGGTTTTGGGTGTATGAAGACATGGCTGATTAGTCAATTGATTTGGTGGATTGTTTGTGACAGAAAAACGACCCAAGAGCTTGGGACAGTGTATTATATAGTGTATATATAGAGACAATTATAGAGCAAAGACAGGTGTAACCTTGATGACCTTTTGTTGATCGTCTAGTGGGGTTTCGGACCGGAGTGAGGGGTTGCGATGCGGTATACATTTAAGGCCAAGCTTGGATGAAATGCACGTTCATGCACGACAATCACACTTCGGAGCTATCTCTGTTGTCACGTGGAGGCAGCATATATTGATTCGGTTTGTTATCATCTACGCAAGGCTGAACTCCAGTAGTCATCTACTCTTGCACACTCGAAGTAACTCCCTTCCAGTTGTTCAGGCTCTAGCACTTGGAAGTAGGAGCACGAGACATGCATCACAGAGTCCCGATACAACGACTATCCATTGTCAACTAATCAACGAAAAAGAAAATCTCACAAAACAACCTCCGTACAGCACAAAATCGGATTATCACGAACAACACTAACCTTGAACTTCCGATCCGCCTCAGCATAATCCGGATCATCAAGCAGCTTGCCAAAATGCCAAATGCTCGGATACCACACCAACGCAGCATCCTCCCAAACTCCTGAGCCATTCACTTCCGGATCAGCAACTCCTGCGCCCTCCGCTACACGTGAACTCCAATCCGTGACACCGGGTCCGAAAAACTGAGCACCGCCGCCGTACCGCGAGCCGACAGATTCGCGGAACGCGGCGATGTAGCCGAAGTAGCTCGATCGCTGGCCGGGGTTGCAGGCGATGATGTTGAACATGCTGATGGGTCCGGTGTGGGTTTGGCCGAAGGCTGAGATGAAAGATTTGAGGTCTTGGGGAGCGTTTTGCTTGGGGGTGCCGAGGGGAATGGCGGTTAGGGCGAGAGAGGCTTCGACGTCGGATGGTGGGATTGAGGCTGTCAGGCTGGAGTAGTCTGATGGGTTCCAGCCTGGTGGGAGAGTTGGGGGAGTGGCTTTTCTTGCTTGCTCGTCTGAGGGGCCGGTAAGATCAGCGGGTGCTGTGATTGACCAGTGGTTGGTGATGGTGGTGTTGTCCTGGAGATAGGATGGAAGAGCGAGGGGATCGTTGGCCTCAGCGTTGGCGACGACAAGGTAGTCCCACTTCTGCATTTTTGGTCCAGATCCGGTGAGAGCATCGAGAGATAGCTTTGGGCTGTGGATCCAATGCTCGCAATGCCCGATGTAATGGGGCTTTGCATCGATTGGTGCTGATCGAACGGTTTCGAGGAAAGCGGGCTCCTCGTTGACGGAGATGAGGTGGAAAGTGATTGGTGCCATTGTGTGATGTGCTGAACTTGCTGGATTGAGATTATTGACGATGTCGTTGTTGTTCCTTTTTGTCGGTCTCAAACGGCATACTTATACCTTTCGCGCCGTAACGGGCCATATGACCCAGAACTTGTCATCCACAACAATCATCATCAAAGGTAGCTGCATAGAGACACCGCCGCCTTAGAACGCTGACGCCGACCAACTTTGTAATCAAACCAGCTGCTCGCCTGAATCGTTCTGTATATGGTATTACGGCCGAAAGTACAAGGAGGATCACGAAGGATTCGGCCTCGAGACGAGGCTTTTCAGCCTCCAAGTAACTCACACGCCCTACAGCCTTCGACTTTAGATGTCTCATACACTGTGGAAGAGGTGATGGATACTTTGATCATCGAAACTATCACGTTCGTCTGCATGTCGAGATATTCGACGACTTTAGCAGGTGACCATCGACGCTGAATACATTGATTTGTCTCCTCGTTAGGTGACTTTCCGGCATTATATGTACCTAGGTACTCAGACGTCCTACGCTAAAACTACTTGTAGGTCGGACAGTATTCTGTCAGACCTATAGCGCTGCATACATCCTAACTCAGTATAGCTCGACGTATGTAATCGCGAGTAGTGGTTTGTTATGCACTCTTCGACCATTGTAGTCTAAGTGGCTTGCTATGGATGTTTTCGTAGCCACTATAACTGGATGGCTAATTCATCTGATTATTCGGCGGCGATTGCTATGTGCATGCTGAAATCATGTGCTGCCAATGTTGATATATCAGTATCAATATCCAATTGATTCATGTTGATCGAAAGCCTTCCATGACATCATAAGCATCACATCAGATCAATTGAAAGACATGTCTTGACATGTAGCTTCCAACATCCTTTATATCCTTCCTCCAAAAACACACCAAACCCTCAACATGTCCACCCCAACAGCACGAAACTACCTAATAACAGGCGGCGCCCGCGGCATAGGCCGCGGTCTAAGCCGCCTCCTCCTCTCATCCGGCCACCGCGTCTGCATTCTCGACAACAACCCCTCCGAGCTCGACCACACCGCCACCCAGTTCTCCAAATCCCACACCCGCGGCCGCGACTTCGAAGCAATTCACTGTAACCTTCGCCAACCGTCCGACATCCGCTCAGCCATAGACCAAGCCTCCAAACTTTTCAATGGGAAGTTAGATGTACTTGTCAACAACGCCGCTTACACCGCGGGTGTCGGGGCTGCGAATGCCGGCAATATGACGCTGGAGATGTGGAATGCTGCGTTGGAAACTAATCTTACGGCGCCGATGTTAGTGAGCCAGTATTGTCTGCCCATGCTGGCGAAGTCTGCTTCAAGGTCTACGGGTGGCAGTATTGTGCACATTTCGTCAACGAGAGCGATCATGTCTGAGCCAGACAACGAGGCGTATTCAACGACCAAAGCTGGCCTCTTAGGTTTGAATCAGAGTATGGCCGTTTCGCTCGGACCGCAAGGCGTTCGTGTGAATGCTATTCTGCCGGGCTGGATTCACGTTGAGAACGAGTGTAAAGCTGCTGATGAGGAAGGGCGGAAGTGGGAAGATGGTTTGGGTCAAGCGGATCACGCGTGGCATTTGACGGGGCGGGTTGGGAAGGTTGAGGATGTTTTCAGGGCGGTGCAGTATTTAAGTGAGAATGAGGGAGTGACTGGGACTGAGATGGTGGTTGATGGAGGTGTGACGAGGAAGATGGTGTACCCGGAAGAGTGAAGTCGAATTGGAGAATTATTGTGTGCTCATCATTGTCATTTACTTTCTTTGGAGCAAACTAAAGTGTTCTGCAATCATCGGCAGTTCAGCCCGTGGATATCTCAAAAAAGAATCAACGCTGTACATAAAGTCCGTCAAATCATCGCCATTAAATGCGGATGCCGCTGTCACGATTGCTCAATTCCTTGACCCAAATCTCCATCTTGCCCATCTCTGCCCTTTCAACCTCTGCCGACTCCTTGCATAACATCACCGCGAGATCCAAATCGTCTTGATCGCCCACAGTAACCATATCGCCATCTTCGTCCTTAATCCGCAGTCGAATCTCCGACTTCAATGAAAACTTCAATCGGACTTGCTCCAGCAACTCGACGTAATTTGGTGCAGCGCTCGCCATCACGTATCGCGTGTCTTCTGGGGCGTGGACTTTGATGCGAATCTTACGCATGGTCGGTACTGGGGCACGCCGTGATTGCGAGCGCTGGTGTCGTGGTCGGGAGGCATGTCTACTTGGTGAAACAATCTCGTAGGGCAGTGGAGGAGAAGCGGAGAGGGTAGAGGATGTTTCGAAGCCTTCGTTTTCTGCTTCGGGTTCTTCGATGATGGAGTGGTGGTGCAGAGAATAACCGCCGGAGCGGGTGCGAGTGTGTTGTGAGTTTGGGCGCGAGTATGTTGAGAGAGGCGAAGATATTGGTATCGCCGCAGTGGTGCTGTGAGCTTCTACGGGGTCAGGCTGAACGTGAATGTCTGGTAATGGGTCGTAGGTTTGGCTGCGGTGATCAGGACGCTTGAAACTGTCGTGGCTGCGTATCGAGCTCTCTGAGAAGCCGCGACGAGGTTGAGGCCTTTCTGATTCTGATCGCTTCGTCCCTAGTCTTTGACGCTCCGATTGTGCCTTCTGATCGAAAGCTGCAGCACCAAGCTCTAGACGTAAGGGTTTCGCTGCTGGACGAGAGGCCTGCACACTAGAGAACTGCGAACTGAGACTCTCTGTTGATCTTCGCTTCTGGGCATGTGAGACATCTGGCCTCTCAAGCTCTGGTGGAGGCGTAGGTGGGAAAACATTGCGGTGCATCGGTGGTTCTGATTGCTGGCGTGATCTGCTCGAAAGTCCAGGTTTTACCATATTCAAGGCAGCGTATGAAAGCTTCTCTCCTGGTCTGTCGTCGATACCCATCGCTGCCAAGGCGGCCTGTCTTCGAGGGTCGGAATGTTGCTGTTCATGTGCTGCCACCAATCGTGCCTTGCCGAGATAGTCCTGCTTCTTCAGATTCTTGACCTTGGCCTCGTTGGGACGGTATATCACGCCGACTGGGATTGAGAATACCGTGTATCCTTCAGCTTGCTCCTTGATAGCCTCGTCGATGACATCGTGGTCAAGAACAGCCTTCTCGCGAGCAGCGAACACCAGATCCTGTAGTCCAGCGTCTTTCTGTTGAAGGTAGATGTAGCACAGTCCACGGTTGAACAGCACCTCGCACGAGTACAGCTTGAACTTCAGGCCGAGCTGATCGTAGTCGATATGTCTGTTGCCACGCAGATACAACAACGTGTCGTTGAAGTTTGCCAGTGCCTCCTCGAAGTCTCCCAGCAGGAAGTTGCTCACGCCTTGCTGGAAGTACGCCACGGCAAGATACTGATCCAGCTGAACGGCACGCTGATAGCATTCGACAGCCTTTGCATGCTCACCGAGCGTGGCATGAATAACACCGAGGTTGAACAGAATCTTGGAAGTGTCGGAAATGGCCTCGAAGCACCTGAGACTGTTGTCGAATTCGTTGTTGTCGTACGCCGCCAGCGCCGCGACCCAGGTCTCGATCTCCTGCTTCAGCGACATCGTGCTCTGCGATATGCCGGTATGTTGAGTGGCGAGGAGTGGTTTCTTCTTTCTATGCCGATCATGCAGTGGCCTTTGGCTTCCAGTTCAAGTGATTTAGTAGACCAGAGCTCACAGT
>Ga0265797_10001034_pt1 | contig 50023 bp, 32 predicted proteins | sample P2T30metagenome_FD_192433 | JGI IMG/M metagenome (GOLD analysis project Ga0265797, IMG submission 192433) | Plant litter microbial communities from East Loma Ridge, Irvine, California - P2 T30 | ecosystem: Environmental > Terrestrial > Plant litter > Unclassified | place: USA: California...
CGCGCGACGTCTGTGGCTATTCTTCTGCGTTGTGCAAGGCTCTTGTGGTCGATGTGCGGTGCTTTGGCTGCTGCTGAATGACCCTGTCGGTAATCTGGAAAGGCTCGACAGGAGAGTTACAAGCATACAATTGGAAGTGCGATCCAGTGAGACTTCCGATTGACGAATGAATGAATGGTGGAAACGTACTTGCTGGTATCACTCGTCTTTGATGCTCACGTTTGTTGTGATGTGCTTCTCAAGTGTCAACGTTGCAACGTGATGAAGCTTGTGATACTTACTTCAAGGTTTGCTGTGATGCCTCTCACAGGAAGATGTCTCCACGAGCGTGACCCGTCTTCCTTCATGACGACCAACACTGCCAATTATTTCTCCGGATGATTCCAAGATTACTGCATGATCATACTGTGTATACAAGAGTACTCGTATGCGAGAACAGAAGTGTAGAAGAAGAGGATGAGGAAGTGAAGTCAGGAAGCCGATACCCCAACCCTAACCCTTCGTTCATGATAGGTTGCGCAATACATACATTTCATCTCTTGATTCGTTCATCTCTGTGTTTACAGGCCGCGCCTCATTTGTTCACAAACGACGCCTGTACTTATAGTCGTATCCGCGCCCATCTCGTCAAATGTCCACCCTTCCCATCCTACCTACGCCTTGTCCGCAGGATAAACAATCCCGCCCTGCCTCCTCAGCTCACTCGTGACCTTGATGACATCTTTCGAAATGCGCTCCAGCTCCCCCGCAGCCTGCTCGTCCTTCTCGCTCACTATCCGCGCAAACTCCTCGGCCTCCTCCTCCATGTTCACCTGCGCCTTGGGATCCCTCAGCGGTCCGGCCAGCTCCTCGCTCTTCTTGCTCTTAGGATCCCAGTGTGAAACACTAGTGATATCCGTCGTAGCGTTGACGCTCAGCGTGCCCTTCTCGCCGTAAATCTCGCACGGCGCAAAGCTCTGGTAGCTCTTGGACTGGTTGATCTGCACACCGAAGCCATCGTACTGCAGCATGATGACGCCGCCGCCGTCGACGCCCGTGCGGCAGATGAAGGGGACGTAGGTTTGTGATTTGGGCGCTCCGAAGAGGGCGACTGCAAAGGTAACGGGGTAGACGCCGATGTCGACCAAGCTGCCGCCGGAGAAGTCGAGGGAGAAGATGTTGGGGGTCTCGCCTGCGAGCACATTGTTGTAGCGTGAGCTGTAGGAGGCGTAGGTCAGGCTGGCGCCGTAGATGGGACCCAGGCGCTTCTTTTCGAGGATCTCCTCGCGCAGTAGCTTGAAGTTTGCTTCTTGGATGTGGCGGAAGGCTTCGATTAGGAAGACTTTGTGCTGCTTTGCGGTCGCGAAGAGGTCGTCGAGCTCGGCAGGAGTGCTGGTCGCGGGTTTTTCGAGGATGACGTGCTTGCCTGCTTGCAGGAGTTGTTTGGCGTGGGCGTAATGGTGGGAGTTGGGCGAGGCGATGTAGACTGCTTGCATGCTCTTGTCTGCGGCGAGGTCGTCTAGCGAGGTGTATGTGGTCTTGCAGTCGAACTTGGAGGCGAAGGCTTCAGCCTGTTCTTGCTTGCGCGAGTAGACGGCGTGGAGTTGCCATTGGCCTTTCTTGGTGGCTGCTTTGATGAAGGCCTCTGTGATCCAGCCGGTGCCGATGGTTCCGAAGGTGATGGCCATGATTGGTGAGTCGAAGGGTGTTGGAGGAGGGTGGGAGAATGTACAGTACAGCACAGAAATAAAAAGGTAATTGATATAAAGGCTTACAGTGAGTGTGACAAGAGCGTATGGACCTTCCACCGAAAACCATTGGACGGGGAAGTTGTGTCCACATGGCGGGGTCGCGCCGCTTCCACCTTCTCGTGTTTGTGTTTTGTGAACCAAAACTCTCTCTCTCAACTGACACAAATCGACTCTGATCAATTTGCTCACGCCAAAGGAAGATTTTTTGATTTTTCCGATACCGAACATGCGAGTATATGCATGTATACCTTACCAACTTACTGTACCTCTGGCGCCAAGGAAAAAACGTTCCAAGTCAGTAGCACTCTCTCCATGGCAAATGATGCCACCTTGATGCTGAAGTCGAATATCGCAAACAATAAGTAGAACGAGACGAACATGCTGACATACGACATACGACAGCACGCAAGGGGCACGTCTCGACAACTTTCTCGCGTGTCGCTGTCGACCCAACTACCCGGTACTCGTAGTCAAACACGGTCTCCCTCCGGCACCTTTCATGTGAGCTACGCGTGATTACAGTATCGGCATCAACGTGATCACCAAACCCTAAGTGTGAACACGGAGCGAATATCGCAAAGACGCCGACTATTGTGTCTCCGCATGATCCCCCGCAACATCGTTGCCGATGATTCACCTTATGTTCAATCCTTGTGTCGATTGCTAGACGTCACAGGTATACTTGTGAAACGCCGAATAAGGATAACAGACAACGTTTCGTTATAGCTACTCATGCTGTGCGCCTTGCTTGATCTGGCGTTAGAAGACCGAACAACGCCGGTATTTTGACAGACCGTGACGTGTCCAAGCCCATCCTACATACAAGCCAACACGATCAATTCATATCCACAGTTATGGATGCTTCAGAAATGTCACCATGACGAGATATGTGATATTGCTCGTCTGGTACGACACTATCTAGGACCGCCCCGATAGAACACAGGAGATGATTGGGATGCCACCACAACCAGAGCAACATTTGAACAACATTCGGCACTGGCGAAGCACAATCGATTCGGACTACTGTGTATAAAGATCACCCAGGTGATCGACTAGCTCCGATTAGTCGGGCTTATAGCTGACATTATACAGATCGCAGGCGTCTGATAGGCGCGATGAATGTCCGAATTTACGATCGATTCCTACTCCAGGCCCAAAGTCCGTGCAGGGCCAGACTGTGGTCGGCAACCCGTGGTTTCTTTGCCAATTCCCCAACCCATCATCGATTTTCCTCCGTTTTGTCAAGCGAGCCTGGCCTCGAATTATACTAACCAACGCGGTGGCTCCGGTGGGCTGACCAAAACTAAGATGGCAGCATGCGTAAACGGCCGCGCCTGCAATTCAAAGTCTCAAGGTCGGAGCGAGAGCAGACGTGAACATGAATTTTACCGGTTCGCTCCTTGGTGCACTCTACTGGGCATGCTTTCAATGCTTTGCCTGTCGGGCGCTGACTGAGCTCCCAGATTTTATGAACCTATTAGGGGAATGACAAAAGATGGTCCAACCTACTGCGACGTCAGAGACGCCAAAGCAAGAGAACGACATGTGCCTTTCTCGTGCCCTGACAAGACCCTCACAGCATTCTGCCAGCTAGGAGCGCTGCGTTTCAATGTCCGCCGTTGTCTTCTATTCTTCTTTGACGTCAACTATGCCTACATCATGGCTGAGGCGACACGGTCGTTGTCGCTTGAAGATGACAATGCTCATGATCCAGGCGACCAGTTGTGGCTTGGACACGCCAAGATTCCCAGGGGCATAGCCTGCTGCGAGGTTACTGTTGGCCTTCCTTCCTTCCCCATCACGGTCACTACAGCGAATGGTGATCGTGACAGTGTGTATGTTGTCGAGGATCTCACAAAGAATCTTACAACGCATGACAAGCCCTATGTCACGTCGTTCCCACATGGCCGTTTCTATGCCGGAGTACCCATCACTGGTCCCAACGGTATCAACATCGGAGCGTACTGTGTGTTGGGAGATGACCCTCGTGATGGTGTCTCAGACAAAGACCTCATCTTCCTACGAGACATGAGTCGCACTGTTATGACCCATTTGACTACTATCCGCGCTCAAGCAGAACGCCAACGGGCAACTCAGATGGTAACAGGGCTAGGGTCCTTTGTCAAGCGGAGCTCAGATACTCGACGATGGGAACGCCGCAATCTGACTCACGCCACGCAGCTCACCAATGCCGCCATTAAATCGTTGCAGAGCCCGCAGCACGAACCATCGAGTGAACCCAAGTACAGTGCGCCTTCTAAGCGTCGTGATGAAACGAAGACACCAGCCCCGGACACGAAGACTTCTTCCTCAGAAAGCCATGCTGCCCAAGCTTCGATGGGAGCTCAGGAACGTATGACAGCATCCCCTGAACCGTTCAACGAAGAAGTATTCGGAACAGTGACACCCTTGGCTTCTGAGAAAATTGACAGCTCTTCTCATGCTGTCCCTGGAGAGACCCACGCAAGCCTCGACCATCCGCGACTAGAGACTAGAGGAAGCTTCTCATCGAGTGGTCAGATTCCAGCACATCACGGTGGATCGACAGCAAACATTCGTTCCGCGTATCAACGAGCGGCTGAGATCATGTGCGACTCATTGTCCGTAGATGGAGTCGCGTTCCTTGATGCATCTGTGCGCACGTTCGGAGGTCTTGCGGAAGCGGTCGACAACACAGAGTCAACCGATTTCAGCAACGACTCGGAGTCGGCATCTGCTCGGTCACGCTCAGCCTCCCCGACCAGCGATGAGAACAACAAACCGTGCCGCGTTCTGGCATCTGTAGGAACGACACAAGACGGAGAGGAATTGTCGGCCAAGAATGTGAACGAATCTTTCCTGAGACAGCTTTTGCGCCGCCATCCACATGGCAAGATTTGGTCTTTCGGTGACTCAGGCCAGGTTCACTCTGAAGATATGACATCCTCCTCTTCCGAGAACGACGAACTGCAGAAGTCCGATTCATCTGGAAAACTACTCACTCCCGGAGCTCAGCAACGGAAACGCCGGCTAAAGGAAGTCCACAATGACGGACAAATCCTGGCCTCGATGTTCCCTGGAGCACGTAGTGTGGCTATCCACGGTATTCGAGACTCCGGCCGCAGACGATGGACTGCTGGATGTTTGCTTTGGTCATTTGATCCTCTTCGTGTACTCACTATCGACACGGAGATGAATTTCGTAGCCGCTTTCTGCGACATCATAGCCGGCGAGACGAGAAGTCTGGAGGTGCAAAGGTCGGATCGTGCCAAAAGCGACTTCATTTCTTCGGTACGTATCTACCAATGTGTATAATTGGCGTTCGGGGTCATTGTCAATTGCTAACATTGTCCGACAGATCTCGCATGAACTGAGGTGAGGGTTGTCTGACTTTAGTTTGAAATTAACACAGCTTACTGACCGCGACTACAGATCACCGTTGCACGGAATCCTAGGAAGCACCGAAGTTCTCGCAGAATTGGATCTCGACAGCACCATTTCCACGCTAGCCGGACAGATCGATTCGTGCGGGCGGACACTTCTGGACATCATTGACCATCTGCTCGACTTCGCAACACTCAAAGGCCAGCGTCTGAAGAGAGGTGCAGCCAGCAGCTCACGAATCGGACACAGGATCTCGGCCAGAGAGAGAAAGGCTTCGGCTGACGATAACATTGCGGATCTGGAGACCAGAGTGTCGCTGGATGATCTGACCGAAGAAGCGATCGAATCAACAGTCTATTCCTTCCTTTGCAAGAAAGGTGCAAGCTACGAACCCCGAGCCTCGGTCATACTGGATATCGACCGTTCACGGGGAGTCAAATGGCATTGCAAACTCGCGACTGGTGGATGGCGACGTGTCTGTATTAACCTTGTCACCAACGCCCTCAAATATACACCTTCAGGCTACATCCGTGTCTCAATGACTCAAAAGCCTCGACCTGGATCTCGACGTCATTTCGATGCCATTCTGACCGTCTCGGATACTGGAAAGGGCATGTCCAAAGACTTCCTGGAAAACCAGCTCTTCCGCGACTTCACTCAAGAAGACACCCTCGCAGACGGTATCGGGTTGGGCATGCACATGGTCGGTCGAATCCTGCACGCGATCAACGGAAAAATTGAGGTAGTGAGTGACCAACATGGCGCGTCAGCTGGAACTTCAATAACTGTCACTGTGCCTCTTGAACACAGCCCAAATGCCCGCACTTCCAACAACATCAACGAGGACGAGAACATGTCTTTGCGCGGAAGCCTTGCGGGACTGAAAGCTGGGATCTTTGGCAACGAGATGAGCCCATTCCCTTCAGGGTCGCGCGAAAAGAAGCTCCAAGCCGCAGCATCCGCGATGACAGTGACTTCTGTCGAGGCTAGCTGTCGCTATTTGGGCCTAGAATCCCAAAACGGCGAGTCGGCCGACTGTGATCTCACATTCTATCTTGAAGAAGACTTTGAGCGCTCGCGTGATGCAGGCAGAATCGGCAGCGACAATCAACTGAAGGGGAAGCCATGCATCGTGATATGCAGGAGCGCGCCTCTCGCAAAGACCCTCAAGGCTTTGCGTAGCAGAGACATCACTCGTACTGGTAGGGTCGTCGAGTATGTCGGTTTGCCGTGCGGCGTAAAGTCACTCTCGCGTGCAATAAATTCGGCACTCCAACGACAGAAAGACTTCGAAAGCACAGCACCCGGACGAAATGTCGAAGAACAATCGCAGAAACTCTCGACCGCGGCGGAAATCGCAAACGTCGAGGAAATTGAAGTTCCGCCTTCGATACACCCACTACCAAAGTACGAAGACCTACCCGTCCGGCTAAAACTCGAATCGAAATTCGAATCATTTCCTACATTCCCAGACAACCAGGACCAGCTGTCACCCGGTACTGTTCCAAAGACCCCAGCTCAGCAAGACAAGCGGACAGAAACACCGGCGCAGACCAAACCCCAGACACCCAAAGACACCAGCAGTACAAAGACCCCAGCCACACCCCAAACGACGCCCAAAACGCCGACACTCTTGCTGGTAGACGACAACAAAGTTAACCTGCAGCTCCTGACCATGTACGCGAAAAAGCGCAAATACCCCTACCTCGAAGCCATGGACGGCCAACTGGCCGTCAACGCCTATCAGAAAGCGCACGAAGACTCTTTTTCTTCCACCTCTTCTTCTTCCACTTCTTCTTCATCGACTGCGACTGTAACAACCAGCGGTGCTGCAACGCTACCATCAGCCGTGCCTGCGATTATTTTGATGGATATTAACATGCCTGTAGTAAGAAACCCCTTTACTTATATCTTAATGTCTTTAAAGATCGTTGCACTAACGACCGAACCGATGGACGGATATGAAGCGACTCAACGAATTCGCTCTTACGAGAAGAAGCATTCGCTTCCAGCTGCTAAGATCATTGCTTTGACTGCTCTGGGTTCCGAAGCGGCTTACAAAGAAGCTTTCGGGAGTGGCTGCGATATGTTCTTGACGAAACCGGTCAAGCTGAAGGATCTGACCAGAATCATTGAGGGCGACGGCGAGGGAGCTTGATCGGATGAATGTGATTTGGGGCTGATTGATCTGCCACATGCGCGGTCTGATCACTACAACTGGGCATGAAGTCAGGAATGATCACCACAGAGACGTCTTCGAGGCCCGATTGCCACCAACCGATCGCTCCAAACCTCCGGCCGCCAACGAAACTAGCCAGGAATACTACCACGACACCCTCTCCCTGAATTGCACCATCGGCCCATTCCGCATCGCAACAAAAGCATCATAAAGCTGGAACTGGCCCGCCTCCCTCCTCCCCTCCGCAAACTCCGGCCTCCCCGCCCCGGTACAATCCCCCGACTCATCCGGCCGGATCTCCAACGCAAACATCAGCTTCGCCAAAACAATCTGCATCTCCAACCAAGCCATATTCTTGCCCACACACCCTCTGCTCCCCGTCGAAAAAGCACAATGCCCGCTCTCGGCGCGCGCGACTTCCTCCTCCGAGCTACCTTCAGCGTCGTCGGCAGTCGTGAGCCAGCGCTCGGGCCTGAAGACGAAGGGGTCCGGGTAGATGTCGCTGTTGTAGTTGAGGCAGTAGAGGGACGTGCTGAGCAGGGTGCCGGGCGGGAAGAAGTGGCCCTCGACCGTGCTGCCGCCCTCTCGTACTTGGCGTGGCAGGTCTGCGGGGACGGGGGGCGCCATGCGGAGGGTTTCGTAGATGAAGGCGCGCATGTACTTGCAGCTGTGCAGTTTCGGCCCGCCTGAAATCTCGGAGGAAGCGTTGAACGTCGTTGCGATCTCTCGGGCGAGCTTTTCTTGGATGCGTGGGTTGTGGGCTAGGTAGAAGGTCATGGCGGCCATGGTGATTGCTGTGGTATCGCTGCCGGCTATAGTCAGGATTTCGCACTCGCCGAAGAGCTCGTTGAGGTCGTAGCCCGGGGCGCCGGTCAGGGGGTCCTTGGTGTCGAAGAGGTAGTGGAAGAAGTCGCGCCTCTCCGGGCGCAGACCTTTTTGCACTTCTTCTTGCGCTTTGGTGCGTTCGGCCAGGTTTTGGGCGACGAACTTCTGCCATTGGATCATCGAGTCTGGGATCGCGTATTGGAGCAGCCAGTCCAGGCCGCGGGGTTTCAGCCAGACCCAGAAGTTGGCATAGGGGGACCAGGCGACCTGGGAACATGTGTATTAGTATTTCAAGACCATTGTACAGTTTCTTTTTAGGCTGCTCCATCTTTCCAGTCTCCGAATACCATTATCTCACTGGCTCAGGCTCTCGTAGCGGTACTATCGGCAAGCATAGTACGCTATAAACATGATGGTGCCAGTGAGATCGTCCCTTCGAAAAAAATTGTATAGGCGGAAGCAGCATGTGTATATGACATGGGACTGAACTCACCGGAGCAAGAGTTTCTAGAAAAGAGGCCATGAGTTCCGGAATGTGTTTCAAGTCGCTGTCTGGTTCCTTCATGTTGAACTGTTTGCCAAAGCACAAATCGCCGAGGATGTCGAAGACCAGGTAATTGACCTCGTGGGTCATGTTGAGCGATTTCGACCACTTCCCATCTGCACCTTGCCGGCACTGTTCCCTGAAGAGTTCGACCCAGCGACTGCGAGGAACAACATGTCAGCAAACCGACGTCAACGAGCACATCTCCCGGGTGCGAGATCGGCTTACTCAGAGTTGGAAACAAGGAAAGGCTCCATGCCGCGAAGCGCTTTATCAGAGAAAGCATTGTTGAGCACCCGACGCTTACGAGCATGCGCCTCGACATTGGTGGCGTTCCAGGTGTTTGTGATTTCGCTCTTGTGTGGCCAAGTGCGATAGTAAGAATTCGTCTTGACGACGTTGCCTTTGTTGCCGAAAATGGTCTTGTGGGCAGACGGCGTGTTCATGACCACCGCATCCGGGCGGTAGCGGAATACAGGTCCTTTTGGGCGATGTTAGCATGAACGAATCTCATCAACCGCCTTGACGTAAGGTACCATATTCTTGTTGAAGTCGCAAAAGCCAGACATGGCGATCTTGTTTGCTCGTGTAGTAGAATGACGGGAGATCTGACACTCTCGCCCAGAAGGGACCGGGGTATCTGGCCAGAGGGTGCAAGTACAGTCTGTAATAGACGGTGTATAGCGAGTATGTCACGGCCAGCACAAACGCCGCAGAGGCAAGGTTCGCAAGAGGTATCATCTTCGGTTCTCTCGTAGTCAGTCAGCCGTCTGGATCAATCGAGGCTCCAGAAGTTGTCGACTGACGACATCCCCAAAAAGAAAGAAAAAAGCCGGAGAGCCATTCGTCCAGAGATATAGAGTCTTATCTACCGGCAATGGTTCTCTGCCTAGCCATGGCGGTGTTCGTAAGCACCCAAGAGACCCACGAGATAGTACATGCTAACTGCTCGCCTACATGCATCGTGTAGCTAATCCTTGAGTAACGGAGCCATTGAAGTCTGTGTATTGTGTGGAGAACATGTAGACGACCTCCGTGTATGCAGAAGTTTGTCGAACGCACGATCTCACCGGCACTGACATGTTTAAAGTGTCCCAAAGCTGCTGGTATTACCACTTACTTAATCGTACTCCGGTGAGATACTCATGATTCCTACCTAGCGTCTCATTAGTATTAGGATGATTTCGATGCATGACAGTTGCCGATACCACCGTATCAACAGACAAACTTTAGCATGAACTGAGGGAGAAGTGTAGTTTCGGGTATCAATCTCGCTAAAACCCGGGTGTTGTGAATACCCTTGCTTAGACTACTGTAGTGCGGTGTGTGGGTCAATCAATCAAACCTGCCTAGTCAGCTGAACTACAAATCCTCACCAGTAGTACCTACATGCAGTAAAGTGTCAGCCTCGGCTTACTAACTCGATGTAATACCCAGCTCCGGGTGAGCACAGCAGATAGTCAGTTTTGTGAAACGAGTCAAGAAGTTCACTTACTCAGACGTCTGACCTCACATCGAACAAAATGTGAAAGCTAACAGTTCGTCGCGCTTGAAAGCGAGTTCATCGCTGACAGGTCCAGCAGTCATACACAATTGATGTATTAGATCGTATTAAAACAGGAATTAAAACGGGTAGACAGGTATATCATCATCTTTCTTCATCTCTCTGCGCGAGGCTTGCCGCGGTCGTGGTTGTCGTTGTTACCACCGCCACTGCCACGTGTAAATAGATCTCCAAGCGTAGCACTCAGACTCCTCGCGCGCAAACTCGCCCGCTGGCTCTTCTGCTGCCCGCGCCTACTATTACTTCCACCACCGCCACTGGTGACAGCCCGAGTAAGCTGCCCCAGCTCCTCGTTTTCATCCTGCGAAAGCATCCCCGAAGCAATCGAGTGGCGTTCCCGAGGTTGTTTCGAAGATTCGGGAGTGGTGGCTAGATGAGCCTGCTGGCCACGCGAAGTGGTGTTTCGGCGCAGAGGGCGGAGAGAGCGCTGGTTCGAGTGGTCGACGCCGCGGCGCAGGGAATCTGCGACTATTGCGCTCAGGCTGGAGGAAAGGGGAGAGGTGAGGGGGCCGAGATCTGGGAAGAGGGTTGTGATGGAGTTGCGGGAGAGGAGGGCGGCGCGATTAGGCGAGCTGTTGGGGTCGAGGTTGCTGTCGCGGTTCTGGGGTGTACGAGGTGGTTCGAGTGCAGGCGTAGTTGTGGTGCGTGGGGTTTCGGGACGTGGAGGAGGGAGAGTTGGGATGACCGGTGCAGACGTCGTGGCGTGCATGGGAGAGCGTTTTGCTGGATCAGTGCCTGTGGAGGTGAGGTCTGCGGCTGATGAAGCGTGAATAGCACTGCGGTTGGCCGGGCCTGCGTTGAGGCTGTACGAGTCCAGGTCAAGTCCTGAAGGGTTGTTGGGCGTTGATGGTTGGAATTCGTGTGTGATTACAAGAGACGGCGGTACGTCTACTGAGGATGACTCGTTCACAAGACCACTTCGTATGGGAGCGCTCTTGGCCGATGACTTTGTATTGGAGCTGCGACGACCGTCGTGTACAGCTTCGTGATCAACCAGGTCGACGGCATCCGCTTCCTCATCCTCAACGCCTAGCTCCGCGTCGGAATCGCCATCGTTATTGTCAGAACGACCGGATGTGATGCACCATACACCCAAAAAGGTAAGCGCGCAACCACCAACGAACTTGTAAGCATCCTCTGCACTCTCGCGCTCAAAGTCGCGATATAGCACAGCACTGCCAATGATCACGGACAGCGTGAACATGACAAATTGCGTCGGGATGACCATGGTGGCGTTGAAGCGTTGCAGCGCTCTGTTGATGTATTTGATCTGCATGACGGCCGTGAAAACCAAGACAGCGAGCAGCAGGTAGGTGATCGGGAAGGTGATGACTTTCCAGATCTTGTTTGAAAGAAGCGAAGCGATACCCTTGGTCGAAAGGGCAGTGTAGCCGCCGAACAAACCGACAAGACCGATGTCGATGAGAATGCTCTTGTGACCATACTTGTTGCTCGCGAATAACAGCACGATGATCAGCCCCACGGTGACCCCAAGATAGGTCTCAAACTCCCAGGTCGTGATCAAGTCCCAAATGATGTCCGGGTCCAGTCTTGGGTTGCTATCGCTTGCAGACAGAACCACTGTGACGCAGCCGGCCACAGCGATTACCACGCCCACAGCATCTCTCCATCGGAACTTCTCATGCAGCAGCAGCGGCGCAATCAAACAGTTCGAGATCAGTGCCACGACGCCCAGCGGCGACACAATCGACGCCGGCGCGAAGCCATACGCCAGGAAATTGCCCGCTTCTCCCAGCACCATCAGAGAAATCCCAAGCCACCAAATAGGCGACCTCAGATAGCTCTTACTCTTGCCCTCATCATCGCCCTTCTCATCGTCTCCATTAGGCAAAGACGAGCCCGCCGTTGACGAGCTCGACTTTCTGCTTCCCAGAGACGGTATAAGAGGATCGCCCTCTTGAGGCTCCTCCTCTTCCTCCAACTCCAACTGCCCATTCGCAGGCCCATACCTTGCATTCTCTCTCGCGCGCTCCTCCGCGATCTCCTCTTGCTCCTGATGTTGCTGCTGTTCAGAACCATAGTGTCTCCCATCTCCGCGCGCCCTACTCTTGCCATTTCCATTCCCACTCCTCTTCCCCTTCCCCTCAGCCCTACGCTTCTCCGCTCGCTCGTTCGAATCCTGGCTCAGGCGCAAATGCGCATATCGCTGGGTGTTGAGCGCGAATGAGATGAGCACATTGCCGACGATCGCCGTCACGATGCCGATCAAGCTCGACCAGTCGTGCGAAGTCATGTCTTTACCTCCTCCGAAGCCGAAGTAGCTTATTCGTAGATCGTCATGGGCCCGGAAGTCCAGCGGTGCCGCGGTATTCGTGGTCGTGATAGGTATGTACATGCTGGCGGCGCCGAAAAGCCTGCCTACCTGTCTGCCTGCCTGCCTTGCCTGCCTGGACGAGTCCTGCTCTCTAGAGGGCGCGCGCGTTGGGAAAGACCGGCGAGGTTTTCGCGGCGTGGCAGCGGGAGTGAAGGGCTGGTTCTCAGTCGTCTCGTTTCGTCTCGCTAGCTCCTCATGGTGGATAAACAAGGTCTGTATGTGCGATATGTACAGGGGTGTGGTGCGGTGGCACACGGGGGGATATCGTTGTAAACAACGTCGTCGTCGTGCAGCTAGGTCAAGGGAAAAATATGGCCGGCCGAGATTCCACAAAAGACGTGACTGTTAACCGAGTCCGAGCTCTCCCAAGCAAGCTGATCGGCCTTGATTTTCCAGCGGGTTAGGATCAGGGTGTCACTACTACTGCTGCCCTAGTGTTATGGGGATTCAAGGTGGATGTGCTTGTGGGATGACGAGACCGTGCATAGATATCGCGCTATGGAACTCCTCCCTGGTTGGTGGTTGGACACAATCGGAAACCCAAAAGTCCGACTTTCCAGTCCGCGTGCTTCCGCATAACGAGTCTCTTTGTCGATAAGATAAGACAGAAAATACATGTACACACGTACAGGTCGAGTGTACCGCCCCTTTGAAGTAAGTTGGCACCATTGTTCGTCAGTGAGGCTTTTGCTATCTTTTGCTATTCTGTCAAAACACTCGAAAGTTGCATGACTAGGTGCTATCTACTTGGGTTGCATTGTCTTTGGTAATACACAAATCCGGGAAACGAAACAAAACGAAAACGCCCGAAGCGTGTGTGGTATCAATATGACCTGCCCTCCCCCCCTGCCCCATCCAGCTCTCGCGAGCGTTGCAACCGTGGTCTTAAAGCAAATACTCCCCATCCTCAAGGAAAAGGAACAAAAAAAAAGAAGAAATGAGAAGCAAACAGAGAAGGGAAAACAACATCAGCAAAACTCAATAGTCGAAAGTCGCCTCGACGTCCGTCTCAGCCATGTCGACGAACTTCCTCCAAGTGTTGGTAAGGACAAGGTACTTGATACTAGCCTCGGCGTCGTCGAAAACATGCTCGTCGAAGCCCGGGATATCCAGACCGCGCCCGTTGCTCTGCGGCGAAAGGTCAGGTCGGTCTTCCAATCTGTACGGCTTAGGTTCGGCTCTCGAAGACGTGGTCAGCAATGGAGTCTTCCCCGACGACATCGAGCGCAAAGCAGCGGTAGGCGGCGATGAAGGCGGTGATGTCGAGACCGCGGAGATGGTTGTCGTGAAAGAGCCAGCCTGCTTCTGCTCGGCCCAGGGCGCGACGGAAGGGATCACGCTAGGGACTCCATGGACTTCGAGGCCGCAGGAGGCGTTTGAGCCGTTGCGGGCGGCGAAGCCACTCATCCTGTTCAGGGCGGATGGGCCGAGGACGGATGCGAGTTCGCGGCGAACGTAGCCTTCGATGTTGATGGGGAAGTCTGCAGTCTTTTCATCGACGGACGTAGCGAAGATTTCGATGGCCATGCGGAAGAGGCGGACTTGGGCGTCTTCGGTTACTAGGCCGGTGCTGGGATTCCGGGGTGCGGAGTGCCAGAATTGTCGCCAGTCTCGGACTTGCGTGAGGAAAACGATGTTTTCAGCTGTGAAATCCTTTCTGGCGGCGTACTGGAGGAGCGGTTCTGGGTTGATCAGTATAGCACGCTCAAGCGCTCCGATTGAGTATAGATGGCCCACGGAGGCGGCGTTGATCTCATGGAAGAGCTCAGCTGTTGAGTTTCTTGCTTGGCTTGAGCTCATCTTTTCGGACCGTGATGTGGTGGACCAGAGAGTGCTGTCGGTGCTGTCGAAGGACTCTGGCCTCTTGTTGACTGATGCTTTGTGCTCGAAGATTTCGAAGATTGGGAAGAAGATTGTAGCAAACTGCATGACAATGATGCCAGGGGCGAGCCACATAGGTGGCACAAACCATGGGTTGACGGGCTTGAAGTAGGTAGTGAAGACGGAAGCGAGCCATAAAGGCGAGCCAGGAAGTCTGCAAGGTCAGCTTGGAACGGAAGTAGTAAGAGCGAAAGTCGAGAAGACATACCCAGAGACGATGCAAAGGATGGTTTGCAGACGCCATCGGTGAGCGTCGCGAATGTTCCTGATTCTGTAGAGCTCATAGGGTCCGTAGACCCACGTCCAGAATAGCTGCCAAAACGCCGACGGAATCCATTCCAGCGTCCCGCGGCACTTGACCTGGCCCTTGTTATACGGGATGTCCCCATAGCTTGACCAGTCGCCTTGGAGAGTCGACGAAGAAGCGTAGATGACAGCCGTGACGATGAGCTGTGGAGGTGTAAGAGTGCTTTCGATACCTTGTCAACGTTGTACTGTTCTCAACATACCTGTATGACCATGCCTACGGCAATGAAGCAATAGCTTTTCTGTGCTTGACTGAGTCGTGCAAAACGGTTGTACACCCGGTGTGACCAGCTTTGACCCGACAGAGCTGGCGTTCCATGGTATGAAGATTGACGCAGAAGCAGCGCCTCTTGTTGTTCGGCGATGCTTCGTAGTTGGGTCACGTTAGCCTGGAACAGAGCAATGCCGAAAGGCAAGTAGATGCTCATGATCCAGAACTCGGCGCTGCATAGGAAGTGGCCATTTGTGGTGTATGCGAGCAAGATCTTCACCAGGTAGATGTGTAGGAAGAAGGTGGAAGTGATGGCAATCTTCAAATTACGTATCCGGACGAAAGGCGATCTTCGGTGCCAGACGAGACACAATATACCGGCGAAGAGTGCAACCGACCAGGCGATAGTGAGGCCCGCATACAATTTTCCTGCGTGTTGTCAGCGTCAAGTTCAGCGTGCCGGTGGTTGTCTACATTGCCATACCAAGATCGTCCCAGTTAACCAGCGAGCCCCAGTTCCGTCCCAGAGGGTTGATCTGCATCGCAACGAGAGATGTGCTGACTCTGAAGGTGTGTTAGTTTGGACCAGCAAAGATGCACAGCGATGATCACAACCACATGTTAGGGGCGATCGTCACGTATTATACGAAAGTATGCATTTCAAATGTCAAACCTGCGAACCATGCCATGCGGCAGACACGAGGCGCGGGCGAGACAACTGCAGCCCCCCTCTGGAGAATATGGACGCCTACTATGATAGTGATGTAGCTTGTATCACGGGGCAAGCGAAGTGGCGCCCGCGGTGATTGGAGTAGAAAGTGTGTTTGGGACAGATTCCGCATCGAGTTCGAGCCTGGCGGCTGTGGCGTTTGCAGTAGTTCCCAGGATCGCAGGCCGGATCAGCCCAGATGCGCTAGCCAGACCAGATATCTGGAACACAAGAAATGCGTCACCTGCATGGGGAGTCTAGCAGCAGTCTAGTTCGAGTCTAGATACCGACCGGGTAGGACACTAGATCTGCGAGGCTCCCGCGAGGCGTGCTGAACTGGCGTCTTGTATACCTTTCCGGTCGCTCCCCAGAAGCGTATCAGCACGTCCTGGCGTCTATGTTCCTGCAAGCCATACCTTAAGCATCGCGCTCAGCATATATCACATGCCCTGCCATTCTGTTATTGCTGAAGGTCAACGGCGTGATGATAGCGATGATGGTGAGGTGCGTCCTCCCAAATAAGCGCCTGAAATAGAGGCGAATGGACGGCAGGTTTACGCTTGCAACAGCGCGAGTGCGCGACCAGACTGCAGTGCTGTAAGTTCAACGCGACCAACAATATTGCCATGCAATAACTGCACGTAGCGTCTTGAGGTTTCCATCGGGCACGCCGTCATCGAAGGATGCCGGCCCAGGAACAGAGCCGATGACCCGTCTCTGGGAGTCGTTTATATTAGTTGTTGAGTGTGCTCTGATATATTGTCGAGCTGATATAGCAGGTCCTAGCAGAATCCGAGAAGAAGGGGGTTTCCGTAAATAACTCCGTGGATACACGCTGTATATATGTCCCATCAGGAAGCCAGTCAACTGGATGATACCTGTTTCTGGTCGATGTACGTACATAGCCATCCCAGTTACCTGCAAATGGACTGATGGACGATACTGGACCGAGGTGTTGTCTGCTGGTCTAGACTTGTTGCCTCGGGACAGCGTTTGTGCTATTGTATTGCGACATCAACTCTACCACAGACGGTGACACGCTTGCAAGAAGCGACAAAAAGTATGTCCATGTCGTCTGCGGAGATGTTGATCGCCTTGGACCGCGAGCCTCGGAGTTGGCTTGACTGCGCAGGTGTTTTGGCAGGCAGCGGCGGGGTCTTGTCGAAGCTTGTACGTTGCGTTGCGTCGCTGATTGATGAGGGTGAGATGTGCAAACTGGTCATTTGACACGCACGACAAATGATTGGACTGCAATAATAAGCCAGTTGTCTCCCTCTCACTCCAGACACGCTGGTCTTGTCTTGACAACAGTACTACCACTCTCATCTTTGAACCCTTCCTTCCAATCAATCCTTTCCTTTTACTTAGCCTCACCTCGTACAACCACCGGCTGGTCGTACGGGCTTGAATCCACTCCCTGAAATGGCTGCAAAGGCTCCCGTGTCGCCAGAAAGGCGCAAGAAGGTCCTGAAGGTCTTGTTCATTTCACTACTATTGGATCTGGTAAGTGTCTGACTGCAATACCCCTTGCTTCTTGCCCGTCCCTTGACTGACACCTCCAAGATCTCCTTCACCTTCATCCTTCCCTTATTCCCCAAACTCCTCGAGTTCTACCGCAATGTCGAAACACAGCAATCCCAGACACTCCTCTCGCAGATATTCTCTGGTCTCAACGCGTACAAGAACAGCTTCAGCAGACCCATCAACGACCGCTACGACATTGTCCTCCTAGGCGGCGCACTCGGCTCAATCTTCTCCATCTGCCAGGCTGTAGCGTCGCCTGTGATCGGAACTCTGTCAGACCGTTATGGTCGGCGCACAGCCTTGCTGTGGTCGATGGTGGGCAACATTGCTTCAGTGGCTCTGTGGTGCGCTGCAACCGACTTCAGGACGTTCTTGGCCAGTCGCATAGTAGGAGGACTCAGTGAGGGAAATGTGCAATTGGCAATGGCCATTGCCACGGATATCAGCAGCGACGAGGATCGTGGAAAGACTATGGCCATGGTAGGCGCATGCTTCAGTATCGCCTTTACCTTCGGCCCTGCGCTGGGCGCTGCGTTGTCGCAAGTCACCATTGTCGCGGCCAACCCGTTCGCGACCGCTGCTGGATTCTCCCTGTTCCTCATCGTCACGGAGACCATCTACCTCTACATCGCTCTCCCGGAGACACACTTCCGCGAAGAACCCACCACGAACGGCTCTGCGCATCCAGAGAAGCCGGTGGTGGCAACGACTAAGCGTACCAACTCGCACGCCCTGCTCAACATGACACACTTCACCTTCATCCTGTTCTTCAGCGGGATGGAGTTCTCGCTACCTTTCATGACCTACGATCTTTTCGGATACGGCTCGAAGGAATCTGGAAAACTCCTCGGCTTCATCGGGCTGGTTGCCAGCATTCTTCAAGGCGCCGTTGTCAGGCGCATGAACCCACTCAAGAACGTACAATTTGGTGTCCTCAGCTGCGCCGGCGCTTTCATCATCCTTGCCCAGGTCGAAAGTGAGCGCGGACTCTACATCGCCGCTACCCTGTTGGCAGTCACCAGCAGCACCGTCGTCACCGGCCTGAACAGTCTCTCAAGCTTCGAAGCGTCGAGCAACGAACGTGGAGGAAAGCTCGGAAACCACCGCAGTTTCGGCCAGGCTGGGCGCGCTATCGGTCCCTTGCTGTTCTGCACATTATACTGGTGGGCAGGACGTGACATGGCATACTTCACTGGCGCTGCTGGTATGTTTGGCGTGTGCGCTTTGGTGCTTGGATCGTTGAAGAACCCGGCTGGGCTCAAGGTCACAAAAGTCACGCCTATGCCTGAGGAGATTGATGGAGATGTTGTGAAGAAGGAGTTGAACAAGGAATTGAAGAATGGACAAATATAAGGAGACCGAATGTGTATTCACGTAAATATGTATCCATGTATCGCAAAAATGGTGGAATCATCATTGGTGTAACTACGCCGCAGCAGTCTGTTTGAATGCATACCTGGGATGTCAGTCCGTTATAACCATAGGCTCTACATTCTTGACCTCGTCCACTCTAGATACAGTCTGACAAGCGATAACTTGATATTGTCAGGTGAGCCTCAGCCGATGACGGTTAATCCAAACAAAGGATTCATGAAACGAGTTAAACCCGAAAGGGTTAAAGGATCACATCAGACGAGACGAGCCACGCTCGAGGCTTGATCTCGTAACTCGGGGGGGATTCCTCAAGGCGTAGAAGACGTCACGTTCACATTCACAAAAACTAGCGGTGGAGTCGCATGTCGAACCGTTGGCTGTTGTTATTGAATGACGATAGTGAAGTCGTACTATTGGGGGCGCCTCTCCTTTCTCACCACTAAGTTACCATTCACCATCTGCTAACATTGCACCTACAATCTCTTTCTTTATCGACGCATCATGAGGACCGCATCATCACCAGCATAAGGGGTTTCTTTCTCACCGTCACCATCGCCGCACCCCATTTCTTAGCCTCATCATAATGGCGACGGCGGCCATCTTAAACGCCATGAAATCTCAATCACCGGCTTACGTGCAAGCTTACACGCCACTCCCAAAGAATCTACCGTCTCACCGCGACGTGATAGCCTTTTACGACAAGCGATACTACAGCCTCATAGAATCCGGTGAGGCTCGCCCTTTTCTCTACCCTTGGGCTGCTGCTGGAGCGCTTCTGGTTTTAATCTCACTTCTCATCGACTACCGCCGCTCGCGACCGCGCAGAATCGGCAGCTATGTTGCATTCGCCCTCATGTGTGGATTTCAGGTGTGGACGATCGCGACGAACCGCGCGAGGAATCCCGCAGCTGCATTTGGCGTTGGGTTAATTTCTTGTTTCGGCATCATGTGGACTGCCGCTATCATGATTTTCAATGACTGCCAGAGGGATTTTAGACGGATTGAGAGGAGGGCTGTGAAGGAGGGTGGAGAGGTGGAAGGCAATGGGCATGCGAGTTCGAGTGGTGTTCAAGCTCTCAATGGATCAGCTAAAGGTAATGGCAGTGGTGGCGACTACGCCATTCGCCAAAGACTCGCAGCGAAACAAGACGAAGAAGCCTCGACGAGCAAAGGCCCATCCCAAAGACGCGGCCCTCTCTTCTGGCAACCCTACCCCTCCGGCCCAATGATCGAACGCCTCGACTGGGTCGCAGACGTCTTCTGCAGCTTCCGTGGTGTCGGCTGGAATTGGCAGTCCTCAGGAATCCCAGACGCCCCCAACTGGGTCCAGCGCCAACTACGCGGCGAGACCCACGTGCCCGAACAAACCGACCTCCCAAACGAACCGGTCGTCAAAGTCAGCAAAACAGGCATCCGCCGCTACAGCGACCGCGCCGCCCTGCTCAAGTCCTGCCTCCTCAACCTAGCCCTAGGTTACGTCGTGCTCGACGCAGTGAAAACAATCGGAATCCACGACCCGTACATGTGGTATGGCGACCTGTCCCTTCCACCTCCCCCCTTCCTCCCAGCCTTCATCCGTGACTCCTACGTCCTGACAAAATCCTACCGCCTCCTCATCTGCTTGTGCGCAATAAACATCGCCCTCTGGTGCATCTTCAAAATGGGCCCCGTCTTCTTCGTCGCGATCCTAGGACCCCGAACCATCGGCCTGCGCGGCGAGGCCTGGATGAATCCGGCGGACATGTTTGGGGATTTCTCGCACGTCTTGGATTCAGGTTTGGCGGGCTGGTGGGGTGCGTGGTGGCACCAGACGTTCCGGTTCGCGTTCCAGCAGCCGGGGGATGCGCTGGTGGATTTTCTTGGGGTGGAGAAGAGGTCTGTCAAGGGGAAGCTGGTGTCGACGTGGGTTGCGTTTTTCCTTTCGGGCATGCTGCATGCTTCGGGGAGTTTTACGCAGTTGGGGGACACGTACCCGCTCATGGGGCAGTTGGCGTTCTTTTTGACGCAGGCTTTGGGGGTTACGGTGCAGACTGGCGTTGTTTTCTGGCTGGCTTCGAAGGGCTTGACGCAGCGGATTCCGAGGGTTGTGAGGCGGGTGGCGAACTTGGTGATTGTGACTGTCTGGTTGTATTTCACAAGTCCCCTGCTCGTGGATGATTTTGCAAGAGGGGGGATTTGGCTGTTTGAGCCTGTTCCGATTAGTTTGTGGAGGGGATTGGGGTTCGGACCTGAAGGGGAGGGTTGGTGGTGTTGGTATGGTGGGTTATTAGAATGGAGGTCTGGGAGTGCTTGGTGGGATAGTGGGATTGCTCCTTGAGGGCTTGGTGTGGGCGTTTGTTGGGTCTTGGGAAAGAAACATTTGGATTGCATCTTCCTGGAGTGATGTGGGATTGGAAAGATCTCGGTCGATCAAGATCCATTGACGATGAGGACGGATGCATGAGAATGTAGCGAAGATTTGGCATTGGTACAGGTCTACGAGCATTTACACTGGGACATGGATGGACGAATTTACGACCAGGCTCTTCTAGCTAAAGATCACATTGAATACGAACATGCTACACACGCGGTTAAATGGGCAGAACATCTAACTTCACGAAGACGACAGTAACGTACTGCTGTCTATTGATACGCACTTCAGACATGGGCAACACGACGTCTCGATCAGCATAGGCTTCATCTCGAAACTGGATCTATCAATTGTTGACATTGTAAAAAATCAACCATGCTTTTGGTTCGAATAGAGCGGACTGATCTCATCCAGCATCGAATCCAAGACCATTGCCTTACAATTGCCATTTTGGGCAAACGCATTAAAGAGAAGCAGACGCCCGTGCGACTCGTCTCCCGAGACAAGTCGATCAATCAAGCATCAAAACGATCGACAGGAACCCATATCGGGATGATCGACGCTGGCCACGCCATCCATATCATTCCTTTGATACCCGACCTCTTCTAAACCAAAACATCTTGCGTGGACGCTCAGGAGTAGCATGCAGCATGCATGTAGTCCTTGATCGTCGCTGATGCACTGGATCGGTAGAAGATAGCAGGTGCTTGTTCAGTGCTATCTCTGACGTACGGCTCGCGTCTCGCAACAGCTGGACTTCATTCCGTCAACCTGTCAGGTCTCGGAAGGCCTTATCTTTCCAAGATGGTCGTGATGGAACACTGCCAGTACCGTTGTATTTCAGCAGATAGGGCGTTGCGTCGACCATCAGATCGGTCTAAGAATCCCGAGACCGCGTCCATGATGTGGCTTGACGTCGAATTGTCTGATTTCAAGATCCCATCTGACTGACCTGTCATCTTTCATTTTGTGGTTTGTTCTTCCCAACCCAACCCGGTAAGGTAGGCGAACCATTCTTCTTCCTCTTCAGAATCAGGACATTATCCAACCATGTTCTATTGTCCGCCAGAAAACACTACCTATAACCCGTAAGTCCATTCCTCAACACCAACCAGACTTGGAAACAACCACTGAAAAGAGAGATAGCATCGCAACCAACTCCCCTCCCCTCCCAAAGAAACGAATAGCCATCATCGGCACCGGCATAACAGGCACATCCGCCGCCTGCCAAATCCTCTCCGCCGGCCTAGACTGCACCCTCTTCGAAGCTTGCCCCGACTCGCGGAGCGTAGGAGGAATTTGGACGCGCCAGAACGCGGACTCAGGCCTTCAAATCCCCTCGGACTTCTACAAATTCCACCCCGAAATCGAGTGGAGCTGCGAGTTCCCCAAGCGGGACGAGATTTTGAGGCAGACGCGAGGGTTGTGGGAGCGTTATGGGTTGCGGGAGAGGACTGTCTTTGGGTGTGCTGTGGGCGGATTGAGGGAGGTTGAGGAGGGGAGGTGGGTTGTCAATGGGGATGAGGGGGGTTGGGGTTTTTTTGATGGGGTCGTCGTTGCGGTTGGGACTTGTGCGAGGATGTCTGTTCCTTATATACCGGGATTGGAGGAGTTCGGCGGCCAGACTTGCCATTCGAGTGAGTTGGGGAGTGTTGATGTGAGAGGGAAGAAAGTTGTGATTGTGGGCGGTGGGGCGAGTGCGGTCGAGGCGATGGAGTTTGCCGTGGATAATGGAGCGGAGAGTGTTGCGGTGGTCGCGAGGGTGAGTGATTGAAGATCCAGGATATCTTCTCTTTCGAGCAAAAGCTGACCGATGTGGTGATACAGTCTGATAAATGGGTGATCCCACGCTGGCGTTTGTTGAACTGTCTTATGGCCGCTGTCATACTAGACCCTTTCGGACTATGCGAAGTAGTTGTCGAATGGGTCCTCAGGACCTTCTACTATCGGGATTTGCCTGCGGGTGCAATGCCCAAGACCTTGAAGGTCTTCTCCAAAACTCCGGTCTGCAGCGATCGCTTCTTCGATTTATTAGTAAGTCCTCGATACTCGGAAACGTGCCTCACAACAATCGCGTCTGACAAATCCGGAAAAGCGTTCAGGAACAGTCCGATGGCTAAGGGCAGACTGCCACCGTCTCGTCGACTCAGGCCTCGAGATCAAACCCCACGACCTTCCATCAGCGACAACATCCTACCACCTCCCCTCAGAAAAACCCCACCCAACGACTCGCCTCGAACCCTGCCAGATCCTCATCTACGCAACAGGCTACACCCGCCCTCCACTCCCCAACATCACTCCTCTCACCAAAACCACCGCCACCCACTACGAACCCCCCTCCTGGTATCTTCAAGTTTTCCTTCCCTCTCACCCCACCATCTGCGCCTTGAACAGCACCTGGCTCGAAGGAATCGGCAGCGTCGGCTCTCCCCTGATCGGCTTCTACACTCGTCTGCTCTGTATTTTCGCTCTGCATCCGAGTTCCAGGCCTTCGAAGGAGAGAATGGAGAACTGGGTTTGGGTTGTTGAACGTTTGGTGAAACCGGAGAGGGGACTGGGATTCGTGACTGCTGCTGAGGTTTATCTGTGGTTTGTGGTCATGGTTTGCATGGAGAGGGGGTTGTGGGGGTGGAAGGGGTGGTGGGTACTCTCTGGGGAGAGTGAAAGGGTGGATGGAGGGGAGGGAAAGAGGGCTTTTTGGGGTCTGACGTGAAGGAGGTTGAGGGGATGTTTCTCTTTGTTTCTTGTTGGAGGGTCGGTCGGTTGTTTTGCAGGCTACAAGCATAAGTATGACTGTGGATCTGAGGTAGCGACATTCCATTCCCTCAAGCCCTGTCTTCGTAACGTAATTCCCAGTTCGCTTTGGTCTTCTCCCTATCATACTCCTTGCCTGCCCACGGAGTACCACAAACGTGCAAATGGGCGTAAGGCGTCTTGTCAAACATCACCCAAGCACCCTGATCGCGAATGGTGTCCGGGAATCCGTCACGCTCCGCGTCGAAAGGCCACAAGACCATGTAGTGTGGCCCGATTGGAATAGCCGGACTTGTTCTGTCTGACGGCGTCGTGGTGGTGTGCTGGTTTGCTCCGCACAACATGTATATGAGACCCGGCGCGGTGTTTGTAGGCGCTGGCTTGCCGGCATACGCGTCCCTGATCCATTGGAGACCCATGGGGTCGGCGCACATCGGGACGTTGCCGACGGTGTTCTCGTTCCCAGGAAAGGCTGTCCAGTGGTTTGTTCCTTCGCGCAATGTGACTATTGTTCGATCGGGACCCCAGTGGCTCCAGTCTGCGATGGTGGCGTTCTTGGTGATTGATATGGGTCCAGAGGCAAGAGCACGGTTGATCTTGCAAGCGAGTGACTCTTCTTCTGGAGTGGGTACTTCGCCTTCACCTCTAGGAGTCAAAGGATTGGGTACGCAGCACTGAAAAGCACTATTGTAGACAAAAGACGCCATGATGGTTGCTATTGCTGGGAGCAGAGACAAGTTCTTGCTCTATTGGGGAGACTACAGTGACTTATACCATCACTGAGAGTGGGAAGGTGTAGTAATCATTGATTAGTGATTCTCTCGGGATTGCAGTGCGGGCAGAGGGAAGCCTTGTTGTTGTCGAGAATAATACATGAACATTGCGACATGTGTCGATCCTTCAACTTTAATGGCAGTGGTCGTGAACAAGGTCTAATAATCGAGGAAGAGTTGGTACAGCTGAGGAGAGGGGGCAAAGTTTGACGCAGACACCATCAAACGCCGCGGCTGGCTGGCATCGCTGACAACGAGACCCGAGGTAAATTACTCGTACAAGGGAGGTACCTTTAGTGATCCTTTGCATTCGTTAGACCAGCGATACTCGGTAAGTTTACTACCTAGATCTCAACACCTTACAGTGATTTTCGCAACTCCTCTATACAAGATGGCATCCAGCGAAATAAACGTTGTCGCAGTGATGCGACCCAGACAGGGCCAAACGCAAAAAGTAGGCTACTGTAGTAACTCACGCCACGATGTCTTGTCAATACTAAGTTGAGAAACAGGTACTGGATCTGCTCCAAGAGGCTACAAAACACGTTGAACAAAACGAGAAAGGCACCCTCTGCTACGAAACCCACTCTTCCATGCGTCCAGGCAAGGACGGCACCGATACCATCTGCATGGTTGAGAAGTATGTTTCCGGTGTCCTCATATATTTCGCGTATCATTCCACTGACTTCCAGCTCTAGATACAAGGACAAGAAGGCGTTGAAAGAACACGGCGAAAGTGCGTCTTTCCAAAAGTTCCAGCAGGATCTTGCAAAGCAGGACCTCCTGCTTGCGCCCCCGACCATCCATGTTCTCTCGCAACGAGGAGGGTTCAGTTCCAGGCTATGAAAGCGTAGCCGAACTGCGATCATGGAGTTTAATCTTTTCGATCTCTGGGACAGAAAGCGCCATGTGTATAGCTTGATAACCATCATCTTATCTTTTACTAGTCGAAGTGCTCAGTGGTGTTTCGTGCCGAAACGGATTGATAAGAGATCCTACACATGTGTATGCTGTAAGAAAGAAGCCTCGACAGCTCTTGAAAGCTTCATGTTTTACTTTCACTACGTGATATTCTAGGCACGCCATAACTTACGCCATGACGTAGATGCATCAATAACACTCGATCCGATCTCTCACATCTCTTCGCAAGACTCGACGTCGTTTGGCAGCAAAACATAGCGAGAATATGGAAAGAGACACCCACGACTTACGGCAAATGGGAAAAACCCCCCTTCGCGTATCTTGAACCATCAGTTATTCAGCAATACCACCAGAATCTCCTCTCAACCTCGGCCATGACGCTTTACTTTGTAGAATACCACGGATTACTGATCGAAAATCTTTTAGTCGTCGTCCGGAATTCGTAGGCTCACCTCTTCTTGTCCATCTCAAATACTAATTTTTCGTTGTTCTTCCTGCTTCCTACCATCTCAACCCGCCCGACCGCATAGCCTGGATTGTTCCCATCTTGACAATACAGGAAACGCAAACGCCCAACAGTCATGGCCACCACCGCCAGCAAGCCCATTGCCATCATCGCCGGCGTCGGTTCAGGCACAGGCGCCGCCCTCGCACGCCGTTTCGCAAAGTCCTACCCCGTCGTCCTCCTGGCCCGAAACCCCTCCAACTTCGACCGCCTCGCCGACGAGATCAACGCGTCTGGCGGCGAAGCCGTCGGGATTTCCACGGACGTCAGTAGCGAAGAGAGCATGAAGAGCGCTTTTGCGAAGATCAAAGAGATCCACGGCGGGGCACCGATTGCGGCAGCAGTCTTCAACGCGAGTTCGAGGCCTTCTCGAAAACCATTTCTCGAGCTCACGGCCGAGGAATTTGGGCGTGGGTATGAAGTTAGCGTGTATGTGTACCATCTCCTCACTGCATCTCTCTCCAGTATTATTATTTTCAAACGAAAGCCCACCAGTAACTGACGAAACGCTCTTCGACGCATTTCCAGCAAGGGCGCCTTCCTCCTCGCCCAACACTCCCTGCCCCTCCTCCTCACCCACGTCCAGCCTAACCCACCCAACGGCACCTACCCACCGACCTTGATCTTCACCGGCGCCACAGCCAGCGTCAAATCCAACGCGCAGATGTCATCCTTCTCGACGGGGAAACACGCCCTGCGCGCCCTAGCCGTCAGCCTCGCCAAAGAGTTCGGCCCGCAAGGCGTGCACGTCGCGCACGCGGTCATCGACGGCGTGATCGACATCGAGTTCACCCAGAAATGGATCAAAGGGCAGCCGGCTGAGGCGAGTATTGACAGCGAGGAGATTGCCGAGGTTTACTGGGGGTTGCATACGCAGGGGCGCAGGGGATGGGCTAATGAGGTTGATTTGAGGCCGATGTTGGAGAAGTGGTAGAGAGGAGGGTGGTAGGGAGACAAGTAGGGGCTGAGAGGCAATCATCCTTCGACTCGATGCTGGTAGCTGTCGAGAAGGTAACCCGATTTGGTGCCAGTGGTCGGTGGTTTTCGGTTCACCGTTGTAAGCAGTATTCGGTTGATCGATGGGGTAGACACCGTGCAGTCGACCGTTTGTCGGCTCTGACCTGTCTGTGACATCTGTTAACTATGTTATCAGCTGACGGGTTTGGGGAACATGTCTGAACTTGATACAAAGCCCACGCAAGTCGTCGTCCTGCCATGTCTTTTCGATTGACCGTGTCTCAAGAATGGACCCATAGAGACGCGCACCTAAAATGACGATAATGTTAGACATATATATATATATACACAGTTCTATCCTTGTAGCGTTTCCATATCCCTTTGCTTTTACATCTCGCGGCCGTAGGATCTTACACAAACTCTTTGCTCTCGAGAAGCCCAGGAAAGCTAACGAGGTTGAGTAGGGAAGTGAGGAAAATTATAATTCGGAGATTTGAGAAGGCATGAGCCACTTTCTCACGCCTGCGATCCATGCTTTCTCTTTCTTCTGGTTTTGTGCTTGTGTGTCATCGACGCGGCCTAAATGCGCGAGGATAACGAAGCATATTTTCCAGCAAGCCAACCAACACGCTCGTGGTATCGGCAGAGCCGAGGACGAGGTAGCGATTGGTTGAAATCTGTCCGTTAGAAGACTGCAGGAATAGCTCCACTACTTCCTGCGCTGCATGACCTTGGTGCACATTTCGAGTAGGCCGTTCTTAGCATCGCTTTCCGGGAAGATCTCGAGTGCCTGCGCGGCGCGGTCGACGTACTCCTGCGCGAATGCGCGGGTCTGCTCGATTCCGTCACTTGCAACGACGAGTTCGCGGGCCTAGAAAGTCATTAGCACTTAATCTCGCAGACTCCGAAAGCGTTCCATCACGACTCACCTTCTGTACATCGCCGGGCTCCGAGAATTTGCGGCCGACGAGAGTGCCCAGCTCCTTGTTGTTCTTCCACGCGAACAGCAACGGAGCAGTCGCCAAACCCAGCTCGAGATCAGCACCGGCGGGCTTTCCAAGCTCAACACCACTGACGGTGTAGTCAAGCATGTCGTCTACCAGCTGGAAAGCAAGACCCAAGTTCTTGCCGTATTGGTATGCGGCTTCCACCACCTCCTCCGAGTGTTCTCCAAGCAAAGCTGCAGCACGGCAAGACTTGCTGATGAGCGATGCGCTCTTGAGGTATGTCTTTTGCATGTAGTAGTCGATCGTCTCTTCACTCCAAGTCGGGTTCTTCTCGTCCAAAGCGGTGTTCTTCAACTGCATGAACTCTCCCTCCACCAGGTTTGCGATGACGGTCGCAAGAAGCTCCGTGACCTCGGGGTCTCGTATCCTGGCCAGAGCCACAGAGGCGCGACCAAGGAGGAAGTCACCGGCCAGGACGGCCATTTTGTTGCCAAATGCGATGTTTGCGCTGGGGTTACCGCGGCGAGATACGGAGGTATCGATCACATCATCGTGGAGGAGCGATGCAGTGTGGATAAGCTCTGTGATTTCGGCCAGGCGTCTCTGCGAGGGCAGTACATTCTCGTCCGCGCTGTTTTCCGAAGTGTACGTCTCTTGGCCCGTCAATGGAGAGTCTGGGTTGGTATCCGAGAGCACTGAAGGAGAAGAGATGGGCTCATCGATTCCTTTGGTCCCTCGTGGGGCGCCCTCCTTGGGTAGAAGCGCGGTGGCTTGCGACATCAAAAGCACCAGCATTGGCCGGACATACTTTCCTTCGCTCTGAGTGTAGTACTTGGACACGGTATCCAACATCGGGTGTCCGCTTCCCAGTAATTGCCGTATGTTGCCCGTCATGAACTTCATCTCCTTCGCCACCCCTCTCAATGGATCAATGCCCATTGGACCCGGCGGAGGAGACAGGGAGCCATTTGCGAACATGTGTTTTGCGGCCGAGACGGCGGCGGCGACGCCACCTTGTTGGAGCGGCTTTGAGGCATTGTATTGGCGGAGGGCAGAGTTATGGAGCAATCTCGAAGGCACAGGCCGTAAGCATGCCGGGCATTGGCGTGTTGAGATGGCAGAGCGTGTGTAGGAAGTGATCGGGTTGGTGGTCCTGGCCAGCGCAGATCGCGCCGCAAGTCCAGACATGTAGAGAGCTCGCGCTGGACGAGCAGATGTTTCGCCGGGGTCGAAGGAAAGTCGGTATCAAAGCGAAGGAAGGTATTATACACAGGGGAACGATCGTGCTCGGTGAGGTCGTGTGCGACAGATAGCAGATTGTACGGTAGCACAGTCGGGCATTTTTCCGCGAGTTCCAGATGAAGCCGATCGCCCCAAAAGGGACGGGAGGTGACGCTAAGATCTCGTTGTGGCAGATGCCTTTAGGGTTGTCGCCTGCATACATGTGAACAAGTACGGTACCTTACATGTGGACAACTTATACTCTCCATCATCGTTGTTGAGAATATCGCCCGTTTTGGCAATGGTGTTGCTGACTACAACAGAAGTGGCAAAGGCTGCAATTCATGGCTATCTGGCATCGCATGCTGACCACCAAAAAGACGACTCCTTGGGGCAGAGACTCGAACGGCTGGAAAAGGTCTCGCTAGACGGACCTGTCGAACATGCCGATCTGATAGCCATTTCAAAGTCAGCAGGAAAGGACAAAAACTCAACCAAGACTCGACAATGTCGTTTGGACACTTTGTTGAGAGGCGCGACAGTATATCAACCGCCTCCGCCACCAAAGCCTGAGCCAGTAAGTGAAATGGAAGTCGCCCATGCGAACGCTGTTCTCGATACTAACCACGTCCACCACAGTCTGCCGAATATAAAGCACTGATGCAACGCCTTCGCAAACAAGAAGAACAGCGAGAATATGAGCGAATGATCAACCCGCCTCCCGAAAAGGAAACATTCGGCCAACGCTTCCCACACTCGACATTCAACCCAAACACCTATCATGGCCAAACCGGCGTCGACACGGCCGGAGACGATGTCACATATCAAGACGTCGACAGACAAGTGGCGCTGATCATCAACGTCCTGGTTTCCATCATCGCGTGTGCCGTAGCTCTCTGGATCGTGGCGAGGCACTGGGCTGTCCCGCAACGCCTTGCCCTAGCCATGGGCGGGAGTCTGACAGTCGCTGCTGCGGAAGTAGCGATCTACTTTGGCTACATCAGACGTCTTGAGGAAGCAAAGGGCAAAGAGGTCAAGCTGGTCGAACAGAAGGAGGTTTCTGAGATGTGGGTGATCGAGAAGGCGTCGGGGTCGGCAAAAAGTGCTGCAGATGATGCTCTACGCTACAGGAAAGGGAGACATAGGTAGGGCATTCCTGATGATATTGATTCGACATTTTCCTTACTCTGTTTCACCTGCGAACATCACATCTTCGACTCTATAGATTTTGGCGCGTGTTGCAAATTGCGGGGACGCGTTGCACTTTCCAACTCTTGCGGTGTGTTCTAGACTTCGCCATCAACAAATCCAACAACACAGCAACAAAACAAAAGAAAATTGAGGACGCCCTTGGGAGCTCCGACCTCCAGTCGTTTCCAACAGCCTAACTAGTGATGCGCATCCTGCCACAACAAGCATGCCACCCAAAAACTTCCACCACCCCTTCCAACCCTACGACATCCAACAAACCTTCATGCAAGCCGTCTACGACTGCATCGAGCAAGGCAAAGTCGGCATTTTTGAGTCCCCAACCGGAACAGGGAAGTCCCTGAGCTTAATCTGCGGCTCACTAACATGGCTTCGCGAACACAAGCGGAAGAAATTCGACGAAGCGATGCAAAATGTCGAGATCGACGATGATGAACCGGCTTGGATGGCTGAGCATGCTAGGGAGTCGAAACGAAGGGAGATTTTGCATATGCGGGCGGAATTCGAGAGGCGATTGGAGGGGGTAAGGGAGAGGGAGCGGAAGACTAGGGAGAGGGAGAGGGCGAAGCAGGTGGCGGGTGGCGGCGAGGGGTGGAAGAGGAGGAGGGTTGCCAACGATGATGATGTTGAGGAGGGGAAGGGGGACGTGGAGGATCAATTTGCGCTGGATGATTATGACAGTGATGAAGATCGTGAGGGTTCTCGACGAACTAACAACGGCCAACCTCAATACTCGGCCGAAACGACAAGGTTGTTGGAGAAGCTCGGGATGATCATCCCTGCCACAGACGAACGCAAGACCGACGACAACGCAGAAGAAGAGCTGAAAATCTTCTTTTGCTCAAGAACGCACTCCCAACTCTCCCAGTTCGTCGGCGAGCTCCAGCGAGTGCACCTACCCGCCGGCCTACCCCCTGAGGAATCCCAAGACCCCAACAATCCAACTCCAACAACCGAAGAAATCAAACAAATCACCCTCGGCTCGCGCAAAAACTTGTGCATCAACCCCAAAGTCAACAAACCCAACAACAGCCAAACAACAATCAACGAGCGCTGCATGGAACTGCAACAAACCAAAACCCCGTCGGACAAGAAATGCCCCTACATTCCCAGCAAAGACGACGAAAGCCTAGTGCTAGACTTCAAAGACCATGCCCTGGCCTCCATTCGCGACATCGAAGACCTGGCGCAAGTCGGCAAGAAATTGGGCGTATGCCCTTACTACGCCTCGCGACCAACAGTTGCGCCCGCGGAGCTGGTCACGCTGCCATATCCTTTGCTCTTGCAGAAAAGCGCGCGCGAAGCGCTGGGGATATCGCTGAAAGGGCAAGTTGTGATTATCGATGAGGCGCATAATCTCATGGATGCTGTGGAGGGCATCTGCTCGGCGCAAGTGACTCTAGCTCAACTCCGGCTGGCGCGCGAGTCGCTGGTGATATATTTGCAGAAGTTTAGAAACAGGCTCAAGGGGAGCAATCGCATGTACGTGACGCAAGTCGTGCGGGTGATCGATTCGCTGGTGGCTTTCGCTGCGCCGCTTGAGAATGAGGAGGGCTCTGGCGGGAATGTGCAGCCTGGTGCATTACTGGCGGGTAAAGGCGTGGATCAGATCAACCTGACGAAACTCGTGCGGTATATATCGGAGAGCAAGCTGGCGCGCAAGGTTGAGGGATATGTTGCTTTTGCCAAAGCAGGCGAAGATGGTCCTGTTGGCGGACAGAAGAAGAGCCATCAGACTACCCAAGAGTCGCAACCAGCTGCAGCAGAAACGCCAACTCTGACCCAAATCCAAAACTTCCTAACAACACTGATGAATCCCTCCAAAGAAGGCAGATTCTTCTGGTCGAAAGAACCCTCCAACGACAACAAACCCACCTTGACCCTCCGCTACCTCCTCCTCGACCCCTCCCCCCACTTCCGCGAAATCGTCTCCTCCGCCCGTGCCGTCATCCTTGCCGGCGGCACAATGTCCCCCCTCGAAGCCTACAGCCACCAACTCTTCCCCTACCTCCCCGAAACCCAACTCACGACCCTCTCCTGTGGCCACATAATCCCGCGCACGAGCTTGCTAGTCCGCGCAGTAACCTCCGACGCTTCAGGCCCGCTGGAATTCAACTACAAAACCCGCAGCAGCACCTCCACCATGCAGCGTCTGGGCGAAGCCCTGCTAGCCGTGGCGAAAAAAGTGAAGGGGGGCATGGTGGTGTTCTTCGCCAGCTACGCTTATCTAGAGCTCGTTCGCAAGCAATGGGAGGTAGACGGGACTTCGTCTCGCATCGGTGCGGCTAAAGCGACTTTCTGGGACAGTCGCGCTGTGGCGGTGGAAGAGACTTTCAAGACTTATGGCGAGGCTATTGTTGCCGACGAGGACCGCGGTGCTCTGCTTTTCTCGGTTATAGGGGGCAAGTTGAGCGAGGGGATCAATTTCTCGGATGCGCTGGGCAGGTGTGTGGTGGTTGTGGGCCTGCCGTTTCCGAATCTCGAGACGCCGGAGTGGAGGGCTAAGGGGGCGTTTTTGGATGGGAGGGCGGAGGAGAGGGATGGGAAGGTTGGTGGTGCTGGTGGTGGTGTGAGTGGTGGTGGGAAGGCGAGCAGGGAGCATGCAGAAAATGTTTGCATGCGTGCTGTCAATCAGGCTATCGGGCGTGCGATTAGGCACAAGGGTGATTGGGCTAGTATTTTGCTGTTTGATTCGCGGTATGGGCAGGCGAGAGTGCAGAAGAAACTTCCTGGGTGGATCAAGGAGAGTTTGCCTGATGGGAGTATTGGTCGGGTTGATGGCGTTGTGAGTGATGTGGCCAAGTTCTTTGATGGTAGGCGGTAAATGTTGAAGATATTGGGAGATTGCCTACCTCGACGTGCCTTTCAAGTATACTGTAGCTAATCGCATACCCTTTCGGATTTCCCAAGGATTTGTTATATTCGCCGCCTTTTGAGTTGTCTTCAATGTATCGCTCCTCCCTTCCTCGTTCAAACTCGCGAGAAGGACTTCGCGAAATTTTAGTTCAGAGATTCTTCAAATATTGTTCAGCAACGTAGGTATACATGTTTCCTTTTTCCCAATCTCGATGACACCAGCTGGTTTTCTGTCAGATCCGGTCGCGTCGTCTCTCGCCACACGGGTCGAGCGGCTGGTCCAGACCATGGGTGGCTGACTTCATCATGGCGATGTCCGAGAGACTTCCATCTTGATGTTTCACCTCTCGTACCACTCTTTCGCCAAGACAACCAGCTGATCTTCGAGCGAGATAGGGCGTCCCTGCAAGGCTGTCGAAAGCTGGAGGTGTTGATACGGCCATACAGTTGGCTAGCAATCAGTGGGTTCTAGAAAACGAAAGATTGATGAAAGCGAGAGAATGAGAGGACGACGACTCGCAAGCAAGACTTGTCGAATAATGTATCCGTCCGGAAAGACCCAGGACTCGACTACTACAATCCTCACCCCGGATGAGTGGAGGCACATGCAGTATGGGGTCGGATCAGAAAGATGGGTCTTCGGTATGTCTGGAGTGACTTTCACCCCGAATGTTTTGCCATGTTCTCCCATCATCTCATCTCCCCCATGCTTTCGGGTCTTTCCTCGAAGGCCGCGTGCTTGACCACCCCACGAGAGCCGATTGGGCGTCTTCTGGTCACGTGGAGCCGAGCGAGCACGACATGTGTTTGCAGGAGTTTGCAGGGCGAGGCTCAATAAAGTTAGCACGGGTGTGGAGCGGTCATGGCGAGCACATCTACCGTTGGTGCATGAAGAGGGCCAAGCAACTTTGAAGCCTCATTCACTGGCCCGGGTAAAGATTCATCCCCAAGACTCGTGGAGAAGTGGAGTGGAGTCAGCCATTCCAGACAAGCCGCTCGCAATGCCGTCAACATGGCCGAGACGTCTTGCCGGTGGTCATCCCATGGGTGGATGGCATGAGAGACTCGAGCCCTTGTATATTATATTCCTTTCTCCCCTCCCTCGTCTGTCCTTGTCTTCCCCCACTCCATTCTCATCTCCATCCTCATCTCCATCAAAGACTTCAATACCAAGGGTCCATTCGAACAACCATACACCAACCCTCTAGTAACAACACACCACAACAAAATACACAACACCACAATGGCCACCCAGGCAAACGCCTCCGCCCCTGCGGCCACCCACAAGTACGACCAGAACTTCACCCAGAACGTCATCGACACCTGCGGTCCCAACACCAGCCCTCGCTTCAAGCAAATCTTCTCCTCTGCCGTTCGCCACCTGCACGATTTCACCAGAGAGGTCGACCTCACTCCCGAAGAATGGCTCGAGGGCGTCAAGTTCTTCAATGAAGTCGGCAAGATGTGGGCCGAGTCAAACGGCAAGCGCAACGAGATGCACAGAATGTCCGATCTCGTCGGTCTCGAATCGTGAGTCTTAGTGAATCTCTTTGTCCTCGAAGCTCATTCCACTAACAAACCCCAGCCTCGTCACTGAAATCGCCAACTACGTCCAAACCGACGACCCCAACTACCACCCCACATCCGCCGCCATCCTCGGTCCCTTCTGGTCGCCCAACGCCCCCTGGCGCCAACTCGGCGACTCCATCATCCAGGACGACCACGAGGGCCAGGTCACCTACATGCACGGTGTGATCCGCGACCTCGTCACCCACGAGCCCATCCCCAACGTCACCTTCGACATGTGGCAAGCCAGCAGCAACGGCAAGTACGACTTCCAGGACCCGGCCTTCAGCGACAACAACCTTCGCGGCAAGTTCAAGACCGACGACAAGGGCGAGTACCGCCTCTACTGCCTGCGTCCCACCGCCTACTCTCTCCCCAAAGACGGTCCTTCTTGGCAATTCCTCCAGGCTGTCGACAGACACCCCATGAGACCCGCACACATCCACTTGATGGTAAGTTTCTTTGAATCCTCTCGATCAATGATACTGCTTGTTGCAACCTAGAAACTGACACGAAATTCGCAGATCACCCACGAAGATTACAAGCCCGTCGTTACCCAGATTTACCCCAAGGACGACCCCTGGCTCGCAACCGACACCGTCTTCGCCGTCAAGGACGACCTCGTCGTCGACTTCGACCCCATCAAGAACCACCCTCCCACCGGCGAGCACAAGGGTCCCGGCGGCCCCGCCACCCGTGAGCTCGAGCTCAACATCGTCCTCGCTCCCAAGGGCCTTGCTGTCAACGCCGCCGAGCCCGTTGAGCACTAGATTTGCTCGACGAGGAAGGCAAGGGAAGGAAAGTGATGATGAAAAGAAATTGTTGTACTATGCACATATGACGACTGCTTGATGGTTATGTTTTCTTTTTGAGGACCTTGCATATATGGGTGTCCTAGCATTACGAGCGAGTTTTGTGGTTTTTACTATCATGATCAGACTAAAAGGAGAGGAAAGTTAGAATAAAAACAATTCAAAACATTCAAGAAGACATATCTCGTGACCAACCCGGTGGCGTGTTTGAAAAGTCTGATACGTAAGAGAAACTCATCCAAACCCGCGGTCTACTAAACAAAACCGGGTGGGGACATGATGTGGGAGATAGAGAAAAAGAGAGAGTAAAGAAAATCCCATTCATCAACACCCTGACGCCGTAACCTGCCTTGGAAGAACAAGTTCCACGCAAATGCTTCTCATCGTCTAACGAACGAACGCATCGACAAAACCCGCGAATCCGTTCCTACCACTTGGTAATAGTATAGGCCAATTTCTTGAGATTCCCGCTCTCAGTAGGATCATACGAGCAGCTTTCGATCAGGTCGACGTGCGTAAGCAGCATGCACCGACAACAGTAGCGCGTGAGCCCCATGGCTCGAGAATAAAATCATTTCCCTATGCCATGCATCAAAACCACCGACCTATTTTCACTTACACCCGCAATCTTCACTCCCGCCCTTCTCCTTCGTCGCACCCCCAAAAGCCAACCTCGACAAACTGTCCACCACGCCCCGGATCCCACTCTTCCCAGCTCTGACCTGGCTGGGCGAGCTGGAATAGCTAGGCGGGACGTCGAGGCAAGGGTTCTGCGTGAAGAAGTTGCGGGGACGTAGAAGCCTAGAATGTAAATCACATCAATCAGCACACGTTCTTTTCATTTTCCGCATGAGGGGTTCGGGTTGATCGAATCTCCCTTTGTTCGATTCAACTTACACAGTCATCGGCTCCGCCGGCATCACAGGGAAATCCTCGGGGGAGGGGAAATGCGTCAGTCCGAAAGTGTGCCACAGCACGACGTCTTCGTTGTCGAGGCTGGCGGACGGGTTGGCGGAGATCCAGGCTGGAAGGCCTTGGGAGGGTTCGCCGGAGGTTTGTGGGACGTGGCGGCCGGCGGGGTGGAGTTGGGTGTCGTCGTCTGGAAAAGGTCAGTCTTGCAGGTATGGCCCTAGGAAATTTGTTGACACTTACACTTCGTAACATGGACAGCATGTCTAGCGAACCCAGCTCGTTTCCAAACCAGACTGCCTTCCTTGGGAAGAAGAGGCGGGACTTCGCGGCTGACGAGTTTGTAGGAGACGGGCTTGTGGGAGTAGGGGTTCAGTTTGTTGGTGTTGGCCATTTCCCAGGTGCGGCTGAGGGCTCCGTCGTAATCGCTCATGCCTGTAAGAAGAATTCGTTAGCAAGAATGTCCGAGAACCGTGGGATCACCGCCCAAGACATACCAGTCTCCATAGTCTCGACCTTTGTCTTCTTGGCGTAGAAGGCATTGCCATAGTAGTTCTCCTCGCTGCCCACAGGCGCCTCGGCGGCTACAGCATCAGCGATGAAAACCGTATTCGCAGGACCATCGATGTTGGGGTCGACTCGCAAGCAGAAGAGGTGCTGGTGGTTATGCGCATTGACGCCAGGGTACACTTCCGTCCCCCACGGCGCAGCCGACTCGCCCGGGTTCAGCGAGTATGTGTTCAGGATTCCAGTCAACTTAATCTCAAGCTGAATGGTACCATCCTGGTGGAAGATCCAGTAAACGCAATACTCGTAGTTTGCCGCGGTGAAGATGTGGCTGATGAGCAGTTTGCGAGCGCGAGTCACAGTCGTGGACTCGTCGCGGAAGTCGGTGTGCTTGAACAAGATCCCAGCGTCTTCTTCGTGGATGCAGATGGCGTTTTTGATCGTCGTCGGTTCGCCGGCGCGGTTCACGAAGTCGGCGTTCATGTAGTGGATCGCGCCCTTGCAGTCGCAACCCAGCGCGAGCGAGTTGGTCATGTAGCCGCCGCCGTACTCGCCCAGGTCGAAAGCGTGTTTGCGCTGGTGGGGACGTTCTGGGTTTCCGTAGGGGACGACCATTTCGGCTAGCGACATGCGCCAGAATGTTGGGCGGACTTCGCCACGGTCGTTGTAGGTGATGTTCGAAAGCACGATGCCCTCGCGGTAGTTGAAGCCGATGTGGACGGACCAGTTCTGCCACTTGAGGGTGCGGCCATCGATGCTGAACGAGACTCCTTCGGGTTGGGTGATGTTCAATGGCTTGATGTCGGTGCGGAATCCTGTCTCTTTCTTGATTGCTTCGGCGTGGTAGTTTTGGGGCTTCGCCTTGTTGAGTGGTCTGCGGATCTTCGGCACGTCGATGTGGACGATCGATTGAGTATCGGCGTTGAAGATTGGGCAGAAGTCCAGAGGGTATGTGTACTGCGAATCATCCTCATGCGGGCGATAGTACATCAAAGCCTGCTGCAGGCGGACCTTGCTGCCGAATCGCTCATCGTATCCAATAGTCCAGGGGTCGCAATACACCTTGTACATATCCTCAGGCGGAATACCGATCAACCCACACTGTTTGATGACTTCCGGATCTTTTCGCACAACCGCTTCGACAACCTGCAAGTCCTCCATGGTGATCAACGGCTGAACGCCCTCGGTCAACTCCCAGGAGATGAGCTTGCTTTCGTCCAGGTCCACATGTCCGTCGTAGACTTTGCTGCCACGGCCAATGGCCACGACATCTGCGATTCTGTGTGGGCGAGGTGTGTGTTTGGGGTTTTCGACCCACCGCATCATCTCGGCCTTGGGAGGCTCCAGTAATGTGATGGCGTTGAAGAAGAGGTCGCTGTAGGATTCGCGCACAACGGCGACTGCTTTTGCGATTTCATCGCGTGTGAGAGGATCGAAAGGGTGGTGCGGTACCACGTTGCCCGTCAGGTGAGCGCCCATCTGTTGGAGGCGTTCGAGTACCATCTTGTCGTGTATTGTAAACTCCAATCTTGCGAGGTATTCTGAAGGGTTGGAGAGGAGATAGAGGTGGAGTATGAAGTAGAAAAAGAAGAAGCCCCAGCTCTATATCATGAACTTACCTTAAAACGACTGACATATCATCAGCTGTAAAAACATTCTGTACCGGGCGCGCCTTATCATCACGCATGCACTATCGAGCTCCAAATCGTCCATTGTACGCGACAGGATGTGGAGAGAAGAGGGGACCGGGGCGAGCTTCGATGGACGCTATACCGGCTTGAGAGTGTCTGTGCGGTCTTCGTCGGTTATGGGCCGGCTATGAGATAGCTATCTTGACCAGTCATAAGGACATGCCGGTTATGGGATCGGGTATCCTGACTGGTAAAGTACAAGTACTTGACTTGGCGATAGCTATCTCGGTATCCGCGGACTTTTTCTAAACTCAATCTTGAGAATATACATCCATCGTCTGACCTGGGTTTCCGGGTACTGACTCGAGAGGATCTATCAGAGCAGTGCCAGCGATGTCGGAGATATACTTTACGACCTTGATACAGGATGCGAGAGTATACAGTCAAATTGTCGAGAGGACTGAAGTCTGACCCACGAACATTGGTGGTAGGTTTTCACAACCCTGCTAACCCATCTCTCGAGCTTACCGCTGTAATCTTGTCATGTACAAATGAGATGCGCCCATCAAGGCAACGGAAAGTGCGCTCAGTGCTAGTGGAAGCCATGCCGGCAACTTGGACACGAGGTCCTGCCACCAAGCATCACGACCTGGGCGAAATATCCGTTCAATCGCCGCAGTCTTCTCGAGCATGCCCAAAGATCCCATCCCTAGTGAAAGACGCGCGACAGTCCTCACCACATGATACACGACCAGAAGCTGGATCTGTCTCCATGTGTCTGATGTGAGCCCTCTCTGGCCCAGGAACAGTGAGCGTTCGGTGACACTGGCCATAGAGTAGTCGGCCATCCGTGATACCAGGAAAAATGCAAATGCAAACGCAGAAAGCCAGATCGGAGTAGATGAGTTGTCCTCGTTCGCAACAAGCAGATACTGGCCCAGGATAAGCAAGCTAGCGTTGGAAGCTGCTGACGTCTGAGTATAGACGTACTCAAAGGCTGAGCACATCCGGTTGTATTCAGCGCGGATCTCATCGACGCGTTCGTGGCTTGGAGACTGGTCTTGTGGTTTCAACGCCGGCTGAGACTTCTCAGCGTGAGAGATAGTGACGCTACTGCTTGATTTTGGGATCAACTGTGCCAGCACGATGTTCACTGAGTCCACAAACGAGGTCGACATCATTAGGTGGATGGTCGATATTCCTAGTGCCAGAAGTGGAGGTGCAAGTGTTACACGGAGGAGTAGCTGGGTGTATACTGGCTCGCTAATGGCATACAAGGCAGTGCGAATTGTTTGGCGTGAGAGTGCATCTTGAGGCCGATGTTCTGGATTGGCCGGAAGTGAAATGAGCCAAGTGCTGAAGATCAGGCTGAGCTCTGTCAGTCCAGAGGTCAGCCGTACGGCTTGTGTAAGTATCGGTGATGACATTACTGTAGGCGAATGCTTAGAAATGAAGTCGCTTTCCAGTCAATTGTCTGCCTTGAGATCGAATGCTCAAGTAGCCACGATCTCGCCAATGCCCTTGTTGGTGGAGAAAGGCAGCGTGTAATCCTTGGTAAACCAAATACACTATGGAGAGTGTGAGTTCGTCCAGTAAAGAGACAGTAATAATGTGTACCTAAGTCGGAGGAAAACGTTTTGAGGTGAACTAGAATGGGAACAAGTACATTGCGCCTGAAACCCGCACAGTCTCTTCGCCACGCAAGCTCCGCGAGATCCTACATGTACTCCTAGAGTCTTACGGATCACGGCAAGACAGGACTCCACATGTGTAAGTGAACGTAGAGTGCGAAGGAGAAAGTAGAACGAAGGAAGCAAGACCCATCTCGCGTACAGTCGATTGGCTAGCGGTGTAGCCGCGCTAGGAGATGATTGTCTTGGGATCGACTCGCGAGCCGACGCTCTCGCCGTCTTCAACTTCCTCGACAACAATGCCATCACGACAAGGCAAAGTCTGCATATTCGACAGTCTGCCACATTGCCGCGATTATCCTCAGCAGTGGGAGAATTGTGTTCCATGGCCAAGTCTTTGAGAACAGCTTGCATCTTCTGATATAGGGCCAACACTTACAGCAAAGGTGATGCGATATCGCCTCTGGACTGCTAATGTCGACGCGTGGACAGACAATCGCACGATCCACTATTCACTCGAAATGCAAGATTCAGAGCTCAGGGCCTACCTCCAAAGCCGTCGACCAACCTTGATTGTAACGAGCAGAGAATACCCGTAAGCTGGAACGGAAGAACAACAGCGCGAACGCTCGTAACGACAAATCCTGCTATCGCGTGCATGAGTTCATATCGGAGATTCGAGCGCGAGCTTGGAGCTGTGTCGCCATTGGGATCGCGGCCATGAACGCCTTTGCCAGCTTGCCGCCGATCTTGTCTTCAAGGTCCTCCCAAAAGGACTCTTCGTTGCAACACATGGGGAGAGGGTCTGTCTCATCCTCCAATTATTCGCGGAATTTGCTCTTAAGGCAACTGGTGCGGTACAGATCGCGCTGGCACAAGCCAAAACTGACTTGACTGTGCGTGTTGCGAGAATCATCGCTAACACCAGATGGAGCCCGCTTGGCTTTTCTGGATAACTGAGAGAGCCATACAAGGAAAAAGTACAGCCTGGTGACACCTAGGTTGACGGCTACAGTGGCAAAGAGCGAAGTCCGGCCGCTGAGCGTTCATCGTAGCGATGTTTTCATGACGGCATGTATGAACTCGTGTCGAAGAGAACAGCGCGAGTCTGAAGCTGTGCGGCCATTGAGATCGCAGCTAAGTTCTGTAGTACCTTCTACTAAATGCGTCAGTCACTCTCGAGCTTGTATCAAAGACACCCGTTTTTGTTTCGTGGTTCGTCCCCTTTAACGGCTGAGCAACACTTCACGGCGACCATCTCTCCCTTCAAGCCCGTTACGGCGCGTGGATTGCCTCGACGAACATTGCGATGATGAAGATTTCACACAGCTCCCGAATTGATTCAATCATGCTATATGCCTCCAACTGTCGTCATTCGCGCAGCGCATCCACGTGCTGTCGAACTGACTGATATGGCATGATGAGGCCTTGACGCGAACATGGTCATGAACGACTTCAACGCTACGGCTCAAACACAGATCCCAAGTCGACCGCTCACGTACATGCGGTTGCGCATGGCTATGATGGTTCATCAGACAAGCAAAGACTGGCAGGTGATTGATCCGCATCATTCTCGGCTACTGACGCGCTGTGTACGATCCTGTTTCTGCGATGATCTCTATGCAAGAGACACTGTGTGGAAAGGCCCAAGTGCACGAACTCGACAGGCAGTCCCGTATAATTGGAAGAGTCTTGTCATGCTTCCACATAAAACCTACTGGTGAAGCGAATAGATCGGCTCGACGAAGCTGTGGCACTGCTACGGACGGAGAGGGTTCATGTCCTGTATGTTGTAGGACAGTCTGCGACACATCAACTCGTTACGATGGCTGAGTGACGGCTGAGGTATGAAGAGCATGAGAACGTGACACGGCTTTTGTTTCTCTTTTCTGTACGTCTTTGTTTTGTTCGTCGGGCATAGAGGCTTCTTCGTATAGCTAGCAAGGACTTCAAGGCTCTTCTCGTCGTCTGACTATCGTGTCGATCGCATGAAAAGTCTTCTGCTTCGTTGTCTACATATACCTTTGTTACAGGGATTTACAACGGAGAGCATCCTTCCGCGTCTTTGCAGCACAAACATGCGTCATCTCATCACCATTGTCGCTTCTGTCACAAATCACAGAGGCTCAACAATTATATGCGATGAGGACTGCAACAGTCCACGCAAGCACGCAAGCTCGCGTGCAGACATATTACCAATCTCGGCCAATGGAAAGCGGTCGCTTGCGGATGACATATTCCCGGCCACAGCGGCCTGCGGTGCAGATCGATATACCGCACACTGGAGCTCACATACCTAACTTATAGTTATGCGCAAGCGACATGCCACCTGCAAGCCCATCCACCGTCCACCCGACACGCTGGCAAGGATTTGCCGCCATTGCGACGCGATTCATGCGCGACAAGGCTCACGAGATGATAGATCGAAGATCTGGCATTCGTGGCAGCGTGCGGCTGCGTTTCCATACACCAATTGTTGACAGAGACGGTGCGTCACCCGTCATCATTGTGGAGGTGGGCGCATGGATGTGACGGACGAGATCGACGGATAGAGGTGGGGTGGGAAAAGGCTACACGCTTCGCCAGACATCGTGCCTGACATCAACATCGACAAAAACGACAATCTGCATGTTTGGGTGGCATGTGGCCGCTCGGGCAATCAATACTCCTACCGGCCCACTTACTACACCTACAAACCACGGTAGCTTGCGCGTCACCAAGACTTGTTCCTCCCTCTACTCCATATCTACCGAGCCGTCATGCTGATCTGGATATCCCCGTCTCCCCGACAGTCAATTTACCCAACCCTAAAGCATCTTTGTTTCGTAAGTATGCGGCATGCCTCGGCTGGCAAAGCGTATTTCTGACCGTCTGACGATGATCCTCAAGTCCTCTTGTTTGACCGCAAGAGGGTGCATCGTCGAGCATTCGAGCATGTCCCCCACGCTTGTCACTGCATCTCCCGCGCGTGGCGTGAATGCACTCTGCACAACAAACGCCTCCAGATAGGCCACTGGTAACCCAAGACATACGGTGATGCAAATCCGTTGCAAGCCACCCGAACGTGCAGGACGGCTACCGCCAACTGGGACCATGGCGCTCAGTATACGGCGGCCTATCTCGACACCTCTAGCCGCCGCACGCCTGCAGCACACAGCGGCGCTATCTGTTCTGCCGCTAACTATTGCATCTACCCCTGCCCTTGCCGCCATGCCGGTCACCTGTGCGATCCTGGTCACATCTCGATCTTTGGTATCCCTTACGACTTTTTCACTCGACATGGCTGCGTCTTCGCTTCTCCGTCCCGTCAACCTTGAAAATCCGTCTCGCTGTTGGTGGCTGCCCTTTGCCGTCCCAATTAGGGCGGGAATACTGATAGGATAGGTGTCGCCTCAGGTCGTCGTCATTCTTTCGATGTGTAGGTCCATGTAGGCAAACTCTCGTTAGGTATTATTGCCCGGGCAGCCCGCCGCATTCGCCTTTTACAGAAGTTACTGTGTATAGCGTTACACTTTGGTCTTCCTCACTGCGGCCTTATTGCAAACCTTGCTTCATCTCATAACTTGTTCGCAGGTCAGGCCATCGGTTCATTGCGTCTCTTTACTTTGGCACAGCATCCAGTGCCTTTCCGAACGACATTGCCCTCTATATCCTCTGACAGGATTGGCACAAGTTGAGCGCTGCAGGTTACGCCCCAATTCCGTCAACGAGAGCCCGAAGACAACGTCTTAGCAACGATGGGAGATCTCAGAGCGGATCAGTTAGATGCACAGCTACCGCGAAGGATGAGCCGAGACACGTTCGACATGTCAAGTGTGATGGCGTCTTTCAACGCACCATTTCGACCCGAAGAGCTTGCAGAGTCTGCATCCATGCCGCTGTCTACCACCATGGCCCTTCAGTCTTTGCCACTTTCTTCGATGATGGCTCCGGAAAATTTCTTCGACCCGGGCTCGAACATGGGATCCAACGCGCCATTCTGCAATCCATACGGCCTCGTAAACAGCTCTATGGGTGCTAGTGCCAGTTTCGGATCTCTATATTGGCCTGCAGTCATCCCATCTCTCCCCACGGAAACATCTTACAGCTCGGTCGCTTCAGAACAACCCATCAAGATAGAGGATGAGCCTCAAGTACAACCGCCGCAATTCGACCACGATAACACTGGCTTTGGTTCGCCATCCACCTACTCCAACACGTCCGAGAGCTCCGACGAAACGAAACCGACCGTGTTCAACACTGATATCGATACACTCATGCGCGCCATTCAATCAAAACACAGCCCAGAACGACAAAGGCAACAGCTAAACTCTCCCGACTCTACATCATCCTCGAATGTCGCCTCATCGCACAGGTCGAGATCGAAAAAGCAGCACAAATGCACCATTCCCGGCTGTGACAAAGCCTTCCGCCAAAAAACTCACCTCGACATCCACGCGCGCGTCCACACCGGCATCAAGCCCTTCTTCTGCAAAGAACCAGACTGCGGCCAACGCTTCAGTCAACTCGGGAACCTAAAAACACACCAACGGCGGCACACAGGCGAGAGACCTTATCACTGCGACATTTGCGGCAAAACCTTCGCCCAACACGGAAACGTGCGGGCCCACAAAGTCGTCCACACGGCTGCGAAACCTTACACTTGCAAGCTGGACGAGTGTGGGAAGCATTTCACTCAGCTGGGTAATTTGAAATCGCACCAGAACAAGTTCCACGCTGCAACGATTCGTCGGCTGAGGGATCGGTTTGAGCATTTTGCAGAGGGCGATGTTGTGGAGGAGTGGGAGAGGGCGATGTGGGAGTATTTCGTTGGGTTGTACAAGCATTGCAACCAAGGGATCAAAGGCCGGGGGAAGGAGAGGAAGGTCGGCAACGACGTTTTTGACGCGATGTCTCCACTGAGCGATGATATGGCGAAGCGGAGGGACAGTCTTGTGGGTTCGGAGACTTCTTCTGGTTGGAGCTGATCGATATCGATGCCTTATGTTTGGACTTTTTCTTGATGATTGGGCATGGACTCAGAGCCGCTCTATCTGTCCCCGATGGATTCAGACAAGACTCCGATCTCAGCGGTCTCGTCTTTTCGTTACCCGTTTGGGCTGTTTGGGCATTGCGCTTGTCTTTTATTTGATATACCTCTGTGTTGAGATTAAGCTACGGTTCCACGGCCGTGACGAATATATGAGATAGACGTACGAAGCTACACCAAGAATCCCACCATTGTTCCAGGAGGTCATAGGTCACAGGGATACTGCACTCTCAACCGATCCGGTGTATTGGAATACATCTCAGTGCCGCCAATAAGAACGAACACACTGCTCTCGAGAATCCTACCTATGTCTCGACGTAAATGATCTCTCTATTCACCTGCTGGAGCCGCCGATATCAGCTTTCAAGACATCAGAATACCTGCACGTAGCCCTAAGTTTCCTCGTTTCTGGAGGGATGCGATGAGCATTTGGACTGTATGAGATTGTAACGAAGAGGGTTAGGGTTTGAGTAATTCGCTTTCTATATGCCGCCATCAAAGCCCGAAACGACATCACCCCGCGCCAAAATATTGACTTTCTGCCCTCACGACCACAAATACTTTGCATTAAGATGGGTGAAGTTCGTGACTCCCCTCCTCCCTCCTCCACTGACCCACCTTCAAAAACAATGCAACCATTGTCGGCGCTCGAGAGCCAAGTGCGCTCTCTACGCCAGCAAGTCCAGTCCACAGAGACCCAACTGCACAACTTGAAGCTCCAACTGCAACAAGCTGAGCAGCAATGCGAATCCTCGCGCCAACTAGAACAGGCTTGGGCAGGAGGCTATCCTCAAGACTGGATCACCGAGACTCTGGCTGCCCTATCGCCTGAAGCGCAGCAGCAGAATAACGCTGCTCAGCCAAAAACCACTCACGGCCGCTGGCCGCTGGAGAGCGAGGAATACAAGAGATATGGGCGCCAGATGATCCTACCAGAAGTGGGCTTGCACGGCCAGTTAAGATTGAAAAATGCGAAAGTGCTGCTTGTTGGAGTTGGAGGTCTGGGCTGTCCTGCTGCGGCGTATCTGGCGGGCGCAGGTGTAGGGACGATTGGACTGATGGACGGCGATACTGTCGAGATCTCGAACCTGCACCGTCAGGTCGCGCATGGAACTGAGAGGGTCGGTATGAGCAAGGTGGACAGCGCTGTGGAATACCTCATGTCGTATGTATCTGTAGTCTCTTTCAATCATTCACATACATCTGTTCCCAAGTTCACTTTGTTGACAAGAATACTCTTGAGCAGTCTCAATCCCAACCCAACATACAACCGCCACCCCTACCACCTAACCTCCCAAACCGCCATCGAGACTTTTGCCCAATACGACCTCGTGCTCGACTGCACCGACCACCCAACCTCCCGCTACCTGATCTCCGACGCCTGCGTCCTGACCTGCAAACCACTCGTCTCAGCCTCGGCGCTCAAAACCGAAGGCCAACTAATCGTCCTCAACAACCCCCCTCTACCACCGGGAAGCCCCTCAACTCTAGGAGGAGGACCCTGCTACCGCTGCGTCTTCCCCAAACCGCCCCCAGCCGACAGCGTGCTAAGCTGCGGCGAAGGCGGCATCCTCGGCCCCGTCGTAGGCCTGATGGGAGTCCTGCAAGCGCTGGAAGCAATAAAACTCATCGCCGCCAAACCTCCCACCGAAGACTTTAACTCTCCACTAGAACCAGCCAAACCCACGCTCCTGCTCTTCTCAGCCTACAGCTCCCCACCCTTCCGCTCCGTCCGCCTGCGTTCGAGACGCGCAGACTGCGCAGTGTGCTCGTCCCAAGCAACAATCACATCGGACAGCCTAACAAGCGGCAGCCTAGACTACGTCGCTTTCTGCGGCGCCTCGATGCCCATCAATGTCCTGCCGCCCGAAGCGCGGATCTCCGCGAGCGATTTCGCGCGGTTGCCTAGAGATGGTTCGAACACGCTGATCGACGTCCGCGACGAAACGCAGTTCGCCATGTGCGCTTTACGGGGCGCGGTGAACATTCCTTGGACGGGAAGTGAGGAGTCTTGGCTCAAGGCGGCGGCGCAGAGGGAGGAAATTGTGGGTGGGGGGCAGGCTTGTTATGTTGTTTGTAGGTTAGGGAATGATTCTCAGCTGGCGGCGAAGGCGTTGCTTGAGAATGGGCTGGGGATGGCAGGGGTTTGGCATATTGAGGGGGGGTTCAAGGCGTGGAGGGAGGGGGTTGATGCTGGGTGGCCGGAGTATTGAATGTTAGACCTCCATGTTAGATGATGAGACTTGCTTGAACGATGTTTGGGGATATGTGACAAAGCGAGATCAACAACAAGACCACTTCTTGGTAAATTCGGAGTATTATTATCATCGACATACTATACTTATACTGCCCACTCTTTAAGCAGACGCTTCAGCCTCAGCCTGTCGGCCAGCCACACTGCCGCCCTTCCAAGCCGATTTGGGATCCCGCCTCTCCAACCATTCCTTCGACTGGCTCTCTTTTCCTACAGGTCCCCAACCGCCGCCTCCAGGCGTGTTGATGATGATGCGATCGCCCGCTTGCATGCTAGCGGTATTCTTGCCTCCAAGGTTGATATACCTGACTTCTTGTTGGGAGGAAGACCCATCAACATCCGCATCACTTCCCTCCAACTTCGGCACGCCTCGCACCCAGATGTTCTGGCCACACTGCGCATCCTCGCCGCCCGCCAGCCCGTAAGGATGGTAGACCCTGCGCTCGCTGAGAATACTGACCTGCACTGGGATACGGAACTCGATATCTCGGACCACTCCGTCGCCGCCCTTGTGCTGTCCCAACCCACCGCTTCCCTCGCGCAAGCTAAACTCACGCAGCAAGACAGGGTACCTCCGCTCGAAGACTTCAGAGTCGGTGATGCGGGTGTTGGTCATGTGCGTGTGAACGCCGTTGGTGCCGTCCCACTCGGAGCCCGCGCCAGAACCGCCCGCAATCGTCTCGTAGTAGCCGAAACCCTTGACCTCTTCCTCACCGGAGACGTTGCCGCCGAAGCCGAAGGTGAGGTTGTTACAGTCGCCCTGGCTAGCGGCACAGGCCTGGAAGGCCTTGAGGATGACGTCCGTGACGCGCTGGGAAGTCAGGACATTGCCGCCCACGACGGCCGCAGAGCCCGAGGGGGAGAGGAAGGACTTGGGCGGGATGATGACCTTGACGGGGGCGAGGCAGCCCTGGTTCAACGGGATGTCTTCTTTGATCAGGCAACGGAGGCAGTAGATGATGGCGCTGTAGGTGACGGCCTGCGGGGCGTTGATGTTGCCGTAGACTTCGGGGCCGGTGCCGGTGAAGTCGAAGACGGCCTCGCCTTTGTCGGCGTCGATTGTGATTTTGAGCTTGATTGGGCTGCCGTCGTCCATGTAGTCTGTGGCGGAGAGGTCTTGGCCTTTGAAGCGGCTGCTGACTTCGCGGAGGAGGTTGCGGACGCTGAGCTCGGCGTTGTCTTGGATGTTGTGCATGTAAAACTGCACTACGTCTTCGCCGTAGTCGGAAATGAGGGATGAGATGAGGTTGATACCCTTCTGGTTGGCGGCGACTTGGGCTTTGAGGTCGTTGATGTTGTCTGCGAGACAACGAGTTCCAGAGCAACCGGGATGTTTCGCGGGCTCCTTAAGCAGTAGCTCTGTAATGCGCTCTTCGTCAAAGTGGCCCTGAGAAACCAGCTTCTCGCTCTTGATGGCAGCACCTTCTTGGAAGAGTTCCCTCGAGTGTGGCGGCATGGAGCCAGGGAGGATTCCACCAATATCTGCGTGATGCGCACGCGAGGCCACGTAGAACACGATGTTGTCGCCACTAAAAGCCGGTGTGATGACGGTAATATCGGGCAAGTGAGTACCACCAAACATGGGGTGGTTCGAAACCAGTACATCGCCCTTCTTCAGCTTGCCACGCCAGAGCTCAGCCTGCTTCTTCACACAAGTCGACATGCTGCCTAGATGGACGGGCAAATGTGGTGCGTTGGCAACAAGACCGCCGTCAGCGTCGAACAAGGCGCATGAGTAATCAAGACGTTCTTTGACGTTGGTGCTGACACTGGTCTTTTGCAGAGCGCGGCCCATCTGCTCTGCAATCGCCATGAAGCGGTGCGAGAAGATGCTCAGCATGATCGGGTCGACTTCCTTGGTAGTGAGCTGTTTGTCGGAAGCACCGCTTTCGCCCACGTTGATCACGACGTGGGTGTCAATGAGTAGGGCTGTGGCGTTGGGGGTGACAACAATAGTCTGTGTACCATCTGCGATGATGGCCGGGCCCTGGATACGATCGCCGACAGTGAGATCCTCGAGCTTGTAGATCGAGGTCTCCTGTCTTCCACCCTCGAAGTATACCGATTTCGAGCCGTAGACTTTCTCGCCCTTTGCGACGTCCTTGGGCGTGATGTCTTTGAGCTGCTGATCGACAGTCTTCTCCAGGCCTTCGAAAGTCTTTCCAATACCACGGACTCGAACGTCGTCGACAATGATATCGCGATCTGGCAGAGTGAAACCAAACTCCTGTTCATGCTGCTTGACAAACGCCTTGCCGAATGCCCAAGAGTCTCCGCCAAACTCACTCTGTGCCTCATCATCCGTGGGCTTCAAGATCATAAGTGCAGACTCGGTGCCACGGTAGCGCATGTTGAGGTAGTTTTCGAAGTGCAGCTCCTCCTCCTCGAAGCCTTGTTCCTTCAAAGCAGCGCCGGACTTCTTCATGAGTTCCAGCATCTTGTCCTTCAAGTGCTTCCTTGTTTCCGCCTGATCGTCTGACTCCCAGACTGTCGATTCGGGCTCCTGCCTTTCATCAACAACATCTGCCAGCGCCATGCCGTATGCAGAGAGGACGGAAGAGTATCTGTGTACCAGAATCTGACTGATGCCGAGTGCTTCAGCAATAGCAACCGCATGTTGCCCACCTGCACCACCGAAAGTGGCCA
>Ga0265797_10001035_pt1 | contig 50018 bp, 39 predicted proteins | sample P2T30metagenome_FD_192433 | JGI IMG/M metagenome (GOLD analysis project Ga0265797, IMG submission 192433) | Plant litter microbial communities from East Loma Ridge, Irvine, California - P2 T30 | ecosystem: Environmental > Terrestrial > Plant litter > Unclassified | place: USA: California...
ATGCGCAGGGCCGTCAGCGGCGATTTTTCCGACGGTTTCAGGATCACGCTGTTGCCGGCGGCAAGAGCAGGCGCGATCTTCCACGACGCCATCAGCATCGGGTAATTCCACGGCACGATGGCAGCGACGACACCGACCGGCTCGCGCGTGATCAGCGCCAGGCTGTTGGCCGGCGTCGGCGCGATTTCGCCATACACCTTGTCGATCGCTTCGCCGTACCAGCGGATGCAGTTGGCAGCGCCCGCCACGTCCACGGCCTGGCTGTACTTGATCGGCTTGCCCATGTCGAGCGTTTCCAGCAGCGCCAGCTCGGCCGCGTTCTGCTGCAGCAAATCGGCGAATTTCAGCAGGATGCGCTTGCGTTTCGCCGGCGCGAAACTGGCCCAGCGGCCGTCGTCGAACGCGGCCCGCGCGGCAGCGACGGCGATGTCGACGTCGGTCCCGTCGCAGCGGGCGATGCTGCCCAGCAGGCGGCCGTCGATGGGGGAATGGTTGTCGAACTGCCGCTCGCCGCGTGCGCTGACGCGCTCGCCATTGATGAACGCACGGCCATCGATCCGCAGGTCGCGTGCGCGTTCGTGCCAGGTGAGGGATGTCATCCGTTGTCTCCTTGTTGTATGCGACAGATTCTACTGCGATGGCGCGCTCGTGATGCGATTTAGGCAATGGCTATCCTTGTGATAGCTACAATAAATTTCTCCAATCACCGTCAGACCGATAGCATAAGCATTCCTTAAACATGCAATCCGATAGGTAATTTATATGAGCAACCTTCTTGCTTCCCGTCCAGGCCGCGCCGTGTTGTGCAGCCTCGTCGTATTGTCGGGTCTCGCGGCATTCGCGACGGGCGCGCATGCGCAGACGCTGACGAAAGATAATGGCGCCCCGGTCGGCGACAACCAGAACAGCCAGACGGCCGGCCCGAACGGCCCGACCCTGCTGCAGGACGTCCACCTGGTGCAGAAGCTGCAGCGCTTCGACCGCGAGCGCATTCCCGAGCGCGTCGTGCACGCCACCGGCACCGGCGCCCACGGCACGTTCACGGCAACCGACGACCTGTCCGACCTGTCGAAAGCCAAGCTGTTTGCCCGCGATACCGTCACGCCGGTATTCGTGCGCTTCTCCACCGTCATCCCGGGCCGTTCGGGCGCCGAGACGACGCGCGACCCGCGCGGCTTCGCCGTCAAGTTCTATACGCAGGAAGGGAACTTCGACATGGTCGGCAACAACCTGCCGATCTTCTTCATCCGCGACGCGATCAAGTTCCCGGACATGATCCACGCCCTGAAACCGGACCCGGTGACGAACGTGCAGGAGCCGGAACGCGTGTTCGACTTCTTCTCGCACATCCCCGAGTCGACGCACATGCTGATCCGCGTCTACTCGAACCTGGGCACGCCGGCCAGCTACCGCGAAATGAACGGCAGCAGCGTGCATGCACTGAAACTCGTCAACGCCAAGGGCGAGTACGTGTACGGCAAATTCGCCTGGAAGTCGCGCCAGGGCGAGCGCAATCTGCGCCCGCAGGACATCGCCGTCGTGCAGGGCAAGAGCACCAGCCACGCCACCGTCGACCTGTACGAAAACATCAAGGCCGGCAATTTCCCGGCATGGGACCTGACGGTGCAGATCATCAAGCCGCAGGACCTGGACAAGTTCGACTTCGACCCGCTCGACGCGACCAAGGTCTGGACGGGTGTCCCGGAACGCAAGGTCGGCACCCTGGTGCTGAACAAGGTGCCGGACAACTTCTTCGAATCGACCGAGCAGGTCGCGATGGCGCCAGGTAACCTCGTGCCAGGCATCGAAGCGTCGGAAGACCGCATGCTGCAGGGCCGCCTGTTCTCGTACATCGACACGCAGCACCACCGCCTGGGCGCGAACTTCCAGTCGCTGCCGATCAACCGGCCGCTGGTCCCCGTCGTGAACAACCATATCGACGGCGCTGCGAATATCTCCGGCCGCAAGGGCAGCGTGAACTACGAGCCAAGCCGCCTGGCGCAAGTGAAGGAAGATCCGAACGCCCGCAGCAGCAACCTGCCGCTGGCCGGCACGACGCAGCAGCAGCGCATCGCCAGGACGCTGAACTTCCAGCAGGCCGGCGAGTTCTATCGCGCGCTGTCGAAGCAGGATCGCGACGACCTGATCGTGAACCTGTCCGGCGACCTGAAACGGGTGAAGAACCAGGACAGCCTGTACACGATGCTGTCGTATTTCTACAAAGCCGATGCCGACTACGGCAAACGCCTGGTGAAAGCCGTCGGCGCGGATGCCGGCAAGGTCGCCAACTTGGCGGCCGGCCTGAAAGAATAAATCTTTCAATGATGAGCTTGTGTCCACCTTGGGGGCGAAGCAGGGGTTTCGCGGAGTGCAGCTCCGCGCCTGCGTAGCGGGCAATGCTTTGCAAAGCATTGCCTCCTTCCCACACCCCGACATGGACACGAGCTCGACCGCAGACCGTGGCACAGTCCGCGTCCATGTCGGGGTGTGACCTCGGGTTGCGACTGCGGCCCATGGCTGAGAGCGTGTCTTGGTCGGGGTGTGACCCCAAGGTGGACACGGGCTGAGCCATATTCACTTGTATTTATACTACAATCGCCGGACGAACCCGCCGTGGCGGGACCTTTCGCAGTGACTCGACGGGAGCTGGGGATGATCGATCTGAATCGGCGTAGTGTTGTTCTGGCGGGCGGCAGCGCGGTGGCGGCGGCGGCCCTGGGTGTTCCGGTACGGGCCGAAACGCCCGCGCGCAAGGTGGGGTATGCGGTCGTCGGCCTCGGTGGCTATGGCCTCGGCATCATCATCCCGCAGTTCAGGAACTGCCAGCACAGCAAGCTGGTGGCCCTCGTCAGCGGCGACGCCGCCAAGGCGAAGCGGGTCGCGGCCGAATACGGCGTCCCTGAACGCAACCTGTACAACTACCAGAACTACGACAGCATCCGCGACAACCCGGATATCGACGTCGTCTACGTCTGCCTGCCCGTTGCGATGCACGCCGAGTACACGATCCGCGCCGCCAAGGCGGGCAAGCACGTGCTGTGCGAGAAGCCGATGGCTGTCTCCGCGGCCCAGTGCGAGTCGATGATTGACGCCTGCAGGAAGGCGGGCAAGAAGCTGATGATCGGCTACCGCTGCCACTTCGAGGAAAACAACCTGGAAGCGATCCGGCGCGCGCGCGCGGGCGACATCGGCAAGCTGCGCTACTTCCGCTCCGAACACGGTTTTGTCGCCGGCAATCCGAATGCGTGGCGCCTAAAGAAGGCGATGTCCGGCGGCGGCTCGCTGATGGACATCGGCATCTACGCGCTGCAGGCGGCCCGCTACATGACGGGCGAGGAGCCGGTCTCCGTGTACGCCACCGAGCGCACCGACCGCAACGACCCGCGCTTTCGCGAGGTCGAGGACATGATCGAGTTCGAGCTGGAGTTCCCGTCCGGGGTGCTGGCCTCGTGCATGTCGATGTACAGCGCCAACCAGAACCACATCCTCCTGATGGGCGACAAGGGCCGCATCGAACTGGAGCCGGGCACCAGCTACGCGGGCAACCGGCTGTGGGTCGGCAAGGGCCGCGAGAACGAGGTCAAGCCGCCACCGGGACCGGGCGCCACGCAGTGGGCGGGCCAGCTCGATCATATGGCGCAGTGCGTGCTGACGGGCCGCGAACCCATCGTGCCAGGCGAGGAAGGCTTGCGCGACCTGCGCATCGTCGAGGCGATCTACCAGTCGGCCAGGGAGCGCCGACGCGTGGCGCTGCGCACCTGAGCGCCCGCGGCGGCGGGGATTCCAGCAATACAACAACTGATGAGGGACACTAGCGAAGATGGTCCCGCCGCCCTCTTCTGCCTTTATAATCGCGCATTTTCCGCTCGATTTTCATACTGACGCCGCCCACACATGAACACCACTCTGATCATCTTCGTCGCGCTCTACCTCCTGGGGACGCTGGGTCTCGGCATGTGGGCGGGACGCCGGATCAAGAACACGGCCGACTTCGCGGTGGCCGGCCGCAGCCTGCCGCTGATCATGGTCATCACGACGACCTTCGCCACCTGGTTCGGCGCCGAAACCGTCATGGGCGTGCCCGCCCGCTTCGTGCAGGGCGGCCTGAACGCCGTCATCGAAGACCCGTTCGGCGCCGGCACCTGCCTGATCCTCGTTGGCCTGTTCTTCGCCACCAAACTGTACAAACTGAACCTGCTGACGATCGGCGACTACTACCGCCAGCGCTACGGCAAGGGCATCGAAGTGTTCTGCTCCGTGACGATCATCCTCAGCTACCTGGGCTGGGTGGCCGCGCAGATCACCGCCCTGGGCCTGGTGTTCTCCGTGCTGACCAACGGCGCGATGTCGCCTGCCGCCGGCATGGTCATCGGCACGCTGGCGGTGCTGATCTATGTGGTCGTCGGCGGTTTCCTGGCCGTCGCCATCACGGACTTCGTGCAGATGATCGTGCTTGTCGTCGGCATGACGATCATCGCGTTCTTCGCGGCCGACCTGGCCGGCGGCGCGGACAAGGTGCTGGCGATGGCGCAGCACGCCGACCTGTGGCGCGTGCTGCCCGAGCCGACCTTCACCGACATCATCTTCTTCTTTGCCGCCGCCATCACGATGATGTTCGGCAGCATCCCGCAGCAGGACGTGTTCCAGCGCGTGATGTCGGCCAAGGACGCGCCGACTGCCCGCACCGGTGCCGTCGTCGGCGGCGCCAGCTACATCCTGTTCGGCTTTGTGCCAATGTTCATCGTGGCCGCCGCCGTCGTCGTCATGGGCGACCATGCGATGGACATCGCCAAGAACGACTACCAGCGCCTGCTGCCCACGTTCGTCATGACGAAGATGCCGCTGGTGATGCAGATCCTGTTCTTCGGCGCGCTGCTGTCGGCGATCAAGAGCACGTCGTCCGCCACCTTGCTGGCGCCATCGACCAGCTTTGTCGAGAACATCCTGAAGAATCTGCGCCCCGGCATGACCGACCGCCAGCAGCTGTTCGCCATGCGCGTGACGATCGTCGTCTTTGCGGCACTGGTACTGACCTACGCGATCGCGATGCAGGGCACGTCGATCTACGAGCTGGTGTCGAGCGCCTACCAGGTGACGCTGGTCGGCGCGTTCGTGCCGCTGGTGATGGGCCTGTACTGGAAGCGCGCCACGACGCAGGGCGCGATCCTGTCGATCGGCGCCGGCATTTTCGTCTGGGTGATCTTCTTCCCGCAGATTTCGACGTTCGGCACGGCGTTTCCGGGCCAGCTGGCGGGACTGATCGCCGCGTTTGTCGGGATGTTTGTCGGGTCGCTGGCGCCTCAGGTGCTGAAGAACCGGCATGATGCGACGGCGCATCTGCATGGCGCGCAGGCGCACTGAATGAACAGCGTCGGGACATCAATGCATCCAGCCCCGCCGTTCCAGTTCCTCCAGCGTGCGGTCGAGGCATAGCCGGATCAAACCGATCATCTCGTCGATCTGCGCCCGCGTCATGATCAACGGTGGCGCGATAATCATCCTGTCGCCCACCGCGCGCATGATGATGCCGTTGTCGAACATGTGTGCGCGGCAGATCATGCCGACGCCCAGGCTGGGATCGAACTTCACCTGGTAATGCACGTTGCCCGCCTTGCGCCGCACCAGATTCAGTCCGGCGACGAAGCCGCAGCTCTCGGCCATGCCCACCAGCGGGTGCGCCGCCAGGCTGGCGAAGCGCGCCTTCAAGTATGGCGCGGTGTCGTGCGCCACGCGCTCCAGCAGCTTTTCCTCTTCGATGATGCGGATGTTTTCCAGCGCGGCCGCGCAGGCCACCGGGTGGCCTGAATACGTAAAACCGTGATTGAAATCGCCACCGGCAACCAGCACCTGGGCGACCTTGTCGCTGACCAGCACCCCGCCCAGCGGCACATAGCCGGACGTGACGCCCTTGGCGAACGTGATCAGGTCGGGCCGGATGCCGAACTGCTCGGATGCGAACCATTTGCCGAGCCGGCCGAAGCCGGTGATGACTTCGTCGGCGATCAGCAGGATGTCATACTTGTCGCAGATGCGGCGGATCTCCGGCCAGTACGTGACTGGCGGGATGATGACACCGCCGGCGCCCTGGATCGGTTCGCCGATGAACGCGGCCACCTTGTCCGGCCCCAGCTCCTTGATGCGCTCTTCCAGCCACGACGCCGCGTGCACGCCGAATTCCTCCGGCGTCATGCCGACACCGTGTTCGGCATAGCTGGGCTGGTTGATGTGGACGATGCCCGGTATCGGCAACCCGCCCTGCACATGCATGCCGCTCATGCCGCCCAGCGACGCCCCCGCCATCGTGCTGCCGTGATAGGCGTTGTGGCGGCTGATGATGACGGTGCGCTCGGGCTGGCCCAGCAGATCCCAGTAGCGGCGCACCATGCGCACGTTGGTGTCGTTCGCTTCCGAGCCGGAACCGGTATAAAACACGTGCCGGAAACCGGCAGGCGCGATGCGCGCCAGCTTCGCGGCCAGTTCGACGGCCGGGATCGTCGTCGTGTTAAAGAAGCTGTTATAGAACGGCAGCGTGTCCATCTGCCGCGCCACGGCCTGCGTGATGCTGGTGCGCCCGTACCCGACATTGACGCACCACAGGCCGGACATCGCGTCCAGCACCTTGCGCCCTTCGGAATCCCACAGGTAGATGCCGTCGCCGCGCACCATCACGCGCACGCCCTTCTCGGCCAGCGCCTTGTGATCCGTGAACGGATGCAGGAAGTGTGCGGCGTCGAGGCGTTGCAGTGCCTGCGTGTCCGGCAGCACGGGCACGATGGGAGTCGTTGTCATGATGCGCTCCTGATTTGCGACCGGCGCGCTGGCAGCCGGCATTCGACACCAGTGTACTCCGAGCGCGCCGGCCGGGAAAGCTGTTCAGGGCATCAGACGTGCAGCAGCAGGTGCTCGCGCTCCCAGGGACTGATGACGGTCATGAACTCCTGGTGTTCCAGGTCCTTGATGGCCGCGTAGACGTCGATGAAGCGCTCGCCCAGCACTTCGCGCAGCTTGTCCTCGGCGCGCAGGCGCTGCAGCGCTTCGGGCAGGCCTTGCGGCAGTTCGTATTCCATCTCGTAGGCGCTGCCCGTCGTGATCGCGGTCGGTTCCAGCGCGTCCATCATGCCGAGGTAGCCGCAGGCCAGCGTGACGGCCAGCGCCAGATACGGATTGGCGTCGGAACCGATGATGCGGTTCTCCACGCGCCGGTCCTGCACGCCCGATTCCGGCACGCGGAAGCCCACCGTGCGGTTGTCCATGCCCCACTGGATATTGATCGGCGCCGCCGTGTGGCGCACCAGCCGGCGATAGGAGTTGACGTAGGGCGCGATGATCGCCAGCGCGGACGGCATGTAGCGCTGCAGGCCGCCGATGTAATTCTTGAACAGCGCCGACGGCGAGCCATCCTGGTTGCTGAAGATGTTCCAGCCCGTTTCCGCATCGACGACGCTCTGGTGCACGTGCATCGCCGAACCGGGTTCGCCGGCCATCGGCTTGGCCATGAACGTGGCGTACATCTGGTGCTTCAGCGCGGCCTCGCGCAACGTGCGCTTGAAGAAGAACACCTTGTCGGCAAGGCCCAGCGGCTCGCCGTGCAGGAAGTTGATCTCCATCTGGCCGGCGCCGATTTCATGGATCAGCGTGTCGACGTCGAGGCCCATCAGGTCGCAGTAATCGTAGATGTCCTCGAACAGCGGGTCGAACTCGTTGACGGCGTCGATGCTGTAGACCTGGCGCGACGTTTCGGCGCGGCCGCTGCGGCCCACCGGCGCGCGCAGCGGCAGGTCCGGGTCGGAAATCTTCGCCGTCAGGTAGAACTCCAGTTCCGGCGCCACGACGGGCTTCCAGCCCTTGTCCGCATACAGTTTCAGCACGCGGCGCAGCACCGAGCGCGGCGCGAAGTCGACCAGGCGGCCGTCGGCGAAATAACAGTCGTGGATGACCTGCGCGGTCGGGTCGGTGGCCCACGGCACCATCGTGATGGTGGTGGGATCGGCCTTCAGGATCATGTCCCGGTCGGTGATCGAGATCGCGCGGTCGTAGGCGGGATCGTCGACGGGGGAATTGCCGGTGACGGTCATCCCCAGCACGGCCTCGGGAATGCGCATGCCGCGGTCTTCCGTGAATTTCGCCCGCGGCAGGATCTTGCCGCGCGCGACACCCGTCAGGTCCGGCACGAGGCATTCGATTTCTGTGACCCGTTTTTCATTGAGCCACTCGTCCATGTCGGTGTAGGTAAAATTCTCGCGTATAGCCATTTCTTGCTCCAAAAAGTCATCGATCGCGACCGTGGCCGCGTACCCGTTGCACTGACTTCGCAAGAACAGCTAGGGGATACTGCCGGCCCGGTATCTGAGGGGTTTCATCCGCCCCGCTCCTGGCGCTTCGCCTGGCGCTTTTCCTGATGCTCGCGGCAGGCGTTGCCGAAGGCGAGGAACATCTTCATCGAGTCGGGATTTTCCGTGATGCGCCACTCCGGGTGCCACTGCACCGCCAGGGTGAAGCCTGGGGCAGCGGCCACGGTGTAGGCTTCCACCAGCCCGTCGTGCGCCACCGCTTCCACGGTGAGGCCGGGGGCCAGCACGTCGACACCCTGCCCGTGCAGGGAGTTGACGGTGATTTCTTCCGGGTCGCCCAGCATCTGCGCGAACTTCCCGCCCGGTGTCAGCCGGATCGGATGGGCGGGACCGTACTGCACGTCCAGCGAATCGTCTTCGCGGTCGCGGTGGTCCATCATGCCCGGCAGCTCCTGCACGGCCTGGTGCAGCGTGCCGCCCAGCGCCACATTGATCTCCTGGAAGCCGCGGCAGATGCCCAGCAGCGGAATGCCGCGCTTGACGGCCGCACGGATCAGCGGCAGCACCGTCGCATCGCGCGCCGCATCGAGCGGCAGGGCGGGATTGCGAATGGGCTGTCCGTACAGGTCCGAATGCACGTTCGAGGCCGAACCGGTCAGCATGATGCCGTCCGCCACGGCCAGTACCGCTTCCATGTCCGTCAGCTCGGCCAATGCAGGCAGGATCAGCGGCATGCACCGGGCGCCCAGGGACACCGCGTTGACATACTTGTTTTGCGCCGCATGATTGGGAAAATGCCCAATCTGCCGCGTGCAGGCAGGAACGAGGACGATAGGACGGCGCATGATTTCAGCTCAGCTCCACATGAGGCCCGACCCCGGCGACCGTGCGAATCGGCACGATGCGAATCGGCACGCCGCGGTCGTTGACGACCGATGACTTAATTTATCACAAATTCAATTTTGCTATCATTCTGCCGTCCCACAACCGAATCGCCCGTCTTGACCGTTATCTCCTGTTGCGCGCCATGAAAAACCTCCCTTGGCGCGATTTCTCCGCCCTCGTCATCAGCATCGGCATCGTCGGCCTCGGCCTCGGCGCCACCATCCCGCTGACCGCTCTTGCGCTCGACATGCGCGGCGCCGGCACGCAGGTCATCGGCCTGGTGACCGCCGCCAGCGCGCTGGGCATCCTCGGCGTGGCGCCATTCGTCACCGGCTGGGTGGCCCGCTTCGGTCCGCGCCACACGATGATGGGCGCCGTCTGGGCCGCCGCCGCCGTCACGGCGGCAATGCAGGCGACGGCCGATGTCTGGCTGTGGTGCGCGCTGCGCCTGGTCTTCGGCGCGGCGATGGGCGTGCTGTTTACGATCGGCGAAGCGTGGGTCAACCGCATCGCTCCCGACCAGTCGCGCGGCCGCGTGGTGGCGCTCTACACGACCAGTTTTACCCTGTTCCAGCTGGCCGGCCCCGCGCTTGTCGCGCTGCTGAACGGCCGCCTGGCGTGGCCGTTCGCGGCCTGCGGCCTGCTGTTCATCGCTGCCCTGCCCGGCCTGATGCTGCTGAACGGCACGCGGCTGCCGGCGGAAGAGGAAGCGCACGCGCGCTGGCAGGACGTGCTGCCGAAGATGCCGATGATCGCAATGGGCGCGGCATTCTTCGCGCTGTTCGACACGCTGATCCTGTCGCTGCTGCCCGTGTATGCGCTGCGCCAGGGGATGGCGACGCAGCTGGCGCTGATCTCGGCCACCGTCGTCCTCGTCGGGGACACGGCGCTGCAGTTCGCGATGGGCGCGCTGGCCGACCGTTACGGCAGGTTCCGCGTCCACGTCGGCTGCGGCATCGCCGTCTGCCTGCTGCTGCCGTTATTGCCGCTGGCGGCCGGCATCCCGTGGCTGTGGTGGACGCTGCTGCTGGCGCTGGGCGCCGCCGCCGGCGCGATCTACATGCTGGCACTGGTCGCCTGCGGCGAGCGCTTCAACGGCGCCGCCCTGACCAGCGCGTCGGCCGTCGTCAACGCGTCATGGGGCATCGCCAGCGCAGCCGGGCCGCTGGCGACGGGGGCGCTGATGCAGGGCGCCGGCATCCATGCGCTACCGGCCGTGTTGTTCGGGGTGTGCGCGCTGTTTCTTGTCAGCGCGTGGTGGGAGCGGCGCGCGGCTTGCGCCTGACCTGCACCCTGCAAGAAGCATTGGGACAACGCAAGGCGACGGCGGCTCTGCTATCCACCGGTCGTATTGACATCGGTCAACCGGTATAGCAGAGCCAGATCCAAGCCGAGGTGCGCCGAATCGTTAGAGTCGTCAGGAATTGTCGGGGAAACGGAAAGTGATGTTTCCACAGACAGTCAATTCCGGAGACATGAAACCGATGAGACCAACTGAGCTGACCCGCCTGTTGACGGATCTGACGGAAGCCAGCCGCGCGATCCGTCTGCGCCTGGCAAACGAACAGGGTATCTCGACAGACGTTCTGCTCGTCAAGGAAGTGGCCGGCCACGAGTCGCTCTGCGGTGGCATCGAATACCGCATTTTTTGTGTCTCGACCAATGCTGCACTACCGCTGAAAGAATTCATCGCGTTACCGGTCGAACTGCAATTTGTCACCGATCGAGGCGCGTTGCGCTCCGTCTGCGGCATGGTGTCGCAAGCATCGGCGGGCGAAAGCGATGGCGGCCTTGCAACGTATCAGCTGGTGATGTGCGATGCGTTATCGTCGATGAGTCAGCGGATCAATACGCGGGTTTTCCGGAACACTAACGAGGTTGACTTATCCCTCAAACTATTAAAAGAGTGGCGGGAGATCAATCCGGTTCTCGCCAGGGTATTCGATATCGATGCATCCGGTGTCAGCGGTACTTATCCACGCCGCGTATTCACCATGCAGCACAATGAATCGGACTTCGGCTTCATGTGCCGGATTTGGCGTAGGCGCGGCATTTCATGGTTTATCCGCCCCGGCGCATCCGCCGCGTCCGGCAGCAGCGATACGCCGACCCATACCCTTGTCCTGTTCGATACTCCCGATGCCCTGGCGCGAAACGCTGCCGGCGTGGTGCGTTACCACCGCGATACCGCCACGCAAACGGCTGACAGCATCTTTAACTGGAGCGCGGTACGGAATCTGAAACCTGGCAGCATTACGCGGCAGAGCTGGGATTATCGCGAGGCCGGCATGATGTCGGCACAGGTTCCGACGACCATGCAGCAGGGCGAGACCGGCAGCCAGTTCGCCTACAGTCTTGAGGACTACCTGATCGATTCACCGCACGCCGGCGACGATGGCGGCGACTATTGCCGCTTGGGCGAACTGCGCATGCAGCGGCACGAACTGGAGGCGAAGTGCTTCCATGGCGAAGGAGGTGTGCGTAGCCTGTGCGTGGGTGAGTGGATTGGACTAGACGGCCATCCGGAGATCGATACCCACCCGGACAATGAACGTGAATTCGTCATTACCGAGTTAACGGTCCACGCTGAAAACAATCTGCCCAAGGCAATCGACGACAGAGTGCGTCGGCTGTTTGCCGCCAATGGCTGGGCCTTCAGCGCTGCCGCCGACGAATTGCGCAGGGCTAGCGTCGAGCGCAACGTCAGGTACTCTAACCGCTTCTCCTGTGTGCGACGCGGGATTCCGCTCGTCCCTGCCTACGACCCTCGCACGGACCTTCCGCGCGTCACAATGCAAAGCGCGGTTGTCGTCGGCCCCGAGGGCGAGGAAATTCATTGCGACTCCCTGGGCCGTGTCCAACTGCGCTTGCTGGGCACGATCGAACGTGATCGTGTGCCCGGACTGGGTATGTTGGACAGCGGCAGCGATACGGCCTGGGTACGGGTCGCCGGTTTCTGGGCCGGCGATCGCTGGGGCGGCATCAGTCTGCCGCGGGTGGGCGACGAGGTACTGGTGGATTTCCTGGGCGGCGATCCTGATAAACCCGTTGTCGTGGGGCGCGTCTATGGCAGGGCACTACCGCCGACATTCAGCCACACCGGCGACCTGCCTGGGAACCGGTATATCGCGGGCATCAAGAGCAAGGAAGTCAAGGGATTCGCTACAACCAGCTGCGGCTGGACGATACCCCGGGACAGATCAGTGCCCAGCTGGCATCCGAGCACGCGCACAGTCAGCTCAATCTGGGATGGCTGACGCATCCACGTCGCGACGGAACCGGCCGGGTCCGGGGCGAAGGCGCGGAACTGCGCTCCGACAGCGCCGTTGCCATACGGGGCAAGAATGGTGTCCTGATTACGGCCGAAGCACAACCGACCGCCAATGGACAAATACTGCAGCGTGACTCATTGCTGGGCATCGCCGAGGTGCTTAAGAGCGTGCAGGAGCAGTTGTCCGAACTGTCGGGAACCCACCACGCCGATACCACCCCACACGAAAAACTGGACAACATCGTCAAGCGCCTGAAAGCATGGGAAGCAGGCTCGAACGTCGACCCCGGCGGTGGCGACGGCACCGCCCCCATCGTCGCAATCAGCGCGACGGCAGGCGTGGCAATCGCCAGCGCCGACAGTCTGCTGCTGGGCGCACAAACCCAGATCGACGTCATCAGCGCAGGCACGGCGCAGGTTTCAACAGGCAAGACATTCCTCGTCAGGGCGGCCGAAGCCGTCAGCATTTTCGCGCACAAACTTGGTCTGAAGCTGATCGCTGCCGCGGGAAAGATGGAGTTGCAGACCCATAAGGACGATATCGAAGTCACGTCCGCCAGACGACTCGTGCTGAGCGCCGCCGATGAAATCGTCCTGCAGGCGCCAAACATACGATTCCGGACCAAAGGAGCGCAACTCGATATCGGCAACGGCGAGATCCTCCAGCAATGCGGCGGGAACTTCACGATCAAGTCCGCAAAATTCGCGCAGATGACGGGAGGCGGCGGCGAAGTGGCAGACATGAAATTTCCAAACACTGATGTCAAAACGGACGAACGCATCGTGCTGTTCGATTCGCAGACGGGGCAACCGGTGCAGAACCGCGGCTACCGCGCCATTCTGGAGGACGGGCAAGTATTCGAGGGCAAAACCGATGCCGAAGGACGTACCGCCGTGATGCAGTCGTCGGTGATCGGCGAAATCCAGATCGTCATCGATGCACATGGGGACTAAGCAAAGCCGTTTCACAGCCAGGAGGGACGATTCATGCCTGAACCAACACGACGCCTGCCTGCCCCGGAGATCGCGCCCGACGGCAAGCTGATCGGAAAAAGCGTGCTGACACCGGAGTCCATGAAGACACGCGGGGCGATAGCAGTTCCGCCACACAAGGTCATCCCCGTCGTTTTTGTGCCGGGCATTATGGGGACCAATCTGCGTGCCAACAGAAAGCATCTCAATCCGAAAAGTAAAATCCTGCAACCTGGTGATCCCGCATGGCGCCCGCCAAATGGAGTGGAAGCCGGCTGGAAGGAAGCCAAAGCATGGAAGGGCCGCGATCCGGCTACCCGGCAGAAAATTCTGGACGGGGACACGCTGGAAGTCGACGACTGCGGGCTAATCGAAGTCCCTGGTGACACGGCAGGCATCAGGGCACAGGGCATGCGCAGCAGAGGATGGGGCGAAGTTCATTGGGACAGCTATGGACATCTGCTTTGCGAGCTGGATAAGAATCTGAACAGGACTCTGGAGCAGAACTTCTACACGAGGGAGTGGGATCCCACCGACTACTGGCAATCTGTCATGGACTACGACCGATCGAAGTGGGATGCGAAGGACATGCCGCCCATTACCAAAGCCGAACTGCAAAAATACGCCACGTATCAATATCCCGTGTACGCGTGCGGTTACAACTGGATCAAGTCAAACGAAGTTTCGGCCAAGCGCCTCAAGACCCGTATCATCGAAATCATCTTGTATTGGACAGAGCGGAAATTCGACTGCAAACAGGTAATCGTTGTGACTCACTCCATGGGTGGCCTGGTTGCGAGGGCGTGTGCCAAGCAGATTCCGGAGAAGATCGCTGGGATCGTACATGGTGTTATGCCCGCCTTAGGCGCACCATTGGCATATCGCAGGATTGCCTGCGGCACGGAAAAATCGAGCCCCGGAAAAGATATGATCGCGCTCGCAAAAATGGAGAAATTCGCTGATATCGCCGGCGACACACCCGAGAAGACTACTCCCACGATGGCAACGGCGTGTGGCGCCTTGGAACTACTCCCGAATCATCTTTACCCGAAGCCATGGTTACTTGCAGCCGTAAAGAACAGAGATGGCTCTATCGAAAACATAACCCCTTTACATCCATCAAACATTTATGATCTCTATCGCGACTCCACGTCGTGGTTTCGCATGATAAATCCTGAGTTGGTCGATCCGGCAAAGAGATATTCGAGCGCCGAATTAATGAAAAAAGTGCTTCGATCTGCCATCAATCAAGCGGAGAAATTCCACACTCAGATTCTTGACACTTACTACCATCCGAATTCCTATGCTTTTTATGGCGCGGACGAGGACCAACTCTCCTTCGGAACATTCCGGTGGCTAACAGAGTCGGCTGATACGGCGCAGAGGCCACTCAGCCAGCTAATTGTTCTATGTCGCCAGTCAGGCACTTCAACATTTAATGGAGGCCGCAATGTCGTGATGCCAGAACCATTTGCGGGTGCCGGACGAATGTTCCATTTCTTCCCGGGAGATCAAGATGCTCTAGGCGACGGCACTGTATCTCAACAGTCAGGAGCGGGGCCACAAGGCAAAGTTCGTCGAATATTCCGTACCTCAGGATATGACCACCAAAGAAGTTACGCCGATGTGCATATGCTCAGGCTTACACATCATTTGATTGCCTGCATTGCTCAGGATGCAAATTGAACATGCAAAAATCTAAATATTTGATCGCTGTTTGTCTTACAATTGTAGCGAGCGCTACTATATATGGAATCTCGGCACACCGTGAAAATCAACACTCACCAACAAAACAAAAGGCACGCAAAATGAAAGCATTCTGCGTCGGACGATATTTAGTTGAATTACCAGATGACGCCACAATCCAAATGCCGGAATCAAGAGTAGGCGGGATCACTATCAGCTCATGGCCGGACGCCAGCGAATCTCAGCTTCAGGTTGACATTAACGAACGCGAACAAGAGCTTGCGGAACTACGAAATGATTATGATCGACCCAGTTTGGAACAGAAGTTAATTTCTGACGCCATCGACTTTAAGGCAACCGTACTATATTATGGAAGAGAAAAGCCAGATTTTAAGGTCGAATTCGGAGAACGGATTATGACAACCCAAGCATGGATAAATTCCGAAGCATTCGGAATCAAGGACAGCATCGGTTATCATTTCATTGTCGAACTTCTGAAATATCCGGAGGAATTGAACGTCATGAGCGATCTCTTAAAGAAATTTGAGTCGCGAGATATGGGAAAAACCCCGTCACAACCCGGCTTCTGCACCGAAAACGGTTTCGTACACGATCCGGTCTCACCGCTTGGCTATGAGTCAGCAACCATGTTTGCGTCCCTTAAAGGACACCCGGATGTCGCGATCAGATTCGACACGCTGGTCAACGACGACAGGATCTTCGAATCCGTGCTCAGCCGCGATGCCAACAACGACGTCAAGCGCGATCACCCGATGGCCTTCACCACGTTCCAGAGTCGAGCCCGCACCTTGAATGGCATCGAAGGGGAGGAAGTGCTCGACAAGGTGAAGGAAGCCAACGGCACCAGTGCCCATATCTTCATGTGGGCGAGCATGGGCAAGAAGCATGACGTGTTTGCACCGAAAATCACGCTGGAACTCGAAACCGGTATCGGCAGGCCGGGAGAGCAGATCAATTCGAGCCTGTCCGACAAAGAGGTGCTTGAACTGTGGGAGCAGGTCTCGTCCAGCATTCGCTTGCGCCCTACCACCGCTGCGCCCAAGACCAGTGATGTCCAGCCCCAGGAAAAATCACCGTTGGGCACGCTCGCAGCGACGGGCCGAGTATGCCCACAGTCCGGCTACTGGGAGTCCAGCGAGGACGGCGAAATACGAGGCGGTCACAGACGGTTCTTCACCGAGGGCGAGATCATGCCGGATGCGCTCTGGCTAGGCCGGCCCAATATCCTGCAGCAGCTGCGGGGCGAACGCCCGTCGTATCGAACCGTGACAGTTTGGAAGCTGGCGAGTTATGCGGCATCCGATGCAGAGGTGCGCCAGGTGGCAAGCATAGAAAACAACGACAAGTCAGGGGCCTGATATGCCGAACGTCATACGCCTGGGCGACGCCACCTCTCACGGTGGCGAAGTCATTTCGGTCGCGGCAACGCACTACACGATCGGCGGCGTGGCAGCCGCTTGCGCCGGGGATCTGTGCTCGTGTCCCATTCCAGGGCACAGCGGATGCACGATCGCGGAGGGAAATCCGCACCATACGGTCAATGGTAAAGCGGTCGCGTATGCCGGCCATAAGACAAGCTGTGGGGCTGTATTGATCGCCAACCAGACGGTATTCAGTGCGCAGTAATCGCTGGCCCGATCGCCTGGCTGCGAACCTTCAAGACATTGAGCTGCGCGCCCAGCGCAAACCGGCCGGGTGGAACCTATCCGCTCTCCCCGGACACTCATGACAACTCGATCCCGAGTAAGTCCCTCAACCTTTCAGGAGATACAACATGGCACTCCCTGCGTTAGCCTTACTGTCGCCAGCCCTCAGCCTGGCCAAGCCCCTGGTCGAAGCGCTCCCGCTGGCCAAAGGCCTCTTGCCCAAAGACGGCAAGAACGAAGGCCAGGACACGGTCTGAACGTCGGGGACAGGCACCAAACTGCGGTGCCAGTCCCCGCTCATTCACCATGGAATAACCCGCCCGGCAGCACGATGGTGGCCTGGAAGCCGCCATCGGCCGCATTCGCCAGCAGCAGCTCGCCGCCGTGCGCCTGCACGATGCCGCGGGCAATGGAGAGCCCCAGGCCCATGCCGCTGCTGTTGCGGCTGCGCCCGTGCTGCAGCCGTACGTAAGGCTGGCCCAGGCCGGCCAGCGCTTCTTCCGGCACGCCGGGGCCGTGGTCGCGCACCACGATCTCGATATTGCCGCCCTTTTCACCCACCGACAGCTCCACCCGTTTGCCGTAGTACAGGGCGTTGTTCAGCAAGTTGCCGATCGCGCGCTTGAGCGCCAGCGGCCGGGCCGTCACCGTCAGGCCCGATGCGGCGAACGAGACCTCGTGGCCGGCCAGCTGCGCGTCGCGCACCATGCGGCCCAGCAGCGCGTCCAGCCGCACTTCTGTCGCGTTCTCGTGGATGTCGCTGTCCTTCACCGTTTGCAGCGCACCCTTGACCATCATGTCCAGTTCATCCAGGTCGTCGTGGAATTCGCTGCGCATGTCGTCGTCGTCCAGCAGTTCGGTGCGCAGCTTCAGGCGCATGATCGGCGTGCGCAGGTCGTGCGAAATGGAGACGAACAGGCGCTCGCGGTCTTCCATGTAGCGCTGGATGCGCTTTCTCATGTCCTCGAACGCGCGCGCCGTCGTGACGAACTCGCGGCTGCCCGTCTCCGGCAGCGCGGGCGGGTTCTCGCCCTTGCCGAAGGCTGTCGCGGCATCCGACAGCGCGGCCAGCGGCCGCGTGATCCAGCGCACCACGAGGATCGATACCAGCAGCACGGCCGCCAGCGACATCGCCTGCAGCAGCAGCCGGTCGCGCGTCAGCGGATTGCCCGTCTCGAGGAAGTACGGATTCGGCATCAGCGTGGCCAGATACAGCCAGTGGCCGGGATCGAGTTCGACCTGGATCAGCAGCACCGGGGCCGGCTTGGCCAGCAGGATGTGCTGCGTCCAGCTGTCCGGCAGGTCCGCCAGCGTGCCGCCATCGTTGTCGGCCGCCAGCCGGTCCGGCCACGCGAAGGCCACGCGCAGGTTCGGTGTGTTCGGCAGGTCTTCCTTCAACGTGCTCCATAGCTGCTTCAGCGCCGCGTCGGTCAGTTCCTGTCCGGCCAGCGAACGCACGGGAACGGGTGCGCGATTGATGTTGACCAGGAAGCGCGCGCCGCCCATCTCGCGGAACTGCTGGATGATCAGCGGCCGGTAGTTCGGCGGCAGGCTGAGAAAGAACCGCACCGCGCTGGAGGCGCTGTGCGCCACGTGCTGCGCGGCGGTGGCCACTTCGCTGCGCGCTTCGGCGCGGCGCTGGGCGGCCCAGATGACGTTGCCGACCAGCTGCGTGAGCAGCACGCCGATCACCATCACCAGCGTCAGCCTCCCTTGCAGCGACGACGGCACGATATGCCCGTGCAGCGGCAACCGCGGCATGCGGTCAGGCATGCGACGCGGTCACGTCCGCCGAAAACACGTAGCCGACGCCACGCACGGTCTTGATCAGTTTCGGGCTGCCGCCGCCGTCGTTCAGGCGCAGCCGCAGGCGGCTGATCTGCACGTCGAGGAAGCGGTCCATCGGTCCCGCGTCGCGTCCGCGCGTGCCTTCCGACAGCACGCCGCGGTCCAGGATGTCGCCCGCGTGTTCGACAAAGTATTTCAGCAGCTGGAAGTCCAGCCCCGTCAGCGGCACTGCTTCGCCGTCGGGCGCCGTGACGGTGCGCGCCACGGTATCCAGCACGAACCCTTCGAAGCGGTAGTAGCGCGGCGCCGCCGGGGCATCCATGCCGGTGCGGCGATGGATGGCCTTGATGCGCGCCAGCAGTTCGCGCGGGCTGTAGGGCTTGGAGATGTAGTCGTCCGCGCCCAGCTCCAGCCCCACCACGCGGTCCGTCTCGTCCGAGCTGGCCGTCAGCATGATGATGGGGACATTCGAGCGCTGGCGCACGGTGCGGCACAGCGCGAAGCCGTCCGTATCCGGCAGCATCACGTCGAGGATCACCATCGACAGTTCGTCGACACAGCGCGTGAATTCGGTCAGGAACGTGGCGCCGTCGTGCGCCAGGTCCACTTCGTACTGGTTCTTTTCCAGGTAGGTCTTCAACAAGGCCCGGGTTTTCTGGTCGTCGTCGACTATGAGGATCCTGCGCATGGTGCTGCTTTACTCGCTTATCTGGTCTTGGTGGAGGTACGGGCGATGGCCGCCAGCCGGCGCTGCGTGTCGGCCGCCGTCACGCTGTCGTCAAGGAAGTAGCGGTGCACCTCGGCGACGATCGCATCGCGCACGGTTTCGTCGGTGGACATGCGATGGACGAGGCTCGGGACCTGGGCTTCCGCACCGCTGTTAAAGAGCTTCCACGAGGCGCGCGCGCAGGCGTCCATCTTCATATTGGCGCCGTTGCGCAGCACGGGAATCGAGCCCTTGATCGCATTGTATTCCACCTGCAGCGACGGTGTCAGCGCCAGCGCCGCCAGCTTTTCCTGGGCCGCGCGCAGCTCCGGATGGGTGCCCAGCATGCTGAGCGTATCGACGTTGAACAGGTGATAGCGCTCCGTGCCCGGCACTGCGGCGCAGCCGAAGTCGCGCTCGACCGCCATCCCCTGCGTGACCAGCTCTCCCTTGGCCCAGTCGCCCATCACCATCATCGCGGCGCGGTTCTCGACCAGCTCGCGCACGCTGTCGTCCCATTTGCGCTCGCGAATCGGGCTGCCCATCCAGCGCTTGATGCCGCGCAGCCGCGCCAGCGCGCGGGCCAGGCGTGGGTCCGCGTAGGCCGCCGCGTCGCGCCGCTGGAACAGGCCGCGGTACAGGTCCACGCCCTCGGCCAGCACGATGGTCTCGAACAGCGTGGCCACCTGCCACGGTTCGCTGCTCTGGGCCAGCGGCACGATGCCGGCCTGCTGCAGCCTGGCCGCGACGCGTTCGAACTCGGGCCACGTGGCCGGCACGGGCAGGCCGACGCGCTGCAGCAGCTTGCGGTTGTAGAACAGCGTATTGATGCGGTGGATGCCCAGCGGCGCCGCGTACACGTGACCGTTGTACTCGATCGTGCTGGCGACGGTGGGCAGCAGCAGCTTGTTCCAGTTGCCGGCAGTGGCCACGGCGTCCAGTTCCTGCAGCAGGTTCAGGCGCGCCCAGTCGCGGATGACGATGCCGTTCAGCTGCGCCACTTCCGGCGCGTCCTGGGCCAGCATGCGGCTGCGCAGGACGATGCCGGCGCCGACGCCCGAGCCGCTGGGCACCATGCCGTCGTGCCAGCCGACGTCCTGCTCGCCAAGGCGCTGGGCAATCAGGTCCACGGCCTTGCGCTCGCTGGCGGACTTCCACCAGTGGAGCACTTGCAGCGATTGCGCGCCAGCCACCCCGGTCGCGCAGGCGGCAAGACAGACGGCCGCCAGGGCCTTGCGCAAGGTGTTGTGATTGAACTGCTTCATCCCGCTCCGGGCAATCTGCTGGGACAGCGTTTGTTGTAATGACGGCACACTCGCCGAGTGTGGACTATACCCCAATACTTTCTTTAAAACATGGTAATACTCTGGCACATTTTGCAACGAAACGTGTGGATTTGTTGCGAAATGTTGCAGGCAGATCCCAGTCACTGCCCGGCTATGTAATTTTATGTGACTGTCCAGCCTTTTCTCGTTCCATAAATGTCATGAAAATCATCGACTTGCATACGTTATGTGGTTTTGATGCCACTGCTGGAATCCCTCTTTCTCCGATGCTACTGTGCGCTCGATACAACGATATCAATTACTAAACATACTAAACAGCGGAGACAGCATGAACAGAAAGTTCGCCCTCAAACCTCTTGGCGCGTCCCTGGCACTCGCATTGGCGTGCGGTTCGGCCGCCGCCGCCGAACGTGACATCGAAGGCTTCCACGGCTACCTGCGCGCCGGCGTCGGCAACAGCAACCACGGTGGCAACCAGAGCTGCTACGGCCTCGGTGGTATTTCGATGACCTACCGCCTCGGCAACGAGTGCGACAGCTTCACGGAATTGGGCTACACGAAGGAAATCGCCAAGGCCGACAACGGCGTCAGCTTCGTCGCCACCGTCTGGGCCACGGCTTACAAGAACAGCTCCGACTTCGGCGACGCCGACCTGGAACTGACCAAGGGCTACGTGGAAGCGCGCGGCCTGCCGTTCCTGAACGGCGGCACCGCGTGGGCCGGCAAGCGCCATTACCTGCGCCCGGACATCCATATCCTGGACCTGCAGTACATTAACCTGAACGGCACCGGCGCTGGTATCGACCGCTTCCCACTGGGACCGGGCAAGATCAGCTACGCCTTCTTCAAGGACAATGACTTCAACAGCACCGACCCCGCCACGGGCCAGGTGATCGATTCGCTGTCCGCCACGCGCCAGAACATCCTGTACGAGGACCTGCCCGTCAACCCAGGCGGCACGATCGACGTCGCCGCGACGTTCATCGTTGCCGAGGGCACGGACAAGACCACCCACAACGGCTGGCAGCTGTCGATGTTCCACCATCAGAAGGACGTCATGGGCGGTAACAACAAGTTCGGCGTGCAGTACGGCGTCGGCCCTGGTACCGGCATCGGCGTCTGCTGCTCGCGCATGGGTTCCTCCGGCAGCACGCTGCTGGGATCGGACTACACCCGCGTGCGCGTCTTCGACGAACTGTATCTGCAGCCGACGCGCGACTTCGGCGTCTCGCTGGTGGCCCTGTACCACCGCGACAAGAACGACGCTACCGGCTCGACCACCTGGACGACGATCGGCGGCCGCCCGCAATACGCGTTCACCGACAACTTCAAGCTGCAGGCCGAACTGGGCGTGAGCCAGGTGAAGTCCGACGCCACGCCTGGCACGGCGCGCCTGACCAAGCTGACGATCGCGCCGACGATCGCGCTGGCACGCGATTTCTGGTCGCGCCCCGAGCTGCGCCTGTTCGCCACCTACGGCAAATGGAACGACGCCGCCACCCCGATGGTCAACGCCTTCAACAACTCGGGCCCCGTGTACGGCAAGGACACCAGCGGCTTCTCGTACGGCGTCCAGCTGGAAGCCTGGTGGTAAAACAATAACGCACCCATGGAGACAAGCATGAAACTGAAAACGACCGTAAAGGCAGCCCTGGCGCTGGCGACCCTGATGGGCGCCGCCGCGCAGGCGGCGCCGCAGGTGGAAGTGCTGCACTACTGGACCTCCGGTGGCGAAGCCAAATCCGTCGCCGAGCTGAAAAAGATCATGGAGTCGAAGGGCGTGGCGTGGAAGGACTTCGCCGTGGCCGGCGGCGCCGGCGAGAATGCCGCCACCGCGCTGAAGGCGCGCGTGATGGCCGGCAGCCCGCCGACGGCGGCCCAGATCAAGGGCCCGTCGATCCAGGAATGGGGCCAGGAAGGCGTGCTGGCCAATATCGACCAGGCGGCCAAGGATGGCAAGTGGGATACCACCCTGGCACCCGTCGTCTCCAACGTCATGAAGTACAAAGGCCATTATGTCGCCGTGCCCGTCAACGTGCACCGCGTGAACTGGCTGTGGGTGAACCCGGCCGTGCTGGCCAAAGCCGGCGCCAAGGCACCGACCAGCTTCGCCGAGTTCTTCGACGCGGCCGAGAAGATCAAGAAGGCCGGCCTGGTGGCCGTTGCCCACGGCGGGCAGCCGTGGCAGGACGCCACGCTGTTCGAATCGGTCCTGCTGGGCACGGGCGGTGCGGACTTCTACAAGAAGGCCCTGGTACAGCTGGACCAGGCCAGCCTGACCAGCCCGACGATGATCAAGACCTTTGAGACGCTGGCGCGCATCAAGACCTACATCGACAAGGATGCGGCAGGCCGTGACTGGAACCTGGCGACCGCCATGGTCATCAACGGCAAGGCCGGCATGCAGTTCATGGGCGACTGGGCCAAGGGCGAATTCACCGCCGCCGGCAAGGTACCGGGCAAGGACTTCCTGTGCGTGGCCGCTCCCGGCACGGACAAGGCGTACACGTTCAACATCGACTCGCTGGCCATGTTCAAGGTGAAGAACCCGGAACAGCAGAAAGCCCAGCTGGTCCTGGCCGATGCCGTGATGAGCCCTGGATTCCAGGAGGTGTTCAACCTGAACAAGGGTTCGATCCCGGTGCGTGCCGGCGCTGCCCGCGACAAGTTCGACAGCTGCGCGCAGAAGTCGATGGATGACATGGCCGCCACCAGCAAGAGCGGCGCCCTGCTGCCGTCGATGGCACACGGCATGGCGATCGACACGGCCAAGGCCGGCGCGATCCAGGACGTGATCGCCCGCTTCATGAACAGCAACATGACGCCGCAGGCCGCGGTGCAGGCACTGGCCAAGGCCGCGAAGACCAGCTAAGCAGTCTTTCACGCCGTTGTAACCCGGGTTGCGCCGCGTGCGCCGCCCGGGTTTGCGCACGCTCGCGACCACCGGGCACCCCCGTCCCGTGTTTTCGCTTCTGGAGAATCCCTCATGTCCGTTACACCGCTTACCTCCGGCACCAGGCCCACTGCCGCCGGGAGGCGCCCTGCCGTCAACGACAGCGCGGTGCCGCCGCCGCTGAAATCTGGCAGCCGCTTCGGCGCACTGGCCGACGCCTGGCTGCCGCGCCTCGTGCTGTCCCCGACCATCGTCGCGTCGCTGGTCTTCGTCTACGGCTTTATCGCCCTCACGGCGTATCTGTCGCTGACCGAGTCGCGCATGATGCCGAACTTCGAATACGCCGGCTTCGGCCAGTACGAACGGCTGTTCGACATCGAGCGCTGGTGGGTTTCCGCCGCCAACCTCGGCATCTTCGGCGGCCTGTTCATCCTGTTCTGCCTTGCCATCGGCCTGACGATGGCGATCCTGCTGGACCAGCGCATCCGCCACGAAGGCGCCCTGCGCGCGATCTACCTGTACCCGATGGCGCTGTCGTTCATCGTGACCGGCGCCGCCTGGAAGTGGATCCTCAACCCGGGTCTCGGCCTGGAAAAGATGATGCACGACTGGGGCTTCACCAACTTCACGTTCGACTGGCTGGTCGATTCGGACATGTCGATCTACACCGTCGTCATCGCCGGCGTGTGGCAGTCGTCCGGCTTCGTGATGGCGCTGTTCCTCGCCGGCCTGCGCAGCGTGGACGACAGCATCATCAAGGCCGCCATGGTCGATGGCGCGAGCCTGCCGACGATCTACTGGCGCATCGTCATCCCTTCGCTGCGACCCGTCTTCTTCAGCGTGCTGCTGGTGCTGTCGCACATTGCGATCAAGAGCTTCGACCTGGTGATGGCGCTGACGGCCGGCGGTCCCGGCACGTCGTCCGACGTCCCCGCCATCTTCATGTACCAGTTCTCGTTCACCCGCGGGCAGCTGGGCCTGGGCGCCGCGTCGGCCATGATGATGCTGGCCACAGTGCTGGCCGTGCTGGTGCCGCTGATGTACCTGGAAACGAAAGGAGCGCGCCATGGCCGCTGACCTGAACCACGCCGGCGGCCGCATTGCGCCGGGCCGCATCGTCATCTATACCTTGCTGGTGCTGGTGGCGCTGTATTACCTGGCGCCGCTGTACGTGATGCTGACCACGTCCGTCAAGACGCTGGACCAGATCCGCGAAGGCAATCTGCTGGACTTCCCGCTGGACCCGTCCACCGCCGCCTGGGCCAAGGCCTGGTCCGGCGCCTGCACCGGCGTGCGCTGCGAGGGCCTGGCGCCCTACTTCTGGAACTCGGTCAAGATGGTGATCCCGGCCGTGCTGATCTCCAGCCTGATCGGATCGCTGAACGGCTACGTGCTGGCGCACTGGCGCTTCCCGGGCCACAACATCGTCTTCACGGCGCTGATGGTGGGCTGCTTCATCCCGTTCCAGGTGGTGATCCTGCCGATGGCGCGCCTGCTGGGCATGGCCGAACTGGCCAATACCACTTCCGGCCTCGTCATCGTGCACATCATCTACGGCATCGCATTCACGACGCTGTTCTTCCGCAATTACTACGTGACGGTGCCCGACGAACTGGTCAACGCGGCCCGCATCGACGGCGCCGGCTTCTTCACGATCTACCGCCGCATCATCTTCCCGCTGTCGCTGCCCATCTTCATGGTCTGCTTCATCTGGCAGTTCACGCAGATCTGGAACGACTTCCTGTTCGGCGTGGTGTTCGGCGGCGCCGACGCGCAGCCCGTCACCGTTGCGCTGAACAACCTGGTGAACACGTCGACCGGCGTGACCGAATACAACGTGAACATGGCGGCAGCCATCATCGCGGCCCTGCCGACGCTGGTGATCTACCTCATCGCAGGCAAATACTTCGTGCGCGGCCTGACGGCCGGCGCAGTCAAAGGCTGACAGGAGATCTCATATGGCAAGTTTATCGATTCGTAATGTGCGCAAGGTCTATCCGAACGGCGCGGAAATCCTGAAGGGCATCGACCTCGAGATCGAGGATGGCCAGTTCCTGATCCTCGTCGGCGGCTCCGGCTGCGGCAAGTCCACGCTGCTGAACATGATCGCGGGCCTGGAAAGCGTCTCCGAAGGGCAGATCCAGATCGGCGATCGCGTGGTCAACAACGTGCCGCCGAAGGAACGCGACATCGCGATGGTGTTCCAGTCGTATGCGCTGTACCCGACCATGACGGTGCGCGAGAACATCTCGTTTGGCCTCGGCATCCGCAAGGTGCCGAAGGCCGAGCAGGCGCAGATCGTCAACCGCGTGGCCGAAACGCTGCAGATGACGCACCTGCTGGACCGCAAGCCGGCCATGCTGTCCGGTGGCCAGCGCCAGCGCGTGGCCATGGGCCGCGCCATCGCCCGCGATCCGTCGCTGTTCCTGTTCGACGAACCGCTGTCGAACCTGGACGCCAAGCTGCGCGTGGAAATGCGCGCGGAGATCAAGCTGCTGCACCAGCGCCTGGGCGCCACCATCGTCTACGTCACGCACGACCAGATCGAAGCAATGACGCTGGGCGACCGCATTGCCGTCATGCGCGACGGCGTCGTGCAGCAGTTCGGCAGCCCGCAGGAGATCTACGACAACCCGACGAACCTGTACGTGGCCGGCTTCATCGGCTCGCCGTCGATGAACTTCCTGCGCGGGAAACTGGTGGCCGATAACGGCCTGTCGTTCGCACTGGAACACCATGGCGTGACGACGCTGCTGCCGGTGCCCACGCCGTCCACGGCGCTGCGCCAGTGGCTGGGAAAGGAAGTCATCCTCGGCATCCGCCCGGAACACGTGACGGACGCCGACAGCGCCCGCCGCGCCACCGCGACAGCCGACTACCACCCGACCGAAGTCGATTGCAAGGTCGAGATCACGGAACCGACGGGCCCGGACACCCTGGTGTTCAGCTGGTACAACGGCACGCGCATGACGTGCCGCACGCACCCGCGCGCCAATGCCGTGCCGGGCGGCGACGTGCGGCTGGCGTTTGATCTGTCGAAGGCCGTGTTCTTCGATCCGGCCACGGAGTTGCGGATCGGTCTTGCCTCCCAGAGGGGTAGTTAACGTATGCACGAGGTTGATCTCGGCGTGCAACGCCGGGATCACGCTTTTCCCCTGGGATAGAGTTTAGCAACAAGCGACTTATCGCTTTCCGATAAGTCGCGACCCTTACCCATGACGATCCCGCCAGTCCAGGCCGTAGGAAATTCCATTGTCATGATGGATTCAGGATCGAACGCCCTGTACGTGCCTAGCTCCGATGCAGAGTACTTCTGGAACACATTCTTCTCGATCTGATCGCGCCGCCATAAATTCGGTGGCCCTGAAAGAGCTGTGTAGACCAACTCACGATTCCACGAAATGCTGGAAGCAGGGTTCAGATGTTCCTCAACCAAGCCAAGCACATGGCCGAACTCATGCAATGCAGTTCGATAGTCAACCCACTGAAGATTCATGGTTGGCTTGCTTGCCTCGATCGCGAGTCCATCCGTACCAAGATGTGACCAGGCGCCCTGCTGTCGAAACGATATGCGCACCTCCGCTGGCCCGCTTGTCTCATACACAACCTGTAGATTGATGAATTCCAACCAGCGTGCGATTGCGGCTTTTACGACAGCCTGCTGAGAAGCCTCCCCGTCGAGAAAGCGGACCCGCAGCGTTGCTTCGTTCGGCCAGAATCTCGTGCCACGGCGGAAACTCTGCGGCTTTTCCGCGCGCAGCCCATCGAGCTTGGTAGCCAGCAGTGGCGGGCGATCTTTCATGGAATTGATGTACGCGTATGCCTCTTCGCGCTTCGTCCTGATATCTCGGAGTTTTGCGTCGGCCTCACCTAGTATGTTCTCGACTTGCAGCTTTAATACCGCGACCTTTTCCTTTGCCTTGTCGAGCTCTCCGCGTGCGATGATCAGCTTGTCCCTTAAGTCAATGGTCTCATTTTGAACAGCGCGTACTTTCTCCAACGCGGTCTCCAGCGTAAAGCCAAACGAATAAGCTCCAACTGCGAGAAACATTGCCAAGATTGCGAGGGCAAATTTAGCAAAACGGATAAGGTCGCGATCTACTACATACACCACATGCCGCTCATCAGAGGTTGGCTCAAGTTTGGTCACCGCCGTTTCAGCGAACGACGAGGTGCAGTATCGGCATCTCGTCGCATCGGCGTGAATACGTTCTTTGCAGAACGGACATGCTCTCATGGCGTACGTATTCATCACCACATCATGATGGCCGTTTGTGCCGGTCGTTCGTGGTAGTACACGCGCAGGCGCAGCAGATACGTTTCGCCCTTGACCAGTTTGGCACGCAAGCTGGCATTGCGTGTTTCGCCCGCGTCATCGTCGGCGCTGCGGTAGCGCGGCTCGTTGCGCTCCTGCTGAAACAGCGCCATCACCACATCGGAGGTACCGAAGGTACGGAACTCGTAATAGCGCGTCTCCGTCGGCTTGACGATGAAGTCGACCTGATCGCCTGGCTTGGCCAGCACGGGAACGGACTGGGCCGGCAACAGCTCCTGCGTTGCTTCCGTGAACTGCGGGTAGAGCTTCAACGCCCAGGCCTTGTCCAGGTCGGACAGTCCCCCCTTGGGTGTCAGGCCATTGACGAAGTAGGCCTGCGGGCGGCGGATGAGTCCCTTCGGGAAGGGATAATGCATGATCGAATCAGGATCCCAGACACTGCCACGGATGTCCGCGCCTGACATCCTGCGCAGGATGTTGTGGAACGTGCGCTCGCGCGGCCAGTTGTTTGGCGGCCCGGCCAGCGTCTGGTACACCGCCTCTTCATCCCACTCGATGCCCGAGTTTGAATTCTGATGTTCATGGTTAAACCCGATCGTATGGCCGATCTCGTGCGTCGCGGTGTCGCGCTCGGCCGTAAGGTCCCAACCGAAGTTCATCGTCCGTTCGTTCATGCCGGTACCGAGGACGCCCCTGCCGACCAGGGACCAGGCCCCGTCGCCGGGCATGAAGCCAATACGGATTTCCGCGTCCTCGCGCTCGGCCACTTCCGCGAAGCGCAAGCCGATGCCGATACTGCGCCATGTTTCGAAGCCTTCGCGCACCATATCACGCTGCTTTTCGGCGCCCACCCAACTGCGGAACTCGCGTCCGCCCGTCGTCAGCATCACGTCCTCACCGTCGGTCGGCTGGTCGAAGAAGTAGTAGTGCAGCACCGTGCCGTTCAACCACTTGTTGGTCAGGTTGATCAGCAAGCGTTCCCTGTCGCCCACCAGCGGCGACGCAAATACCCGCGGCGGCACGTCGCGTTGCGCACAGAAGTAGCGCTGCGGGTTCGCGTCACCCAGGTATGTGCCGGCGGCGCCACCATTCGTGGCAGTGTCATCTTTCATTGTTGTTTCCATCTTTGCCTCCCCTTGAGCCGGCGCCCATGCTCCGGCCAGATCAAGCTTACAAAGTGAAAGCAACGCGAAGTTTGATATTGCTCAATACCTCGGCGAAAGTACCGTGTTAGTGCACTCAGCAATGAGATGGCGAAATCGGATCGACCCCGCCCTGCGCCCGTCGGCAGCAGCTCGTCAGTTGGCGGCTTCGGCCGCTTCGGCGCGCACCAGCGCAATCAGCTGCCGGATCTCCGGCACGCACGAGCCGCAATTGCCGCCGGCCTTGACGCAGGCGGTGACCTGAGCGGACGTCGTCAGGTCATTCTCCCGAATCGCATTGCAGATCGTATTTTTTCCCACACCGAAGCACGAGCAGACCGTGGCGCCGGCATCGGCACCCTGGCGCAGCGGTCGTCCCGCCAGCACGCCGGCGCGGTCCGCATCCGACACTTGCTCGTTGGCGAACAGGCCCGCCAGCCACGCGCGCTCCGGCAGATCGGGGCGCGGCGACACAAATACGCACGCCACGATGCGATCATCGACGAGGTGCACGGCGCGATACACGCCGGCGCTGCGGTCGCTGTATTCCAGCCAGTCGGCATCGTCATCCGTCACGCCCAGCAGCGCGCGCGCCCACGTGCCGAAGTCCGCGATGCGATTACGGCCCGCCAGTTCGTAGCGGCTGAAACCCGCACCCTGCGCCTTCGTCCAATACGCCACCTGGTCCAGCTCGAGCGCAGTGCGGCTCAGCACAAAGCCATGCCACTGCACGGGGAAGCGGTCCACCATCACCGGCGTGTGCTTGAATTCCGGCTCGCCGGAAACGGGATCGACGACAGGATTGACCAGCGCACCCACGCGGGCATCCGACGATGTCTGTCCGTTCCAGTGAATCGGGATGAACACGCTGCCGCGCGCGATGCCGCCGCCATGGCGCACGCGCGCCACCATGCTGCCCCAGTTCGATCCGATGCGCGCCAGTTCCCCTTCACGCACGCCGCACAGCAGCGCGTCCTGCGGGTGCAGGTCGACAAACGGTTCCGGCGTGTGCTCCGCGAGCTTCGGCGCCCGTCCGGTTCTCGTCATCGTATGCCACTGGTCGCGCATCCGTCCCGTATTCAGGATCAGCGGGAATTCGCTGTCGGCTTTATTCACGGGCAGGCGCGGTGGCGTGGCGATGAAACGCGCGCGGCCATCGGCGTGGGCATAGCGCCTGTCGGCGAATACTTCCTTGCCGACGGGCCAGCGTACGGGTTCCAGCGCGTCATACGCGGCGCGATCCAGCCCGGCCAGGATGCCGATATCGAAGATGCGCGGCAGTTCGTCGGGCCTGTTGCGCCACGCCGACAGGCGCGCATGTTCGTCGAAAATCTCGTGAACGCTGGCGTAGTCGAAGCCCTCGTAGCCGAGGCGCTGGGCGAACTGCGCCAGGATGCGCCAGTCCGCGCGCGCTTCGCCGGGCGCCGGCAGGAACGTTCTCTGGCGCGAGATGCGGCGTTCCGAGTTCGTCACCGTGCCGTCCTTCTCGCCCCACGCCAGCGCCGGCAGCAGCACGTGCGCCAGCGCGTTCGTGTCCGTGTCCTGCACCACATCGGAGACGACAACCAGCTCGCACTGGCCCAGCGCACGGCGCACCTGCTCGGCGTCCGGCAGGCTGACGGCCGGATTGGTCGCGACGATCCACACGGCTTTGACTTTGCCTGCCTCGATGGCCTGGAACAGGTCGACGGCTTTCAGGCCCGGCTTGTCGGCAATCGTCGGCGATTGCCAGAACTGCTGCACGGCGGTGCGGTGTGCCGCGTTGTCCAGGTCCAGGTGCGCGGCCAGCATATTGGACAGACCCCCCACTTCCCGTCCGCCCATGGCGTTGGGCTGGCCCGTGATCGAGAACGGCCCCGCGCCCGGCTTGCCGATCCTGCCGCCGATCAGGTGGCAGTTGATGATGGCGTTGACCTTGTCCGTGCCGCTGCTCGACTGGTTGACACCCATCGAGAAGCCCGTCACCACCCTGGCATTGGCGGCAAACGCTGCGTAGAACGCCAGCACGTCGGCTACGTTCAGGCGGCAGGCGATTGCCACCTCGTCGGGCGTAATGGTCGCCGCTTCCAGCGCTGCCTCGTAGCCGTTCGTATGCGCCGCGATGAACGCCGGATCGACGGCGCCGCTGTCGTGCAGGTAAGTGAGCAGACCGTTGAACAGCCAGACGTCCGTGCCCGGTTTGATGGGCAGGTGCAGGTCGGCCAGTTCGCATGTGGCCGTGCGGCGCGGGTCGATGACGACCACTTTCAGCTCCGGCCGTGCTTCTTTCGCTTTGCTGATGCGCTGGAACAGGATCGGATGGCACCACGCGAGATTCGACCCGACCAGCACGATCATGTCGGTCGCTTCGAGGTCGTCGTACGAGACGGGCACGATGTCCTCGCCAAACGCGCGTTTGTGACCGGCCACGGCGGACGACATGCACAGCCGCGAATTGGTGTCGATATTGGCGCTGCCGACATAGCCCTTCATCAGTTTATTCGCGACGTAGTAATCCTCCGTCAGCAGCTGGCCGGAGACGTAGAACGCCACCGCGTCCGGCCCGTGCTCGGCGACGATGCGGCGCCATTGATCGGCCACCTTGTCCAGCGCCGCGTCCCAGCTCACCTGCTTTAAAACGCCATTTTCACGCACGTGCGGATGCAGCAGCCGGCCATCGAGCCCCAGGGTTTCGCCCAGTGCGGAGCCCTTTACGCACAGCCTCCCGGCGTTGGACGGATGCACCGCGTCGCCGGCAATCGTCGCCTGCTGGACGCCCTGCGGCGTGGCGCGCACGCCGCAGCCGACGCCGCAGTATGGACAGGTGGTACGGACGGAGAGGTGTTCCTGGGACAGGTTCATAGATGGCTTTCAGGCGGTCAGGCTGCCTGCTGCACGGGACCGAACAGCAGGTGATGACGCAGCGCGGCGATGTCCGCGCCCGTCTGGATCAGTTCAAAATACCAGGGGCCGTCGCGTACGTCGCCATACAGCACGGCGCCGGCCAGGCGGCCACCATCGATGACGAGGCGCTTGTACACGCCGCGGCGGGCATCGCGCAGCACGAGGTCTTCGCTGCCTTCGCCGCCGATGAAGTCGCCGACCGAATACACGTCGATGCCCGTGACTTTCAGGCGCGTTGGCGCGGCCTGCTGCACGTAGCGGCGATGGCCGGTGCCGGCCAGGTGCGCGGCGCAGACCCTTGCCTGCTCCCAGATGGGGGCGACAAGGCCGAACGTGGCACGGCGGTGCTGCACGCATTCGCCCACGGCGTAGACCCGCGGGTCGTACGTCTGCAGCGTGTCGTCCACCACGATGGCGCGTTCGCAGTGCAGGCCCGCTTCCTGCGCCAGCGCGATGTTCGGGCGCACGCCAGCCGTCATCACGACGAGGTCCGCGGCGATCTCGCTGCCGTCCTTGAAGCGGATGCCGGTAACGCGGTCGGTGCCGGTGATTTCACTCGTCTGCGCATCGAGCAAGAAGCGCATGCCGCGCTTTTCCAGCGCCGCCTGCAGCAGCTTCGCCGCCGGCTTGTCCAGCTGCTGGTTCATCAGTGCATCCGTCACGTGTACCACGGTGACCTCCATCCCCTGCCGCATCAGGCCATTGGCCGCCTCCAGTCCCAGCAGGCCGCCGCCGATGACGACGGCGCGGCGATGGTCGCGCGCAGCCGCCAGCATGCCCTCGACATCGCCGATGTCGCGAAACGCCAGCACGCCGGGCAGCTGGTGGCCCGGCACGGGAATGATGAACGGCTTCGAACCCGTCGCCAGCAGCAGGCGGTCGTAGCGCACTTCCAGGCCGGAACGGGCGCGCACGATGCGTCGACGGCGGTCGATGTGCACCACCGGATCGCCCGCATGCAGCGCGATGCCATGCTGCGCATACCATTCGCGCGTGTTGAGCATGATGTCGTCCACCGTCTTTTCGCCGGCCAGCACGGGCGAGAGCAGGATGCGGTTGTAGTTCCCGTGCGGCTCGGCGCCGAACACGGTGATGTCGTACAGGTCGGGCGCCAGCGCCAGCAGCTCTTCCACCGTGCGCATGCCGGCCATGCCGTTGCCGATGACGACCAGCGCCGGCTTCATGAGCCGACCCAGACCTTGCCTTCGTCGATTCGCGCGGGCCACGTCGGCACCGAGTGCTCCGGCACTTCCAGGCACTCGCCCGTCTGCAGGTCGAAGTGATGCTTGTACAGCGGCGAGGCGACGACGATGCGTTCGCCCAGGTTGCCGACCAGGCCGCGCGACAGCACGCCGGCATTGGCGTTCGGATCGAAATTCCCGATGGCGAAGACGCGCGGCGCTTCTCCATCATTGAGGCGGAACACGGCCACCTGCTCGCCGTTCAGCAGCGCGGCAACGCCGGTGTTCGGCACGATGTCCTCGACGCCGCAGACGGCGGTCCAGCTGGCAGCGATATTTTCACGTTTCATGACAGTTCTCCTCAGGCGACTTTGATGGGAATGCGTTTGCGCTCTTCGACCGTGGCCGGACGGATCTGGCCCCGCTCTTCCATGAAGACGACGTTGGCGTCCGCCGCGTCGCTGTTGACGAACGTGCGGAAGCGCTTGCGCGTTTCGGGATTGGTGACGGCTTCCTTCCACTCGCATGCGTAGGTATCGACGACGCGTTGCATGTCCGCTTCCAGCTCGGCGTTCACGCCCAGCTTGTCCTCGATGACGACCTGCTTCAGGTAATCGAGGCCGCCTTCCAGGTTCTCGCGCCAGGTGCTGGTGCGCTGCAGCCGGTCGGCCGTGCGGCTGTAGAACATCAGGAAGCGGTCGATGTACTGCACCAGCGTGGCCTTGTCCAGATCCACCGCCAGCAGCTCGGCGTGGCGTGGCTTCATGCCACCATTGCCGCACACGTACAGGTTCCACCCCTTCTCGGTGGCGATGATGCCGACGTCCTTGCCCTGCGCCTCGGCGCATTCGCGCGTGCAGCCGGAGACGCCGAACTTGATCTTGTGCGGCGTGCGCAGGCCCTTGTAGCGGTTCTCCAGTTCGATGGCGAGACCGACGCTGTCATCGACGCCGTAGCGGCACCACGTCGAACCCACGCACGATTTCACCGTGCGCAGCGACTTGCCGTACGCATGGCCCGTCTCGAAGCCGGCGTCGATCAGCTCTTCCCAGATCGCCGGCAGCTGGTCCACGCGGGCGCCAAACAGGTCGACGCGCTGGCCGCCCGTGATCTTGGTGTACAGGCCATATTTTTTCGCGACCTGCCCCACGGCGATCAGGCCGTCGGGCGTGACTTCGCCGCCCGGCATGCGCGGCACGACAGAGTACGTTCCGTCCTTCTGGATATTGCCGAGGAAGTAGTCGTTCGAATCCTGCAGGCCGGCGTGCTCCTTCTTCAGCACGAAGTCGTTCCAGCACGTGGCGAAGATGTTGGCGGCCAGTGGTTTGCAGACGTCGCAACCAAGGCCCTTGCCGTGGCGGGCCAGCAGGTCGTCGAACGACTTGATCTGCCCCACGCGCACGAGGTGGAACAGTTCCTGGCGCGAGTGCGCGAAGTGTTCGCAGACATGGTTGTTGACGTCCATGCCCAGCTTCTTCATCTCCGCCTTCATGATCTGCGTGACGAGCGGTACGCAGCCGCCGCAGGCCGTGCCGGCGCCCGTGCATTTCTTCAGCGCGCCGATCGACGTGGCACCACCGCCCACGGCTTCGCACAACGCCTCCTTCGAGACGTCGTTGCACGAACAGATCTGCGCACCGGCCGGCAGCGCATCCACGCCCAGGCCGACTTTTGCTTTACCGTCCGCCTGCGGCAGGATCAGGAACTCGGGCGACTCCGGCAGCTCCATTTTGTTCAGCATCATCTGCAGCAAGGTGCCGTACTCGGAGGCGTCGCCGACCATCACGCCGCCCAGCAGGTATTTGCCGCAGCTGGAGACGACGAGCTTTTTGTAGATCTGTTTTCTCTCGTCCGTGAACTGGTAGCTGCGGCTGCCCTCTTCCTTCGCATGCGGATCGCCGATGCTGGCCACGTCCACGCCCATCAGTTTCAGTTTCGTGCTCATGTCGGCGCCCGTGAACTCGGCCGGCTGGCCCAGCATGTGTTTCACCGCCACACGCGCCATGTCATAGCCCGGTGCCACGAGGCCGAACACCTGGCCGTTCCACAGTGCGCATTCGCCGATGGCGTAGACATCCGGGTCCGACGTCAGGCAGCGGTTGTCGATCGTGATGCCGCCGCGCGGGCCGACAGCAAGACCGGCTTCACGGGCCAACTGGTCGCGCGGACGGATGCCGGCGGAGAAGACGATCATGTCGACATCGAGGTGGCTGCCGTCCGCGAACTCCATGCGGTGCGCGCCCTGTTCGCCATCCACAATCTGCAGCGTGTTTTTACCGGTGTGGACGGTCACGCCCAGCTCTTCGATCTTGGCGCGCAGCACACGCCCGCCACCATCGTCGACCTGCACGGCCATCAGGCGCGGCGAGAATTCGACAACGTGCGTTTCCAGGTTCATGTCGCGCAGCGCCTTGGCGCATTCGAGACCCAGCAGGCCGCCGCCGATGACGACACCGGTTTTGACGCGCTTGCCCGCTTCCAGCATCGCTTCCAGGTCCTCGATGGTACGGTAGACGAAGCAGTCCTTGCGATCCTTGCCCGGCAGCGGCGGCACGAACGGATACGAGCCCGTGGCCAGCACCAGCTTGTCGTATGCGAGGACTTCGCCCGTGCTGGCGGTAACGGTCTTGTTGGCGGTATCGATCGCCGTGGCGCGGGCGTTCAGTTGCAGCACCATGTCGTCCCGGTCGAAGAAGCCCGGTTTGACCAGCGACAGGTCGTCCGCGCTTTTCCCGGCGAAGAACTCCGACAGGTGCACGCGATCGTAGGCCGGACGTGGCTCCTCGCACAGGATGGTGACCTGCGCATCGGCATTCTGCTCCGCCAGGCATTCGAGGAATTTGTGGCCCACCATACCGTGGCCGATGACGACGATCTTCATACTGTTCACTCCTTAAGCGGCGGCCCGGGCCAGCGCGTGTTCTGCATTGGTGGAAGCGGAGAAGCGCAGTGCGATGGCGCACAGCGCGGAGGCGGTGACGAGCACGCCCAGGATCACCAGCGTCTGCTGCGTGCTGCCCACGCCCTTCATCAGGAAGCCGGCGGCGACGGCACCCACATTGCCGCCCGCGCCGATGATGCCGGTGACGCCGCCCAGCGCGCGCTTGTCGATGAACGGCACCAGCGCGTAGGTCGCGCCGCAGGCCATGTGGACGCACAGGCCGAAGCTCAGCATCGCGACAATCGCCATCGTGACGTTGTCCGAGTGGGCGAACCAGATCAGGCCCGCGCCTTCGCCCAGCATCAGGATGAACAGCAAGGTGACGCGGCCATTCAGGCTGCTGCGCAGCGCCATCCGGTCGGAGACGATGCCCCCCAGGGCACGGGCAAACAGCGCCAGCAGACCGAAGCTGCCGGCGGCAATGCCGGCCTGTTTCAGCGACAGGTCGAAGGTATCGACGTAGTACACGGCGGCCACGTTATGGATGAACAGCTCGACGCCGAAGCAGGCGCCGTAGGTGACGAACAGCAGCCAGACGCGGTAGTTGGCGGCGGCCAGCTTGAAACTGTCCCAGCCACCCTTCTTGCCGCCTTCGATCTCGATGCCGGCGGCGCGCAGCTCGGCGTAGTTCCCCTGCGGGCAGTCCTGGGTAAAGCGCCAGTACATCAAGCCGACGATGACCATCAGTACGCCCGGCACGATCAGCGCGAAGCGCCAGCCGAAGGCTTCGTCCACGCCCAGCATGACGATGGCGGCCAGGATCAGCGGCATGGTGGCCTGCGTGACGCCGCCGCCCGCATTACCCCAGCCGGCCGTGGCCGCGTTGGCGGTGCCGACGACGCGCGGCGCAAACATCACGGACGTGTGGTACTGCGTGATGACGAAGCTGGCACCGATCGCACCGATCAGGGTGCGGAAGAACAGGAAGCTCTCGTAGCTCTGCGCGGCCGCTACGCCGAAGACAGGGATGGCGCCCAGCAGCAGCAGTCCCGTATGCGTCTTGCGCGGACCGTAGCGGTCGCACATCGGGCCGACGATCATGCGCACGGCGATCGTGATGGCGACGGCGGCGATATTGATGTTGGCGATCTGCGCGACGGTCAGTCCGAACTGCCCTTTGATGATCGGCATCAGCGGCGCGCAGGCGAACCACGCGAAGAAGCAGACGAAGAACGCCATCCACGCCATGTGAAAGGCGCGCATCTGCGGCGTATCGAACGAGAAGAGTTTGATGCTTTGTGCTTTGCTGGTCATCGTCATGGACATGTCCGCACCCCGTTTTATAGTGATCAAGCTCGAAAAAAAAGGCGCCCGCGCAGTACCGCCCGCAAAATCGGGCAGTACCGCACGGACGCCGTTGTCCTGGTGCCGTCCCGTCGTTGGGCCGGCTGTGCAATGTGGGGAGGGATCGCCGTTGACCCCTCGTGTGTTCCAGCTTTAGCTTTGCAAGAGGCGTGCCAGCAGGTCTTCAGAGGGAAAGGATCGAACGCGCGGACGAAAAGCGTGGATAGGCGGGGCGCGGTGCGTGTTCGCGGTGCACCGCCGCCCAGGATTGGTGCAATGCAGCGTTAACGCTGCTTTATCGCTGTCTTATGGGGAACGAGGCGACGTAGCCTTCCGGATCGGCGCCGTTCCACACGCCGCCATCGATGAACGTCGAACTGCGCGCGCTGCCCGTCGGGACGGCCACCCCAGCCAGTTCGGCCGCTTCGCGGTACAGCCGCAGGCGCGTGACGGCACGTGCCGTTGCTTCGTAATCCGGGTGCGCTTTCAGCAGCCCCCAGCGGCGGAACTGCGTCATGAACCAGACGCCGTCGGACAAGTAGGGATAGTTCGCCGCGCCGTCCTGGTGGAAGCACAGCGGATGCTCGTCCTGCCACTGCCCGCCCATGCCGTCCTCGTACTGGCCCAGGATGCGCGGCAGGATCGCCGCCCGGTCGGTGCCCACGTAGCAGCCGGAGGACAGGATCTCGGCCATCGCCCGGCGGTTGGCAACGCTGGCGTCGATCCAGCGGCTGGCCGCCAGCACGGCGGCGACCAACGCCCGGCACGTATTCGGGTGCGCATCGACAAACGCGGCGGATGCGCCAAGCACCTTTTCCGGATGATCGGGCCAGATCTGCTGGCTGGTGGCGACGGTGACGCCCACGCCATCCATGACGGCGCGGTGGCCCCACGGCTCGCCGGCGCAGAAGCCGTCCATATGGCCTTCGGCCAGGTTGTAGACCATCTGCGTGGGCGGCACGGTGATCGCCCGCGCGTCGCGCAGCGGATCGATGCCTTGCGCGGCCAGCCAGTAATACAGCCACATCGCGTGCGTGCCGGTCGGGAAGGTCTGCGCGAAGACGTACTGCCGCCGTTCGCTGCGCATCAACGCCGCCAGCGACGGCCCGTCCACGGCACCCAGCTCCGCCAGGCGCTTCGACAAGGTGATGGCCTGGCCGTTGCGGTTCAGGTTCATCAGCACGGCCATGTCGTGGCGCTGGGCGCCGATGCCCAGCTGCGTGCCGTAGACCATGCCGGCCAGCGCATGGGCCGCGTCGAGTTCCCCCGTCACCAGCTTGTCGCGCACGCCGGCCCACGAGCTCTCGCGACTGAGCACGATGCGGATGCCGTACTGTTCGTCAAACCCCAGCACGGACGCCATCACGACGGACGCGCAATCGGTCAGCGGGTTGAACCCGATCCGGACGGCCTGTTTTTCAATCTTCATGGCGCCCTCTCGGGGCCGCACCAGTGTTGTGCATCATCCCAGCAAATCCTCCACGTCCAGTATCCGCTGCGCGACGTCGGCCAGCTTCAGGTTCTTGTTCATCGCCAGCGTGCGCAATCTCTGGTAGGCCTGGTCCTCGCTCATGCCGTGCCGCGACATCAAGAGGCCCTTGGCGCGGTCGATGACCTTGCGCTCGGCCAGCTTGTGCTTCGTGTCGCGCAGCTCGTGCAGCAGCTTCTCTTCCTTGCGAAAGCGCGCCAGCGCCACGTTCAATACAGGCTTGATGCGTTCGGGCTTCAGTCCCGCCACAATATACGCCGAGACGCCCGCCTCCAGCGCGGCCTCCATGGACGACGTCTTGTCGTCCTCGGTAAACATGACGATGGGGCGGCGCTCGTCGCGGGTGGCGACGACGATATGTTCGAGCACGTCACGCGCATCCGATTCGGCGTCGACGATGATCATGTCGGGCTGCAGCTGGGCGATCCGCTCGGGCAGGCGGATATCGGCGGGCAGCGACGCGACCAGCTCATAGCCGGCCTCGATCAGCCCCGCCTGCAACGCGCCGGCGCGCTGCGACGCGTCGCTTTCATGCGGAGGGTGGACCAGGACGATACGAAGATTGCGGCTCATGCTCCATTGCAGAGCAAAAATCGGGCCAGGATGGGGCGGGAACGTCAGCGAGCCGCAGGAATGGCCCTGAACCCAAGACCAAAAACTGGGGTCAGACCCGCCGGGTCTGACCCCAGCTCTGCGCTTTTGGGTTGGATTGATGCTTGCGGCTCGCCGTCATGGTTCCTAACTGAACGGCATCAGGACTTGACCCGATTCAACTTGCGCGCTGCATGCCCCAGCGCCGCACGGTGCCTCGTTCCAGTGCGGCAAACAGCAGGTTTTCCACCGCCAGGCCGATCAGGATGACGGCGGCCAGGCCGGCGAAGACCTTGTCGGTGTAGAGCTCATTGCGGTTCTGGAAGATGTACCAGCCCAGTCCTCCCTTGCCGGACGACGCGCCGAACACCAGTTCCGCGGCGATCAAGGTGCGCCATGCGAAGGCCCAGCCGATCTTTAGGCCGGAGACGATGGCCGGCAGCGCCGCAGGCACGAGGATCTGCACGACGAACGGCAGGCCGCGCAGGCCGTAGTTGCGGCCGGCCATGCGCAGGGTTTCGGGCACTGCCTGGAAGCCGGCATACGTGCCCAGTGCGAGAGGCCACAGCACCGCGTGGACGATGACGAAGACGAGGCTCGGATTACCGAGGCCCAGCCACAGCATCGCCAGCGGCAGCAGCGCGATCGCCGGCAAGGGATTGAACATGGCGACCAGCGTTTCCAGCAGATCGCGCCCAAAACGCGTCGACACGGCCAGCGCCGTCAGGACGAACGCGCTGACAATGCCGGCGACGTAGCCCTGCGCCAGCACGGCCAGCGATACCCGCACCTTTTCCGGCAGCTCGCCGCTGGCGATGCCGTCGACAAAGGCACGCGCCGTCTGCAGGAACGTGGGCAGTAATAAGTCGTTGTTCTGCCAGCGCGCGACCAGTTCCCACAGCACGGCCAGCGCCAGCAGCAGCACCGCCTTGCGCACGCCGCCCTGGTTCCACAGGCGCGTGGACAGCGGCAGCGGGCGTTCCAGCTCCGCGCTCGCCACCGGCGCCAGGTCGATCAGGTACTCCTGCCGGATCGGCGGGTCATAGGCGCTCACAGGGCGATCCTTTCGTCAACGGGTGCGGCAGCGGCTTCGTCGAACAGCAGTCCGTGGATGCGCTGCGCGGCGGCCTGAAACTCGGCGCTGCCGCCGCTGGCCAGGTCGAACTGGTGGCTGTTCAGTTCCGCCCGCACGCGGCCCGGGTGCGGCGACAGCAGCAGGATGCGGTTGCCCACCACCAGCGCTTCCTCGATCGAATGCGTGACGAACAGCAGCGTGAAGCGGGTCTCGTCCCACAGCTTCGTCAGCTCTTCCTGCATCGTGCGGCGGGTCAGCGCGTCCAGCGCGGCAAACGGTTCGTCCATCAGCAGCACGCGCGGCTGCATCGCCAGCGCGCGGGCGATGGCGACGCGCTGCTTCATGCCGCCGGACAGCGTGTGCGGATACGCTTCCGCAAAGCGCGCCAGGCCCACGCGGTCGATCCAGTGCAGCGCGCGTTCACGCGCTTCGGCGCGGCCCAGCGTGCGCGCGGCCAGCAGCGGGAACATCACGTTCTGCAGCACCGTCTTCCACGGCGGCAGCTGGTCGAATTCCTGGAACACGGCCATGCGCTCGGGCCCCGGCTGTGTGACGACGCGGCCGTCCAGTTCGAACGTGCCCGATGCCGGCGTGAGAAAGCCACCGGCCGCCTTCAGCAGCGACGACTTGCCGCAACCGGATGGCCCCAGCAGCACGAAGCGGTCGCCGTCATACACGTCGAAGCTGACGTCCTGGGTGGCGCGCACGGCGCGACTGCCATTGCGGTATTCCAGCGTGACGTCGCGCGCGCGCAGCAGCGGTTCCGGCCGGCCGACCACCTGCAGCGGCGCCATCTCAGCTGCCCTCTTTGACGAGGGGATCGTCGAAGAAGTAATCGCGCCATGCGGCCGGGCGGTTCTTCACCGCACCCACCTTGTGCATGAACTGTGCGAGTCCCAGCGTGTTTTGCGGCGCGATGCGGAACTGCACGTCCGGGTTTTTGAAGATCTTCACCAGCAAGTTGCGATCGACCTTCGCCTTGTTGACCTTCAGGTAGACGTCCGCCGCGGCCTCTGGATTCTTCGCCGCGAAGTCCGCCGCCTCGGCCAGCGCCTGCACGAACGCGCGATACGTCTTCGGGTTCTCGCTGCGGTATTTTTCGGTGGCGTACAGCACCGTCGATGACGACGGCCCGCCCTGCACGTCGTACGACTTCAGCACGACGTGCGCGTTCCCGTTCTGCGCCAGCTCCTGCTCCTGGAACGGTGGCGTGGCGAAGTGGCCGGTGATCTCGGTGCCGCCGGCAATGATGGCGCTGGCCGCATCGGGATGGGGTAAGGTCTGCGTGATCTTGTCGAGGCGCGCAAACTCCTTCTCGCCCCACTGCTTCGCCACGGCCATCTGCAGGATGCGCGCCTGCACGGAGACGCCAACGGCGGGCAAGCCGATGCGGTCCTTGTCCGTGAAATCGGCGATCGTCTTCACTTTCGGGTTATTCGTAACGAGGTAGTACGGGAAGCTGCCCAGTGCCGCCACGCCGCGCACGTTCTGCCGGCCCTTGGTGCGGTCCCACAAGGTGACGAGCGGGCCGACGCCGGCGCCGGCAATGTCGATGGCGCCCGACAGCAGCGCGTCGTTGATGGCCGCGCCGCCGGACAGCTGCGTCCATTCGACCTGGACGTCGACACCGGCCTGTTTTCCGTACTTTTCAATGAGCTTCTGCTCCTGCGCGATGTTCAGCAGCAGGTACGTCACGCCATACTGCTGGCTGATGCGGATGCGGCCTTCGGCGTGGGCAGTAGTGGCAAGGACAAGGGCTGCGGCGGCAATGGCGAGTCGTTTCATCGTCTTCTTTCGCTTAGTAAGGGACATCGCCCTCGATCGTGGTCCGGTACAGCGTGCGCCGCTGCTCAAGCGGGCAGCCGGCCGCCAGGTGCATCAGCGAGCGGTTATCCCAGAACACCATGTCGTGCGGCTGCCATTGGTGGCGGTAGATGTGCTGGGGCTTGACGCTGTGGGCGAACAGTTCGGCCAGCAGCGCATCGCTTTCATCCTCGGGCAGGCCGACAATGCGGGTCGTGAAATGCTCGCTGACGAACAGCGCCTGCCGTCCCGTCTCGGGATGCGTGCGCACGACAGGGTGGACGACGGGCGGCACCTCGTCGATCTGGGCCTGCGTCAGGTTGGGGCGCCATGGACTGCGCTTCTGCAGCTCGGCATACTGTTTCAGGTAGCTGTGCTCCGCCTTCCTGCCGCGGATGGCGTCGCGCAGCGCGATGGGCAGCGTGTCGAACGCCAGGTGCATGTTGGCGAACAGCGTGTCGCCGCCTTCGGCCGGCAGCTCCTGCGCGTGCAGCATCGAGCCCAGGCTGGGTTTGTCCTTGTACGACAGGTCGGAATGCCAGAAGTGGCCGGCGTCGCCCAGGCCGATCGGCCTGCCGTTTTCGACGACGTTCGAGACGACCAGCACTTCCGGGGTTCCCGCCAGCTGGAAGTTGCGCAGCACATGAATCTGCAGCGGGCCAAACAGCCGCGAAAAATCCACCTGTTGTTGCGGGGTGATGTGCTGGTCGCGGAAAACCAGCACATGGTGCTCCAGGTGCGCGGCATGGATGCGCTGCAGGGTCCTGCGGTCCAGCGGCTGGGTCAGATCGAGGCCGATGATTTCGGCGCCAACCGGGCCATCGAACGGACGCACTTCAAGAGGATAGCCACTGACGACTGTACTTAATACCGCATTCATATACGCGCTCCAGCTGACGGGATTTCAGTATGTGCCGGACGCCTCCGCATGAAAACGAATGCTTTTTGCTATTAATATGCGGTTTTCGAACTTCAGGAGACCCCGTGGCACTTGCCCCGAAACCGCTGCACTGGCTGCTGCTTACCGCCGCCCTCGCCGTCTTGATCTGGTCCGGCATCGCGCCCTACGACCGCGCCACCTGGTGGATGGAAGTGGCGCCGGCATTGGTCGCCCTGCCCGTCTTGATGCTGACGTACCGGCGCTTCCCGCTGACGGACCTGCTGTACACACTGATCGCGCTGCACGCGATCGTGCTGATGGTGGGCGGCGCCTACACGTATGCGCGCGTGCCGTTCGGCTTCGACCTGCAGGGGTGGCTGCACCTGCAGCGCAATCCGTACGACCGCATCGGCCACTTCATGCAGGGCTTCGTGCCGGCGCTGGTCGCGCGCGAGATCCTGCTGCGCGGCGGCCACGTGACGGGTCGGCGCATGCTGGGCTTCCTGTGCGTCTGCGTGGTGATGGCGATCAGCGCGTGGTATGAGCTGATCGAATGGGGCGCGGCCGTTGCGCTGGGACAGGGAGCCGACGAGTTCCTCGGCACGCAGGGCGATCAGTGGGATACGCAGTCGGATATGCTGATGGCGTTGATCGGCGGCGTGGCGGCCGTACTGCTGCTGGCGCGCTGGCAGGACCGGCAGATCGCGCGGCTGCCGCGTTAGGGCGGGCTGGCAATTACTCCGGCGTCTCGCCATCCGCAAGGCGCTGCGCCAGCTTCAGGGCCTCGACGATCGCGGCCACTGCCTCGTGCCGCGCCTCGGCGCTGGGCACGCGCAGCGCATACGACGGGTGATAGGTGACCACGACCCAGCGCCCGTCGTGCTGGAACGGCTTGCCCATGTACTCCTTCATCGTCACGCTGCCCGACTGCAGGATCGATTTCAGGGCCGTGCTGCCCAGGGCCACCAGAACTTCCGGCTTGACGGTTTCCAGCTCCGTCTCCAGCCAGTAGTGGCACGCCATCACTTCCTTCTGCGCCGGCGTCTTGTGCAGGCGGCGCTTGCCGCGCGGCTCCCACTTGAAGTGTTTGACCGCGTTCGTAATGTAGATCTTCCTGCGGTCCATGGCCGCTTCGTCCATCGCCTTGTCCAGCAGCGCGCCGGCCGGGCCGACAAACGGCTTGCCAGCCAAGTCCTCCTGATCGCCCGGCTGCTCGCCCACCAGCATGATCTTCGCGTGATGCGCGCCCTGCCCGGCCACCGCCTGCGTGGCGTTCTGCCACAGGTCGCAGCGACGGCAGTCGTCCAGCGAGCTGGGTTGCTGACGCTCGGGCGCCGCCTTCTCGGGCGCGATGGGAATCGTCGTGCCGGTGCGCTTGCCGACCGTATCGAGCTGGCCCACCTTGCGCGCGCCGGCGGCAGCCTGCGACACCATGTGCGGAACGACGGCTGCCTCGGGCAAATTCTTCCAGAAGCGCGAGCGGATGTGGTTGTGCATGATGCCGGCGTTCAGGCGAGCCGGGTTGAAGATGGAGCGGTAGTACGTCAGCCACAGTGCTTCGCCGCCGTCCTCGACATCCGCCGCGCTGCGCATCAGCGGACCGGTGGCGTGCAACGCGCTGCCATCCCATGCAACCGTGGCGTCGGGCGTGCCGATCATCCAGCTGATCTTGCCCATCCGCCGGGCGAAGTGCTGGGCCACCTGCGGCAGCACGTCGTGTGCCGGTTCGAACCACGCAACAAAGCGCGGGTCGCCTGCCTCGGGAGGGCGCTCGCGAAAGCGCAGGTAGGCGTGCATATCGTGTTCCTCGTGCCGCACCGCCTTGACCATGTGTTGCAGGCGGGCGCCGTCTTCATCTGCCATCGACCGGATCTCCTGTTGTCCCAGTTGCCAGCGCCACAGCACCTTGTACAGGAAGCCCCAGCGGTCCGGGGCGCGGTAACAGGCGGCGCCTTGCAGCATCTCCATCAGCGTGCGGGGAATGCGCGGCGGCGGGGCCGGCGGTTGGTCCAGCAGATCCGCCGGCAATGGCGGGGCCAGGCCCGTATTCGCTGCGCTGAGCAGGTCGCCACCCGCGTGCTGTGTGCCGGTCCATTGTACGGATTCAGGCGGGATCCGGCGCACGATCAGGTCGCGCGCCGCGGCGCGCCAGTCGTCGAACGACTCGACGGGGATGGGGTGGCCGGCCAGCGCCAGCGCGACAGCATCCGGCGCGGTATCGACGCCGTCGTCACTCATGCCGCCTGCAGCTCCGGCCACAGCGGCATCTGCTGTTGCTGCACATCGGCCATCGAGCGGCGCAGGGCGTCGGACGGCGTGGTGTCACGCGCGGGGCGGTAATCGGCCGTGACGATGAACGGCGCGATCTTCTTCATGCTGCATTTCAGGCGGGCCAGGTCGGCATAGCGCACCTGGCGCATGCGGCGCAGTTCGACGATGCGCTTGGCGTTGCGCAGGCCGATGCCGGGAATGCGCGCGATCATCGCCGGCTCGGCGCGGTTCAGGTCCATCGGAAAGTGCTCGCGGTTGGCCAGCGCCCACGCCAGTTTCGGGTCGATGTCCAGCGCCAGGTTGCCGGCCGACGGCAGCAGCTCGCCCACCTGGAAGCCGTAGCTGCGCAACAGGAAATCGGCCTGGTACAGGCGGTGCTCGCGCAGCATCGGCGGCGGCGCCAGCGGCACCGATTTCGGGCTTTGCGGGATCGGGCTGAAGGCCGAGTAGTAGACGCGCTTGAGTTTATAGCTGCCGTACAGCGTTTCGGCCGTTGTCAGGATACGCTGGTCGTCGCTGGCATCCGCGCCGACGATCATCTGCGTGCTCTGTCCCGCCGGCGCGAACTTCGGCGCCTTCGGTTCCGCCTCCTTCTCGTCCAGCTTCAGGCGGATATTGCCCATCGCGAGCTTGATCGTGTGGACGTTCTTCTCGGGCGCGAGGCGCTGCACGCTGTCCTGCGTGGGCAGTTCGATATTCACGGACAGGCGGTCGGCATAGCGGCCGGCCGCATCGATCAGCGCCGGATCGGCGTCGGGAATCGTCTTCAGGTGGATATAGCCGCGGAACTGGTGCACTTCGCGCAGCTCGCGCGCAATGGCCACCAGCTGCTCCATCGTGTAGTCGGCCGACTGGATGATGCCGGAGCTGAGGAACAGGCCATCGATGTAATTGCGCAGGTAGAAGTCGACGGTCAGCTTGACGACTTCGTCGACGGTAAAGCGGGCGCGGGGAACATTGGACGTGCGGCGGTTGACGCAGTACTGGCAGTCGTAGATGCAGAAATTCGTCAGCAGGATTTTGAGCAGCGAGACGCAGCGGCCATCGGGCGTGTAGCTGTGGCAGATGCCCATGCCGTTGGTGGCGCCGATGCCGTCCTTGCCTTCCGACGAGCGCTTCGGCGCCCCACTGCTGGCGCACGACGCGTCATATTTGGCCGCGTCGGCAAGGATTTCCAGTTTGTCGATCAGTTCCATGGCCGCGCCTTGACTGTATGGACATACAGTATACCCGAGTGGCGGGTCAGGTTGGCGCGGTGCAAACCGTGTGCCGGTGCAAAGCCGGTTCAGAGAAACATTTCCAAAAATCGAGGACAGTCCCCGATTTTTGGAAACATTGCCCGGAAAATGGGACAGACCCCATTTTTCGGGCAACTTTTAGACGCGCGACGATTCGTCGTATGCGGCGAGGCGAGCTGCCAGACGCGGCGCCAGTTCCTCGTGGCTGTTGACCTGCATGCCCAGGTCGTGCAGGTGGCCGTCCTTCAGGCCGTACACCCAGCCATGTACGCTGAGGGGTTGGCCGCGATCCCATGCGTCGCGCACGATCGTGGTCGAGCAGACGTTGACGACTTGCTCCACCACGTTCAGTTCGCACAGCTTTTCGCTGCGCTTCTGCTCGTCCAGCACGGTACCGAGGTAGCGCTCGTGTTTCTGGCTGACGTCCTGCACGTGGCGCAGCCAGTTGTCGACGAGGCCCACGCGGGCACCGGTCAGTGCGGCATGCACGCCCTTGCAGCCGTAGTGGCCGACGATGATCACGTGCTTGACCTTCAGCACTTCGATGGCGAACTGCAGCACGGACAGGCAGTTCAGGTCGGAGTGGACGACGACGTTGGCGATGTTGCGGTGGACGAAGACGTCGCCAGGCAGCAGGCCAAGCAGTTCGTTTGCCGGGACGCGGCTGTCGGAGCAGCCGATCCACAGGTACTCGGGCGACGCCTGGTTGGCGAGGCGCTGGAAGAATTCCGGATCGCGCTCGACCATCGAATCGGCCCAGCGGCGGTTATTGTTCAGCAAATCTTGCAGGTCGGACGGGCTATCGATTTGGGCGCTCATAATATTCCTCTCAGACATGACAAAGCCGCCGTTCGCCTCGCGGCAAAGGGCGGCCGATGTGAAGCAGGCGGTAGTTTACCTGATCCGATTGATAATGGCCGAACGTGCTTTTTTACAATCGCGAAGCCCGGCACAGCCGGTCGCCGTACCGCCCCTGTTTTAAAGAAATTTCCTTAAAACAGGGGTCTGTCCCGGGTTTTTCTGCCGGCCCCGCGACTTCGTGCAGCACGTCGGGGACAGGCACCAGAGAACGGTGCCAGTCCCCCGCGACTTCTTATTCGAAGAAGTCCTTTACTTTGTCCATCCAGCTCTTCGACTGCGGGCTGTGCTTCGAGCCGCCTTCGTTCGTCGAGCGGTCGAACTCGCGCAGCAGCTCTTTCTGCTTTTCCGTCAGTTTCACTGGCGTTTCGACGGCCACGTGGCAGAACAGGTCGCCCGGGTAGCCGGAACGCACGCCCTTGATGCCCTTGCCTTTCAGGCGGAACGTCTTGCCCGATTGCGTACCTTCAGGCACGGTGAACGACACCTTGCCGGACAAGGTCGGCACTTCGATTTCGCCGCCCAATGCCGCCTTGGCAAACGAGATCGGCATCTCGCAGTGCAGGTCGTCGCCTTCGCGCTGGAACACCGGGTGCGGCTTGATGTGGATCTCCACATACAGGTCGCCCGGCGGCCCGCCGTTGGTGCCCGGTTCGCCGTTGCCGGACGAGCGAATGCGCATGCCGTTGTCGATACCGACCGGGATCTTCACTTCCAGCGTCTTGTTGCGCTTGATGCGGCCCTGGCCGGAGCATGCCGGGCAAGGTTCCGGAATGATCTTGCCCGTGCCGTGGCACTTCGGGCACGTCTGCTGGATGCTGAAGAAGCCCTGCTGCATGCGCACCTGGCCGTGGCCGCCGCAGGTCGAGCACGTGACAGGCGACGTGCCCGGCTTGGCGCCCGAGCCGTGGCAGGTGTCGCACTTGTCCCAGGACGGCACGCGGATTGTCGTGTCGAAGCCGTGCGCGGCCTGTTCCAGCGTGATCTCCAGGTTGTAGCGCAGGTCGGCGCCGCGGTAGACCTGGGGTCCGCCGCCGCGACGGCTGCCGCCACCGAAGATGTCGCCGAAGATGTCGCCGAACGCATCGCCGAAGCCGCCCGCGCCGAAGCCGCCACCACCGCCCATGTTCGGGTCCACGCCGGCGTGACCGTAGCGGTCATACGCTTCGCGCTTTTCCGGATTGGCCAGCATCTCGTAGGCTTCCTTCGCCTCCTTGAACTTTTCTTCCGCTTCCTTGTTATCCGGATTGCGGTCCGGATGGTATTTCATCGCCAGCTTGCGATAGGCCTTCTTGATCTCGTCGTCCGAGGCATTCTTTGCCAGACCGAGAATCTCGTAAAAATCACGCTTTGCCATAGGGAGGCACCTTGCTTACAGAACTGATACCGATTATGCGAAAAAGCCGAGCGGGCCCCGTGGGTACGGCAGCTCCGCTCGGCGGGTCAGGACATCAGCCGACCGAAGTTGGCTGATTGATGCTTACTTGTTGTCCTTGACTTCCTTGAAGTCGGCGTCGACCACGTCGTCCTGCTGCGCACGCGAATCCGCGCCAGGCTGCTGCTGGCCACCGGCCGCGCCGGCATCGGCACCGCCGCCTGCGGCTTGCTGCGCCTGCATGTCGGCATACATCTTCTCGCCCAGCTTCTGCGCCGCTTCGGTCAGGGTGGCGATCTTCGCATCGATCGTGGCCTTGTCGCCCGACTTGATCGAGCCTTCCAGGTCCGTGATCGCCGCTTCGATCTTCTCTTTCTCGCCGGCGTCCAGCTTGTCGCCGTATTCGGTCAGGGACTTGCGGGTCGAGTGCACCAGCGCGTCGGCCTGGTTGCGCGATTCCGCCAGTTCCTTGACCTTCTTGTCTTCGTCGGCATTCAGCTCGGCGTCCTTCACCATCTTCTGGATTTCCTCTTCCGACAGGCCGGAGTTGGCTTTGATGGTGATCTTGTTTTCCTTGCCGGTGGCCTTGTCCTTGGCGCCCACGTGCAGGATGCCGTTGGCGTCGATGTCGAAGGTCACTTCGATCTGTGGCGTACCGCGTGCTGCTGGCGGGATGCCTTCCAGGTTGAATTCGCCCAGCGCCTTGTTGCCGGCCGCGATTTCACGCTCGCCCTGGTAGACCTTGATGGTCACGGCAGGCTGGTTGTCGTCGGCGGTCGAGAACACTTGCGAGAACTTGGTCGGGATCGTCGTGTTCTTGTGAATCATCTTCGTCATCACGCCGCCCAGCGTTTCGATACCCAGCGACAGCGGGGTCACGTCCAGCAGCAGCAGGTCCTTGCGGTCGCCCGACAGCACGGCGCCCTGGATCGCGGCACCGACAGCGACGGCTTCGTCAGGGTTCACGTCCTTGCGTGGGTCCTTGCCGAAGAATTCCTTCACTTTTTCCTGCACCTTCGGCATACGGGTCATACCGCCGACCAGAATGATGTCGTCGATATCGGAAACCTTGACGCCGGCATCCTTGATCGCGGTGCGGCATGGCTCGATCGTGGCGGAGATCAGTTCTTCCACCAGCGATTCCAGCTTGGCACGCGTCATCTTCAGGTTCAGGTGGACCGGCGCGCCGTTCGCCATGGCGATGTACGGCTCGTTGATCTCGGTCTGCTGCGACGACGACAGTTCGATCTTCGCGCGCTCGGCCGAAGCCTTGATGCGCTGCAGGG
>Ga0265797_10001036_pt1 | contig 49978 bp, 61 predicted proteins | sample P2T30metagenome_FD_192433 | JGI IMG/M metagenome (GOLD analysis project Ga0265797, IMG submission 192433) | Plant litter microbial communities from East Loma Ridge, Irvine, California - P2 T30 | ecosystem: Environmental > Terrestrial > Plant litter > Unclassified | place: USA: California...
AACAATTGGGATTACCCAAACGAGAAAAGCCGTCCTCGTACTACTGTGCTAGGAGTCCACGCCGGGTGATGTGCGGGCGTACGAGGAGAGAGAGCACCGAGAGAGAGTAATTTTAGGGCTCACACGAGGCTGGGCGGAAGGGCGAGTGACGCCTTCGGATCGAGAGCCGGAGGAGATTGCGATGCATGTGAGTACATGGCAACCTGTGTTTCGCGTGTTTGTAGGTAGTCCATCTTGTCCATCGTCGAGTCACGTCTTCAAGTTCTCATGCAGGGTGACCTCTTCATACCTACCTGAATCCGCCTGCCACCCAATCGCACTCCAACGTGCATGTAATGCTTTGCGATGACGGCAATGAATAATGGCATCACAGCATCCAGTGAGAAATACGTCGAAAATCGTCATGATCAATCTCGTTGCGGGAGCTTAAGCACTCGACGCTGATAGAGTTGCGGAAGAAGAAGACGCTTTCGCACGGAAGGACGGGTGTGGCTTGCGTGACGACAGGCCGCAAAGGCTATCGCGCAGAGATCAAACATTGAGGGGCATGACGGCATGCACGTCGATATATTGCAATATCAGCCAACATGCACTTAGGCGAGATGCCACGGCGTCGCAGTGTGCAGTGATCGAGTGAGCTGGCACACGGCACGAACACGCCGGACCTGGCGCAGGCACAGAGGTTTCATTGGCTGACTACGAGACATGTGGTACAGCAGTTGGCAAGACTGTTGGATGCAGACTGCAAGTGTGAATCGTCAAGGGTCTCTGAGACTTGAGACTGTCTCGACAAGAATACCCAAGACAGCCTACCGAACTGACAGAAAGGCTGATCCTCGTGCATCTCCAGGGAAATAATGGACATGGATGGCTAATCAGACCACGAGGCGTGTGTCAGGTCCCGCGAGACTCGTAACTGGCAGCAAAGCCAAGCACAATTGTCAGACGGTCCAAGGAAAGGAAAGAATAGGCTTGAGCCGGCGAAAGGCACAGCACCTGCGCAGCGCAGCACTGCGAAGGGAATCCTCGGACGAGAGTGGTTAGTGTTGGTGGTGCATGTAAGTCATCCTTTGCCGACTTTGCCCTGCTTTGCCTCCTCCTCTTAAGTCTTAACACTTCATCTCATAATTAGTAGTACTTCACTTACTTACTTACCTCTTCGCCTGTCCTGCTTATTACTTGCAGTTCATCTGTCCTGTCTCTACCCAACTTCAACACTCAACTGCCTACACACTCCCACTTTCAATCCCAACTACAATCCTCACTACAATTCAACTCTCCCTCCAATCATCCCATCACACGTCTCCCCATAGAGCCGACTCGCCACTACTGCAACGACACCCGCGCCAACTCCGCGTGCTTTGCTGCTAGTCCGACCAGCTCGACCCTCTTTTCGGAGGCTCATTCCGCTGCCGTAGTAATCCCCCTCGATACCTCCACTTTGGTCGCACGGCTTTTGTCTATCAATCTTCCATCTTTCGGCACGAGCCACGCCGCGCCAGAACGGCATACGGCACAACCACCCACTGCCCTCCGCCCACTTCAACTCGATCTCTACCCGTAACAACGCCGAAATTCACTCTTCTCCTCTCTGAGAATCGCTCATTTCAATCGCCAACAAGGATTGCCCACCATACCTCAACTACCGCCGCCCTCGCCAACCCTCATCCCTAAAGTGGCGTCCTCACGAGCCCTCTCTCCCTCGCGATCCTCTCTTCTCTCTGCTCCGACCTCTAATAGGATGCCCTCTCCTCGCTCCTCTCCTGCCTTGCGCCCGACATCACCTCTCTCGCCGCGCTACGAACCTTCACGCTTCGAAAACCTTCAACCACCATCGCCCCGCGCCATGCACTCAAGACAAGTAGGCAATGGCAGTCGCATGGCCAACACTCATTCCTTGAAGTTGCCCTCGCTCCCTCGCTTCCACCCAGCGAATTACCCTTCGGCCCACAGCAGTGTCAAATCAACTCCGGACGAAGGCCCTGTAAACCCGCCTGTCTCTCCGCGTGCGCACCAACGCATGTACTCGGACGCACAAAAGCACCTTCTCATGTACCACCATCAAAGCGTAGCATCAGCTGCCCGCTCCAATGGCAAGGCCGAAGACAAACCCGTCAGTCCAAGACTTGCACCTCTTGGCAGCCCTGGGCCTGTGACTCCGCTTGAGCTCGAGCAGCAGGAAGGTTATCTGGTCGCAGGCTCTAACCAGGCCGGCATGGGAGGGTCTGCAGATCTCGTCGATAGGTTCATCCGCGAAGAAAGCCGCCGGAGCCACGCTAGATCCAGTCAGGCGAACAACGGTCCTCGATCAACTAGTTGATCGTGCCGTCCTGGAACCTGGTCTAACACATCCGTCACCCCGATGTCCGCCATTCGGACTCAATACACGAGCACATCTAACGGCCGACTCTCTCATCATCTCATATTATGGACGATTCTTTCTCATAGCGAAGGCGTTGGAAAACGGCATGCCAAAGTACACACAAAATCTTGTCAAAGGCAGGAACCCGATACACAAGGGCTGGCATGCTCAGGCGTTACACGAACGAATCCATTTTCGGGATATCGACTTTTTTCGGGCATGGTGCCACAAGTCTGAGGGAAAGGTTTTCGCCTTTCCTTGCCAAAAACACATATATCCTCTGCATCATCATTCGCGAACCCAGACGCGCGGACGTTCGAACATTGCATCACTCGCTACATTTTCGATTCTAACTTTCTTTTTGTTCGTCGTCGACACGCTCTCAGGGCACTTTTTCATTTGCAGCAGTCTTATGCCGAGGGCATGGTCTGCATGGTATTATCGGAAGGAACAAGCTGGACGCGAGGAATGGTCTTTTCACGCAAATTTTGCCTTCACATATTCTGTTGAAGGCGGAGCTGTGACGGAAAGAGCTCTGCCCGTGGTGCCTGTCAGAGTCTGGAGGTACATTGTTACCTGCCAGCTCTAGGATTATGATCAACTTCTTTCTTTTACAATTGAACAAGATTTCATCTCACCTTGAATCTTTCAATTTCGGTTGAACATGACGTGACTTGCGATCAGATTTCCTCCTTTACGGAAAACGCTTTCATTGGGTACTCTTTCATGCTCTGCTCTGCGCTGCTCTACTTTACTGCAACAATCTACCTAAGGTACGTTGACGCTCGCTCTACCAGAGTGGATTTCGATTTCCATGTTTGCGACTGCGACTCTGACCAGCACGAATTCATTAGTACACTTGTTTATCCCTCAGGCTCAACCTTATCATCCAATCATTCCAAGACTGCATCAGCAGCATGCTTCCTGCATTCGATAATCGACCCGCACCACCTAGCAGTCCAGGCCCTCATGCATAACGCTTTCAGAACACAGTCCATCCGAAACCAGTTGTTTCAAATTTTCCCGCGCTTGAAATGCGTCGCGCTCACACAACTGTAAGAACATGTTTCTTTCTCCCCATGACCAACTGCAGTGGCCCGCCTAGCTCCGATAAGAAAAATTGGAGCAGCAGTCCCACGCGCCCAGAGTCCGAATCCGGATCACAGATCACACAGGCCAGAGCCCAATCCACCCGAGACCAGTCCATCCGACCCAACGACAGCTTCCCCAATACGCTTCGTCCTACCTGGCACGCGCGCTGTCGACTTAGATTGGTCATCCTTTAGACGGCCGCGCACGCGGGTGGACTTCTCTTCTTCCGCCACGAGATTATCCGGCTTCCCATCAACCCGCCAGACATCCGACGCCCCCTTGAGCCGCCAAATGTGCGTATCCAGCAGTGCCTCAAAGCGGATGCACATGTTACCCATAATTCGATCTCCTGGAAGCAGATCCTCGCCCATAATCCGTCTGATGCGTCTCAGGACCTGGACCGTCATCCTTCCCTGCGACTCTGGCACAGCCTTGCGTTCACCATCGTCTTTGGCCAGCGAGATATGTAGCAAGAACCTCTTGACCTTGCTCGGGTAAACGTCTTTGCCGCGCTGAGCGTTGGTCTTTGCTCCGCCCATGGAGGTCGTCCTGCCCCGCACTCCCACATGCGTCTCCAGATCGAGCGCAGACTGCAGCACCCCGGAATCAAACTGGCACCTAAGCGAGAACTCGCGAGAGCAGTTCATCGGGCACTCCGTGAACTCGCGGAACAGATCCAGCTGCTCGACATCGAAATTGTTCACTACCAGGTCGTAGGCGGGCGGGTCGAGGGCCGTGGACAGCAGTTGGGCAGATTCCAGGTTGGGCTGCCTGCAAGTCATGCTCAGGGGGTGAATGGCAGCAGCGCAGGCGAATTGGGTGGGGATGACACCATCGTACTCGCCGAGTCTGTGCGATCTGACGAACTTGCGGCCAAGGATTGTGCGAGTTGTGGTGGCTGCAAGGATGCTGTAGATCTGGTTGCGGATCTCGGGCGGGATGGTTTGGAGTGTGTTATGAGAGGGCATTGTTGCTGTGGCTGTTGGGGTACGGGTAGTTGATTTACTTGGTTGTGTTGGTCGATTGTGGGTGCGATGGGAAAAAAAAAGCGTTGATTCTTTGCCCGTCTTGTTTATCTCAGACGATGTTTTTTTGTTGCGGGAGCGGGATCTCGCGATGCAGGTTGCCGGGCGTGCGTATGTAATCCGAGTTCCCTTCGTCGCCTTTGGTAAATGCTGCTTTGGACTGGAGTCTGAGCCGAGAATCGAATCTGGTCTTCCAATGTTAACTCAAAGCAAACATTGAGTGGAAATGTACAGTAGTGCCGCATGGTTCGGTCGAAGTCGGTGACATGAACGTGTTGTGAGTCTTCGGACAACATTGGACTTGACCTGAAATTGAATGGTAGATCGAGGGCAACAGGGCAATCGGGTCCAAGGGTCATGTCTTTCGAACTTGTCTTTCTTTCGCAATCGCAGTGGCTTGCCGCTTGCACGCAAGGCGGAGCATTCTGTGTGGTGGGATGCTGCGCATCGGAAAGGCAGAACAGTAGTGGTAATATGAAAATATCAATTGGATTCCCCAGTGACGAACTGAATATCACCCACCGTACCGACTGTGTTCTTATGCGGCAACATGACCTCCCAACACCTCATATCGATTATGCTCACCGCGTAGGTACTTTTTCTTCATTTGCCCGTTGCTGTGGGATTGCCACTCTCTTACTGGCGTGCTCGCCGACCGGACGACCAAAGGTGTTGGACAAGACTTCGCACCAGTCGTGAATCGTCTTCGACTGAGATTGAGCCCAAGGCTAGGATGGGGGATCATGAGTTCATGACCATGTGTAGTAAGCCCTTTGCATGTCTTTGGCATCATGTGTGAGAACATGTCGCGTAGACAAACTAAGCTTGCACATGGAACTCCAAGGCTCACTGCCAGCCCAATATGCATTCACGGCCAAGATGTATAGGCGACCATTAACATTGTCTACTGCAATATGCAATTGATGCGATTAGCTGACGTTGTGGTGAAGTCCAACCATCCTGCCACGCCAAGCACGGCAAAATTCCGCTGCAAAGAGCTTCGGCGAGCAAAAAGTTCTCTAACGACGAAGCAGCTCCAGTCGCAAGCCGAGTCGCACATTCACACACGCAAACCTCCGACAACACACACACACACGCACATACACAACACCGCAACAATGGCCAAGACCGAGAACGATATCCGCGAGAAGAAGGAGAAGAAGGACAAGAAGCGCAAGGCCGACGAGGAGGTTGAGGATGTCTCCGCAAAGAAGGACAAGAAGAAGAAGCGCAAGTCCGTTGACGCTGACGGCGACGCTGTGATGGATGCGTCTGTCGCCGAGATCGCCGAAGTCAAGGACGAGGACGAGGAGAAGGCCGTGGCTGTTGTCGCGGTCGGTGCTCTCGTTCCCTTCGCAAACCCGCTTGCGGACGAGAAGCAGCAGAAGAAGGTCCTCAAGGCCGTCAAGAAGTGTATGCGACGAACTCTGAGCCATTGAAATTGTGGGAGACAACAAGTACTAATTACCATCCAGCTGCGAAGAACAAGGCCCTCAAGCGCGGTGTCAAGGAGTGCGTCAAGGCTATCCGCAAATCTCCCGCCGGTATCCCCGGCGCAGTCGACTCTCCCTCCGGTATTGTCGTTCTCGCCGCCGACATCTCTCCCATGGACGTCATCAGCCACATTCCCGTACTCTGCGAGGACCACAGCATCCCCTACGTCTACGTGCCCAGCCGTGCTGAGCTCGGCGCCGCTGGTAGCACCAAGAGGCCCACGAGTGTCGTCATGATCACACCCAAGCAGGGCAAGGGCGCCGAGAAGGAGTCCGAGGATGAGTGGAAGGAGGCCTACGCCGAGCTGAACAAGCTGGCCATCAAGATGGGCCAGACCGTCAAGGTGTAGAGCTCGCTTTGACCTGCTTGCATTAAGGCGCTGGTTTCTTGTGACTGGTTTGTTGGAAACGGAGATGGAAAACGGGAGTCTGGCGTTTCACAGCGATGAAAGAGGATTCATTGTGTTTTTTCTAAGACAGGGTGTACGCGATATGTTACAGTGTACGCTCACAATCAAAAATCATCTATTTCAGACAGAGACAGGCCGCGGTGTTAGACTGTGGGTATAGTCTTACCTTGCAACTCCGTTCAGCCTTTGGCCAGCAATCCAGAGAGACATTCGAAGACCTTTGCGCAGTGACGGCGTGAACTCACACTTCTTTGTGCTGACTGTGTTACCTAACTTAGGCACAGGTCAAGACCTCTCAAGTGACCTCAACACGACAATGTCTTTAAGACGACACTTACAACAGTGAATGAAGGATGGACGAGATGGACGAGATGTCTCGGTTCCAGACAAGGAGTCTCTTCACTGGCGAAGACCACCGCATATAATAAATCCAGAAAGGCACTTTGTATGATCTAGCGACCAACCAACGAACTAACGAACTAACGAACTAACGAAATTTCAACGTATCTTCTCATCAAACCCACAAACATGGCCAAATCGAAGCAAACCAAACCAACAGCGAAGGGTCGAGCGACCAGTTCTGCTCGCGGTGCTCGCGGAACACAAGCATCGTCACCTTCCTCTGAAGACGATCCACTCCAGGAATCCCGTCGGCCACGAACTTCCCCTGCTGCTAAAGGTAATCTAAACAACCAAACTACGCAACAGAATGACGACTCTCAAGATGACCAATCTGGCGACGAACCGTGGATGCCCGATGTGCGAGCAGACGCACGTGCATTGACCACTGTAGCAGGACCAGAGAAAGAAATCGAAAATTTAAGAGAGATTGTTCAAGGTTACGCAGCAAAGCGCTTGCTGACGGATATGGAAAAGATTGGCTTCGCGACCGCGACGTACGAATTGAAGATTCTGAAACAGCGACGTGATGAATTGAAAGCTGCCTTGAGAAAGCAGTCTTCTGCAGCCAGCAACCCAAGCTACACGGGCAAGGGTAAGGCCGCTGGCACAGCAGTGACTGGCTCTGAGGGCCAAGTCGATTCAGAAGACGAAGAGATCTCCGAAGACGAACTCCAACAGCCACCAAGACGCCGCAGCCCCCGAAATCGCAATGTTCGCAAAGCCGCTCAGTCTTCCAAGACCGCTCCCACAAAGCAACGTCCAGCTAGCCGCAACCCTGAAGGCTACCCTCGTTCCGTGAACAACGAGAATACTACCAATCAAAAGTGGAAGCACGAACCCATGAAGTACTGGAAAATTCGCGGGATCGTGAAGGACTCCAAATCGCACTACAAAGTTGCCTGGAAGGGTTCGACGAAGGATGAAAACGGTCATAGGGTGGACTGGGACGATTTCTGGGTGCATAAGAGTTATGTGAACGACAAGGCTAAGGAAGACTGGAACAGGCGGAAGGGCACCAAAGATCGCTGGAGGGATTTCGATGACAGTGAGTGAGGATGAATACGAGTAAGCCGAATTGAGGTGACCGCTGGGCACAATGCACTACTCAGGTCGCGTGATCGAATTTGACGTGTGCAAGAAATTGAGAGCCAGCCAGAGTAATCATCGGATGATCAGGAAAAGGAATTTACTTTAAGCCGAATGTTTCGAGAGCAGCGTGAGGACAGCGCGAGGAAATGTGATCGATTTGGAAACGCAGGCGAACGGTCTTATAGACAACGTTACTGACAGAAGAGAATAATATTCATAATCCCAACATCTTTGCTAGCTCGAGAAACCCACCACTTTTACCAGTTGCCACACGCCCATCGATGAAGACATCGTTCTCGTCGCGATACCTCAAGTGGGTCTCCTCCCAAGATCCGTCGGCGGCACTCGACCAGTCTTCAGACCATCGTTGAATGTAGGCAGTACGCATGCCACTGACAATCTCGTTAGCGCTTCGTCAAGTCCAAATGAACATCTTCTCAGCGGACATACACTCCCTTCGCGGCGCTCAAATCTTCGGCATGAGCGGCTACCATCATGCACTCTTCCGGCTTGCATTTCAATAGCCCCATCGCCTTAAGATAGATTGCGGGATCAGGCTTTGACAGACCCAGAAGCTCACTAGACAGCAGCGTGTCGAAGCTGAGACCTGACGATTTGGTCATGTCAATCTGGTTGCGTGTCGTGCCGTTGGCCAGGACGATACTGATGATTTTCGATGAGCATGCAAGAACACTTTTCATTCCCTCTAACCGTGATAGCTTACACGTTGAACTTGGAGCGCAACAAGGGTAGTGCTACAGTCACATCCGGCCACGCTGGTGAGACATTAGCGATCACCCTGCAGGCAAAAAATCGTCCGACCACTTTACCAATCTGCGAATGCCACGCTTGCACGCAAGCCTCCAATTCATCTTCGTCCATAGAGAGCTCCTTAGCATGTATTAGAGCTACCAAAGAGCGTCGACGTGTCTCATCTATGTCTTCCTGAGGTCGGCCGGCTTCATAGCAGTCGAACATCCCTTCAAAGCATTTCCATCTCCAGTGCGCGACAGTGAACGGTAGCCGTTGTCCTTCTGGAAACGAGAAGGCTTTCTCTAGGACTGGCGATACCGCGGAGTGCCAGTCCAGACAGGTGCCCATTAGATCGAATATGAGAGTCTTTACTGGTTTGGGATCCAAGTCACATTTTGGCGGGTGACCAGCCATTGTGGAGTGTGTCTTCAGCAAATCGACTTCAGGAATGTGCTCAAAAATCAGTTTAGAGGTAAACCGGGGGCTGCAACGTATGTGATCGACGTGTCGATGAATAACGAATGATAGACGATATTATACATCGATCCTATGCGGCCTAGGCAACAAGAAAGAGTTACAGTTACAGCATCTTGGCCCAAAGATGTGGCATGTCCGCACCCTCACAGCAAATTTAAGACCCAAAATGTCATGGAAAGATCAAACAACGAAAACCCGAAAAGAACAAGTCACTAAGAGACAGAGGGCGAAAATTGCAAAAAAAATGGTACCGGCGACGAGGTTCGAACTCGCGCGGATCGCTCCAGTAGAGATTGTCATAGAACAACTTAAATCTACCGCCTTAAACCACTCGGCCACACCGGTTGAGATGCATAACATCAAGGCGGAAGTACCCGCAGCATATATATACTTTCTTTGCATCAGGCCGACGAGAGATCACAACCGGAAAACTGCGTAAAATACTGGTAAGAGGCATCACAGAAGACCTAGCGCAAAAGATACGTCTCGGCGGCGCCGGTTGCATTAAGCTAAGGTAGTCTCTTCGAATCAATCCTTTTGCGTGCCGTATAGTCGAGCAATGGTCGATTCTATCAAAGTTCGAGGGACGACCACGTCCGTTGCAATTGTTCCTTTGATGACAACATGGAGGCGCATGTGTGGTGCGTCTCGTTTCACTTTGACAAGACTGACGATTATTGTATTCGACCAACATCACAGGCGAGCCGATCCACAGTAGTTGCCTTTGATTCGTATCGTCCCTTCGTAGGTATTTATACATGTCCGCCAATATTATCTTACACATCGAATTAGTATCAAATCACTACCGTCCACCAGCCTTTCTCCTCTGGAAAGAAACCGTCTGCCTTGGCCTCGGCCTCCTCTCGTGCACCGGCTTCTTCAGCTGTCCTCCAAGCAACCACGCATTCAACGGCTGCCTGATACCGACAAACTTGCCCTTCGGACTGAAGACCTCGACTTCAGGCACGCTAGAGCGCGATCCGAAAGCATCGCTGCTACTTCCGTCGAATTGCGCGTACTTGGGCTTCGAACGAACTTGCGCAACGAGCTCAACCCAGCCTACACCTTCGATGAGGAGGTCGGCACTGTAGACGGTAAAGGGCAAGTTCTCTGGTTTCTGCCTGCCGTCCGTTCGGCCTGTGACCGGGCCTGCACGACGCCTGGTCACGTCCCATTGGAGTTTGAAGGTGCCAGCGCTGGCCATGATTTGCTTTGCAGAGGTTGTTAGGACTGAGGGCACGGTTCCGGCATAAGGCTCGTTCGTTTCGGGGTGAATGCCAGTTGTGATGGCGATCGCTTTGTCTGTGGAGGTGGTGTGCGGGTGGAGGGCTGTCGATACGAAGGGGTACATCAGGAAGACGAGAGATTCCGTCTTGGGCGTGATACGAATTCCACCTCCGAGGAGAAGAGACTGCCCGGGCTTGATTACGTGCTGCTCCGGTGTGACGCGGCCTTCCATGACGAGATCCTTGCGATGTTCAGGTTGGATGTGATCCTCGAGCGAACTGCGATGGATACCAGGAAGATCGATGAGTTCTCCCTTCCCGCGACCGAAGGGCACACGGATAGGTGAGGCTGTAGTACCAGGTAGGGACGAGATCAGCGGCATCTGTGGGTATGCCGTCTCGGGTTGCGCGGGAGGCAGAAGCGAACCATTGTCGTCCTCGTCAAATATAACGTCTTCATCCTCTGGATCTTCCTCTTCCTTGACTGGCTCCTCTTTGGTCGCTTCCTGCGCGTCCGCTTCAGCCTGGTCGAATGCATCAAGTTTAGGCTCCGAACCGGCAGTCTTGTCGACATGCAGAGAGGGCTCCCCTTCAAACGGATCGACTTCGTCGTTATCCATTGCCGCTGCGTTTATTGTCGACGCTTTGATCTTCTCCTCCATCTTCAGGTTTTCCGCGTCAACCCTCTTTTGCCCTCTGCCTTTCGGGAAGACAACTTCAAACAGAGCACTTTTGCCGACATTCACCTTTCCCACCATCCATGCAGCCCCGCCTTGCCTGTAAATGTCTTCTTTCACGTTCTTCGTCCACCACCCTCTCTTTGATGAAACACACCTGACATTACCCAGACGCACGTTCTTGCCTGATCTTCCCAGCGCGTCTCTCAAGCACTCCTGCAAGTAATGCATCATCTTGTCAACCTGCTCTTTCTGTGGCGCTAATAGATCGCTCCGTGTAATGATGAAGCTGACTTCGGCTACACGGCCACGTATGTATCTCATACTCTTGGATCGACGATTTTGTGTTCGTAGACGGGGCAGCTGTAAAGCGTGCTGGAGATTTGGGATCAAAGACATGGGGAAGTCAGCAGCATCCAGGACATGATAGATGTGATTGTGCTTGTGCGGTGATTCTTCGATGATTTCCTGGATTGACTGCATCGACGGATGGATGATTGACGTGCCAACGCCATTGTGGTGGAGATTGTGACATCGATCGCATATGAGGATTGGGTCCTCGTTGGGCTTCGATTGTGAAACGACTGCTTCTGGTTGGTCTCCCAATGCGCCGCTCTGTATTGCTTGCTTGAAGACCGCGTCATCCTCTTTTCTTCTTGATTGCAGTGCATCGCGCTTTCTTCTGTTGTTGCCGTAATAGCCTGCGGCCTCCGATTCTACTGTCTGACTTGGAGCGCCGCATCCGGGGCAAACGACAGGCAGCTTGCGCCATTCAGTCGTGTGTTGCGTAGGCGCAGGCGTAGCAATATCTGAAGCATCGTCGACGACTTCACTCGCAGATACACAGTCGCAACGGTGTGGAGCGCTGGTGAAAGAACGGCGGTTCGCTTCAAGCCATGTTGGGGGTGAAAGAAGCAGCCTGGTGCTGCCAGCGGAAGTCCGCTCAATCCATCGGGTCGAAGTAGCTGCACGTGCTGCTCGCGTGGAGTGTCGGAGCACTGGTAGCATCAAGGTCGAGTCGGGAGGGAGGGAAGATAATTATTATTATTGGGATGAAGGAAAGCTCTCGCGCAAGATCCAACCAAGGAACTGTAGAAGGGCAAGACAAGAGATCAAAATCTGGGGTACATGCGCTAAAAGAGCTTAATTGGCAAGGAGTCTGTGTCCACGTTCACAGGTTCCAAGGTTCGCGCTTCGAAGACCAGATTGCGAAACAGCTGGTCGAGACCGCTTTGGAAGGCAAAAGAGCAAGGGAAACAACCACGAGTCAAGATCGCTATCCACGGAAGAAGAAACAAGAATACGAGCTGAGCTGGGATGGAGCCTTGAATACGAGGAAAACAAGCGAGACGAATACCGTATCCGATCTTGTGGAGGACTTGTTGAAATACCATCGGAACACTGGCTGTACCGTCGCAAACCACAAACATGCAATTCCCCTACCCGCGCAAGAGTTCTACCTCTTCAGGACAGCCATACATTCCGCGCTCGTCGACATATCGCCGGCGCGACCTACGGAGCCTCCTGCCTTACGGACTCAGCTGCCTCGCTGCTTTCACCTTCATCGTTTGGATATTCAGCGGCTCTTCTTCGTCAGCCCCTCCCTCAACACATCCTCCTCCGGGCACCTCACGGGTCGTGATAGTCACGCCATTGGATCCCTCACTCAGCCCCTCACACGCGAACGACATCAAAGAGAACCGCCGCGACTACGCCCAGCGCCATGGTTACGAAACGTTCTTCCCAAGCACAGACGACTACGACCTCATGCCCAATGTCCCACCCTCGTGGGCTACAGTACCAGCTCTCCGCCATGCGTTGACTAAACACCCGGACACCCACTGGCTGTTCTACCTCACATCCACAGCCCTGATCATGAACACCCGCGAACCACTCTCAGACAAAGTCCTCACACCTTCAAAGTTGGAAAGCCTGATGATTACCGACAAGCCCGTCGTGCCACCAGACAGCGTGATCAAGACCTTCTCCCATCTCAAAGGCGAGCGGGTCGATTTCGTGCTTTCGCAGGACCGCGATGGCCTTGCAGGAGGCAGTCTCCTGATCCGCAACACAGACTGGGCAAAGTTCTTCCTCGACGCCTGGTTTGATCCATTGTATCGTAGTTACAACTTCCAGAAAGCCGAGGGCCATGCTCTGGAGCATATTGTGCAATGGCACGGCACGGTCCTCGCTAAACTGGCGTTGGTGCCGCAGAGGATCTTGAACTCGTACACGAGAGATACGGGTGCAAGCAATGAAGGTAAGTCAATGTGTCATTTTCAGATCATCTCTGGACTTTGAAGAGAATTCTTATTGGACCACCCTGCTAATTAGTCTATTTTCACCAGGCATCTACCAAGAAGGTGACTTTGTCGCCAATTTCCACGGCTGCGCGCGGGACGCCGCACGCAACTGCGAAGACGAAATGCGACCTCTAATGACCCGCTGGCGCGAGCTCAGAGATGGAAACAGGGGACGGTAAAGAGAAAGGGATAGGGGATGAGAAAAGAATATTGAACTTTCAGGTATGGCTTACGAGTGAAGGTGGTCATCATTTGAACATTTCAAACATTTGCACACCTTTGCAGACATTCAACGGGTAGCTGTGGACGAACTTCATTCGTCGGGCGTTGTCGAATGTCTTCCAGAAAGACCAAGCCAATTGAGCGGGGAGCGAGCCATTCACCACTATTCGAGCATTTAGAACACACCATGCGTGTAACGATTTTCTGCTAGCATGTGTTATATCACATTTTATCAAAACATCCAACTCTCGGTGTTCTGCCTACATGTGATTTCAGGGTTTGGTGCACTCTGATTTTATCTTACAAGGCATTACGCTACATGTGAGTTTCCAGTCCACATCATACATACGAACTTGTCTGTATGTGAACACCCTCGACCAGAAAGAGAGCTGTTAGAAATTACGAGTGCTTCCACTCATCTCGAATTATGAGCATGGTAAGCTACAGCTCGTGGCCCGGCGTGAGGCAGCATCATGGTTGAACAACATCATTCCCCAATCGATAGCACAAATTGGTAGCTAGGGACCTAGTGGTATCGTTGGAAGATTCAGCGAGAGGACACTTCACTCTACTTGTAGGCATGTGTAGGTAGTCATTAACTCGACCTGTGTTAGGCTTGTTTCGTATATCAACCCCTCGTTGTATTTAGGAGAAGCGGCTTTTGGTTTGTTACAGTTGACACAGCTTTCGTACGTCAAAACACGTAGCGATGTTGTCGATAATCGAGCGCACTGAAGTAGAGTCGGTTGGAGGATTCACCTGACTTGGGACTGCGTTTCCCCTTCGATCACTCTTTGACTATCTGGATCATATCAGCATCGAACCGAGCATATCCTCCTCAAGTCAGCCACGTGTCAATGTTGGACCAGGGCTCACCGGACGCAGAGTCAGTGAGGCCTGCAGGTGGCCTGATAGATGATCGAGCATCAGATCATCGATGGTTATATAAACCATGACTAAATAACGAAGACGCCGCCGGAACATGATAAGTAGGCTCAGGCAGGCAAGGGGTCTCAAAATATGCACATGCATGCAGCATGCATAGTAGTGGCACTCCCTGGAGCACGCAAGCGCACCCGGATGCGGCAAGTGCAGGGCGAAATAACCCCAAATTGACAAGTGAAGTCGGGTGTCCCCGGTCCCACGCTAGGCAAGGCAAGGCGGCAGAAAAGGCAGCTCTCAGTGGCCTGGGGATTGGTTTTTTTGCTGCAGGCTTCAGAAGGTTCTCCCCGAGCTTCGGTGCAGCTGCAGGAGGGTTTGGAGGTTGGGGCTAAACCACGCGATGCGACGGCCGTCCGCCAAACTTCCGATCCGAAGGCGAGTTACGCAGGGCTCCGAAGATCGCGAAGCATGAAAAAAACAGGTAGCGTGGATCGTGGAGTGCCGGAAGCTGGGAAGGGTTTGCCGGCCGACGCGCTGGTTGGCGCTGCACACGGACGTGTGTCTCGTATGGGTGGGATCGTTGATGCTCATCTGTTGGGCGTAGGCAGCGCAGCGGTGTCCTGGCCTCTCTCGGCTGTCACATCAATATCACTGTAATCGCAGGCAGGGTGGAAGGTGAAGGGACAGCGCCCGCCCGTTCTAGACACTTGACGACGTTCGCGAGTGCAGTGCCGATCGTTTCAGGAAGACCCTTGGTGACGTCGTGAAGCGTGGGAGAATTTCTCCAGTGGTATGACGTCCGGATATGAATGATGACTGTCGTGTACATGTAGCCATTGTCAGAGAAGGGGAGAGAGGGCGGTGGTGAAGAGATGGTCGGCGGAGAGGGCGGAGCGGTGTTAAACCATGTCGAGTTCTTGAACAGACGCAGCCACCGACGAAAGGCTCGTCGTCGCTTCACCCGGTGTGCTGGTTGACGGCCCTGGAGAAGATGCACATGCACATGAATTCAAGGGATTGACGAGTATGACGAAATCAGGCACAATTGTATCACGGTTCAGTGACACGGCGCACCGTGACTGGCTGCGCGTAGCCTCAATCGTCTCATCGGTGCTGTCATTTCGTCTGTCGTCTCGTCTCGTTGCGTCAGAGTGGACATTTCGAGCTGGGGAGCTGCTGGCTGTCATGTCATGTCATATCCAGACTGACTACTGACTGCAGGATCGTCGTTGCGGTTGTGTCTCGTCGGTCTCCTCAGTCTCCTCATAGACCTCGACCTAGATCTCCTCCCCTCCTGCTCTTCCTTGTTATCCTCCGTCCGCTCGCGTCGACTGCCAGACGGGGCCCCGAAGCCGAGCCAAACAATAATAGGCGTGGGAGACAGCGTCCAAGGGTGATCGAAATACATGTATACTTGATCTCCACCACCTGCCTTGCCGCCGCCGCCAGCCTCCCCACTGTGCCTGCCCGTTGGCGTTGAACGTGCGCTCACTTTCATCAAGCTAGTCCGAGACCCTCCCTCCCTCCATTGCCGGATCCCTCTGTGTTTCTGCTGCTGCTGCTGCTGCTGCTGCTGCCACAAGTGTCTGCCACTACCCGCGCGCGCTCGACACCTGCGAATTCTGCTCCCAGACTCCGACACCGACTCTACTGTATTGCTCTGCTCTACTCCGCCCCTCCTCCTCCTCGTGGTCCCTAACCCAACTCAACCCTCGGGCCAACCCAACTCCCTCCTACAAGAAGTGCCTCGAAAGCTGCAACCCCACTCGTGACCCGCCAAGTGACTCCTCTGCTTGAACACAATTCTTAACTCCCCATTTTCTGCTACCCAACCAACTACCTACCTGCTAAAGCAAATTATTGCCCCGGTCCTCCAACCACCAGCATTCCCGCCGCGAGCCATCTGCCTTTGCCACGGCCCACGGCGCATCGTTGTTCGTCCGCTGAACTCGCAATCTCACGCCTTTTCTCTCCCGCACGCGACACTCGGGGTGTCTGACATCATCAGCTTCAACCTCTTCACCACGTGCAAGTGCTGGCATCTCACCAGCCAATCGTCCCAACAACCGCACCGCAATCCCAGGAACGCCTCAAACCAGACTTCAAAACGCGCGACGCGCGCGCCAAGCACAAACCTCTCAACTTCACCCCGATCTTCAGGACGATTTCCTCCAAAACTTGACCAATCATGGCTCCCTCAACCACCCAGAAGGAGGAAGTCAAGGTAGGGAATGACGAGCGCCGACCCTCTTCCCCTCAACACGTAGGTGCCAATCGAAACAAAAACCAAAGACTCTGCGGCTGTTCCCATGGGACGGGCAAATGATGCCATGCGGACGAGAGCTCAGGCAACATGCCACTCCAATACTGGTGTCTCGCTCGCTGGCTTTCAGGTCTACTGCGGGCTTCTTGCCTGGGCTCTGGACCATCCCCGACAGTCTCGCACTCGCAGTGCATCCCTTCCTCTCAAACTAGGCTAACAACATCGTCAACAGTCCGAAGATGGCTCCGCCGGCCCGTCTGGTCTCCCTGACTTTCACGGTCACATCGACCCCGATACTTTCGAGCAGGTATGCTAGTCCTGTCAAGATTTGATCCCCTGTCTGGGCTGGCAAGTTTCTTACCATGCCTCTTTTCTTCTGCCTAGATCCTCGAAATGGACGATGATGAAGAGGAACGCGAGTTCTCCAAATCCATTGTCTACGACTTCTTCTCCCAAGCCGAGCAGACATTCCAAAAGATGGACGACAATCTGTAAGTTGGACACATTCATCACTCGCCTTCTTGTATCCGCTCTGCTATTTTGCGGCGCCACCGGTCAATTCATGTCTCATGACTCACTTGATCCGTGCCATCATGTTCTTCCACAAACACGAACTGACCCTCCAAACAGCGAAAAGCGTGACCTCGCCCAGCTCTCCTCGCTCGGCCACTTCCTGAAAGGCTCAAGCGCTACGCTCGGCATGACGAAAGTCAAGGACAGCTGCGAGAAGATCCAGCACTTCGGTGCTCACAAGAGCGCCGACGGCTCCAAAGACGTGCCCGACGATGATGAGTGCCTCGAGAGCCTGAAGAAGACCATCAAGCAGGCCAAGGTCGAGTTCGCCGAGGTCGAGAAGAGGCTGAGGAAGTTCTACGAGCCGACTGAGTAAGCACGTTCGAGATTGGTGACCAGGAGTACTGGCCGCTACCTCGCCTCGCACGGGAGGCATTCTACATTTTCTGCTTTGTTCTTTTTTTTTTCAATGTTTTGCAGCGTTACGCCTGAATGTTCAGCGTACGTACGACGAAAGGGGATCGAATTGTCTGCTGGTGGTTGGGGGGAGAATGAGTGCATGTCTGTCTGGGGCTGCATCCAGGGGAGTCGTCTGGCGGTTGGCGGTTGAGTGGCATGACACGACTGCTGAGATCCTCAACTATGGTTCTTGATCTTGGATTGTATCACGAAAAAATACATCTCAGGATACGCGGTTGTGCATGTTCCGCTCCCGCACATGATGATCAGGAACGTACGGGATGAATGGAGGGGAGGAGTCTTCGAGCATTCATCGCAAAGCATGTTCACTCAACAAAGCTTTCTCTTTGGTTCTCCTACTGTGAAGCTCTATTACTGCAATGTCTTGGTCACTAGCAATTCACAGGAGACACGATTGATAGATGGCTCATCACTGTAACACGGACACCACCAACCACCACCACGAACCAACACAGCTCTCTTCCAATCACACGTACCTACATACTACCTCATCAACAACTCCTCTACGCGCTTTTCTCATCTCGATGATATGCATCGTTTCCCGGAGCGTTCTCCTTATTGCCTATAGCAGCTTGAACGTACCAATAACACGGTCTTGTATAGAGGGTACGTAGGGTTAGGGTTCAATTAACGCAAGTGAACCACATTCGTCGCCAAACCGAGAGATGAGGCGAGGCGAGGGGTGCTAGGTCGTTGATCAGCAAGTGCACTGTTTATTATCTCATAGTACTGTAAATAGAAGGAAATAACTCGTTGTGGAAAGGTATTGTGGGTGGGAAGAAGAGAGTTTTGTCGAAGTTTCATACACTTTGTGGTTGACCACGAGGGTAAAGTGTGAGAAGAAACGTAAAGTTGGTAACCATGGAACGAGGACCTGATAGCTCCCTTTCCTCTTGTCAGGAAGTCTATTCTCTTCCATAGCTACATATTGGCTGGTTCGTTTCTCAATCCTGTGATTTAGGGACAAATTTGTCAATGCTTCAAGACGCGTTGGAGAATAGCGAGATCTGGATATTGGTCTACGACACTTTTATGTGCCATGTAGGCCTCAAATTCGGGAGCAAATGCGCGTTGTAGTCATCGGAACGCGTCTTTTTGCTTACAACGATGCTTACCGCTCAACATGAATTTGGGTTGGCCCTCTTTAAAGGGAAATGATTCGTAAAATGATGCTACACTATTTGCCACATGCTTTAAAGGCGGAAGCCACTGTATAGTACACTGCTGACAGATCTTTTGGGGTGAATCTCTTTGCTTCCTTTGCTCTCTTTGCAATCAAGGTTGATTGGATCAATCTAACCCTTGACTTGGTAGATGGCCTCGGCAAGACGGCCAACGTTCTCGCTGGTGATGCCAGCCACACTGATGCGGCCGTCCTTGGTGGCGTAGACGGAGTGCTTCTCCGCGAGCTGGGTCATTTGCTCGGCGGTCAGGCCGGTGTATGCGAACATGCCAATCTGGCTGGTGATGTGGCTCCAGTCGTGCTTGCTGCCCAACTTCTCCAGGTTGTTCTTGAGCAGGGCGCGCATCTCGATGATGCGGTCAGCCATGCCCTTGACCTCGCCCAGCCACTGCTTGTTGAGCGCGGAGTCGTTCAGGATGGTGCTGGCGACGCGGGCACCGTGGACGGGAGGGTTGGAGTAGAGAGGGCGGACCAGGATCTTGACCTGAGAGTCAACGCGCTTGGCCTCTTCGGGAGATTCGGTGACAATGGAGAAGGCGCCGACGCGCTCGCCGTAAAGACCCTATGAGATTGAGTTAGCTATAGTTTTGCAAATTGATTGACAAGTGTCTTACCATGTTCTTGGCGAAGGATTGGGCCAGACAGGGCTGGTGGCCCTGCTCAATGAAGTAGCGGAGCGCGTACGCATCCTTGTTGGTGTCACCAGACGCGAAGCCCTGGTAGGCCATGTCGAAGAAGGGGTAGTGGTTGCCCTCCTTGACGGCGTCGCTGATCTGCCTCCACTGCTCCTCGGTCGGGTCAACACCAGTCGGGTTGTGTGCGCAGGCGTGCAAAAGGACAATGCTGCCCTTGGGCATGGCCTTGATGTCTGCGACCATGCCATCGAAGTCGAGGCCAATGGTGTCCTTGTTGTAGTAGCGGTATTGCTTAACGTCAAGACCGCAGTCGGCGAAGACGGCCTTGTGGTTTGCCCATGATGGAGTCGGGATGTAGATCTCCTTTGCGCCAGGGTAGTGACGCTGGAGGAAAGCACCGCCTATCCTGAGGGCGCCGGTACCGGAGATGCTCTGAGTGATGACAACGCGCTTCTCGTTGACGGCGGCGCTGTCAGGGCCGTATGCGAGGAGGGCAGCGGCCTTGGTGAAGTCGGGGACACCGGTGATGCCAGCGTACTCCTTGTCCAAGTTCTGCTTGACGACCTTTTGCTCGGCCTCACGAACGGAGGGCAGGACGTAGGGTTTTCCCTTGTCATCGCGGTATGCGCCAACACCAAGGTTGATCTTCTTCGGGTTGGAGTCCTTCTTGAAGGCCTCAGTGATGCCGAGAATGGCGTCGGGCGGGCCCTGGGGCACGTTGGACCATGCTGATGCGGCGCGAACGGACTGCTTGGTGAAGAGGGCGCGCGTGTTGGCGGCCGAGGCGCGCTGGAGGGCGGTCTTGGAGAGCATGATTGTGATATGTGATGAGAGGAGGTGGAGATGGTTGAGGTGTAGGAGACTGGAAGACTGGAGGCTGTCGGAAGAAGAGAGAGAGAGAGAGAGAGAGGAGTGACTGGTCTGTGGAGCTCAACAGCGATATGATGCGTGTAGCTTCCACTTGCCTACAACTAAAATCAATCCGCCCCATGGGTAAATACGGCTAAAATTACTAGTCTCAATAATTCTTTCGGAGAAGTCGTGAGAGTTGTAACGCGATGTTGATCATCAATATTGACACAATCCTGACTTGGTCTATGTACCGTAGCACCTTTATCATAAACCAATGCAGGAGAGACACAATTACTCAAAACCGGCCCTCTCAGTCGTAATGGACAACTTACCGTAGTTTGGAGTCGTTGATTAATTCTTTTGAGAGTGCGAATATTTGATCACGTATGCACTTCTCAGACCTCCAGTTTGCCTCCGCTCCAAGTTCGGCTTCTGAACTTTTTGCCTTCCTAGAAACCTTGAAAGCAGCTTCTCGGAATTTCCAATTCGCGATCTGCTCTTTCCTCACTGCATCAAACATGGCCGCCGAAATGCAGACGAGCGACTTGGTGCGCGCCAACGGTGAAGGCCTCAAGGTCCACAAGAGGCCTATCAAAAAATCGCCTACAACACCCCTCAGCGCAGAGGAAGCCGCCCTAAAGAAGAGGCAACAGGAAGCCAACGATCAGTACGGCCGCGGCAAGGCAATTCAGACCAAGAGTATTAGGGACAAAAAGCTGCGTGCGAACTTGCGCGCATTGAATGAGCGATCCAATGAGGCGGCGCTAAAGGCAAAGGATGCTGAGATCCTTCTGGAAAACTCGTCTGGTTTCCTGGAGCCCGAGAATGAGCTGGAAAAGACATACAAGGTCCGACAGAGCGATATTCAGAGCGACATTGGTGTCGAGACTGCGAAGAAAGGATTCGAGTTGAAGCTTGACGGCCTCGGACCCTACGTTCAAGACTACACTCGGAACGGAAAGGATTTGTTGCTCGCTGGCAGGAAGGGACATGTTGCGACCATGGACTGGAGAAGCGGCAAACTGGGCTGTGAGCTGCAACTCGGCGAGACTGTGAGGGATGCCAAGTGGCTGCACAACAACCAGTACTTCGCCGTTGCGCAGAAAAAGAACGTCTACATCTACGATCACCGCGGTGTCGAGATTCACAACCTCGACCAGCATGTCGAAGTCACCAACATGGAGTTCTTGCCGTACCACTTCCTTCTCGCGACTATTGGCAATGCTGGCTGGTTGAAGTGGCAAGATACGAGCACGGGTAAATTGGTTGCACAGACTGGTACCAAGCAGGGCACGCCCACCGCTTTCGGACAAAACCCTTATAACGCCGTTCTCCATGTCGGCCACCAGAACGGCACAGTCTCTCTCTGGTCACCCAACAGCACGACTCCACTGGCCAAGATGCTTTGCCACCGTGGTCCCGTTCGCTCTTTGACCATGGACAGGGAAGGTCGCTACATGGTCTCGACTGGGCAAGACTCGAAGATGGCAGTTTGGGATGTCAGGATGTTCAAGCCTGTGAACGACTACTTCTTGCGACGCCCAGGTGCAAGCGTCGACATCTCCGACCGCAATCTTACCGCCGTAGGATGGGGCACACAGACCACCATCTGGCAAGACCTCTTTACAAAGCACAAAGCCGACCAGGTTAAGGTCCAGTCACCATACATGGCGTGGGGTGGCGAAGGTCAGATCATCGAACGTGTGAAGTGGTGCCCTTACGAGGATATTCTGGGTATCGGTCATAACCAAGGATTCAGCTCCATCATCGTCCCTGGTGCTGGAGAGCCCAACTTCGACGCTCTCGAAGTCAACCCTTACGAGAACGCCAAGCAGAGACAAGAAGGCGAGGTCAGACAGCTGCTCAACAAGCTGCAGCCAGAGATGATCTCTCTCAACCCCGACTTTGTTGGTTCGTTAGACTCGGTTTCGAACCAGGAACGCCAGGCCGAAAAGGATCTCGACCGGAAGACTGGAGTCGAGGCCGAGAGAGAGCGGGTCGAAGACTTGAAGAACCGCGGCAGAGGCAAGAACAGTTCCATCAGGAAATACATTCGCAAGAAGGGCAACAAGAATGTGGTGGACGAGCACAGGCAAAGAGTGTTGGAGATGAGGGAGGACCAGAGGAAGAGGGCCAAGGAGGCAAAGGAAGGCAAGAAGGTGGCAGCACTGGGTCCTGCTCTGGCCAGATTCGGACGCAAGGCTGGATGAACTTCTTCTCCGGTATGAAACTACGGTGCTGATGACCCATGTACGGGGAGATTGAGACCACCCCAACCATACGAACCGGGAAACCCTTTCCGACATTCAACGCCACATCAGCACAAACTGGAGAGGGACATGGCAACGCCTCAGCCTCCACCAGAAGAAGCCGACGCCCAGGTGTTGTCCCGCGGCACGAGCACACTCGGACGTGTTCTCACGCCCTCGATTGACGAGGCCAGCTGCGAGTCACTGTTCAAGCGGCGTACTTCATCCACGATACTGTCCTCCTCGCCGGCCTCTTCGGCGTCACGGAATTCGATCCGGCGACGCTCGTTGTGCTCCCCATCGCCGGGCAGCTGAATCCCGGATGGCAGCCAGCTGCGACTGCCGCTCGCCGGGACCGCGAGAAGTAGGCACTGCAAATGTAAGATTAGCGTCTAGATACCCATGTAGCAGAGCAACCCAAGGCAAATTGCAATCACATCCAGTGCCGCAATCAGTGGTAATGAATGGCGGAAGACGCGAAACTCACCTTCCAGAGAAACACCCCAACAGGCACAGCCATCATCATCCAACCAACCTTACTCTCCTCCTCCCTCAACCCATCCAGACACCTCGCCACCGTCCCAGTGCCATCATACCTCGCCACACAAGCGCCCGCGTCCCTGCCCGGCCCCGGAAACGGCCACGCCATATCCCGCGTCGACGCAAACCCACAGCACCCAAGCGCATCCTGAATCGCGCGGATCCCCTCCCCATCCTTGTTCACAAACATGCGTTGCCACGCCTCGTGGAGCCCGCAGTCCGAAGCCCTGACATGCTCGCCGGCAAGAGTGGCGACGACAGTCTCGTAGACTAGCAGGAAGGCGACGGAGAGGTAAAGGATTTGGGTCGCGCGGGCGGGGGAGATGCGCGGTTTGCGTTTGGTGCTTTCTGCTGCTGTGAGGAGCGACGAGGAGGAGTTGTTGTTGGATGTTGCGGTGGCGGTTGTGACGAGCGAGGTTGTGGTTTCGAGGGCTACGCCTGCTAGGGAGGGGAGGGCGATTGTCAGGGCGGCTAGGATGTTGGGGATTGGGAGCGAGAGGAGGTTGTTCCTGTGGAGGGCGTAGGCGGCGAGGATGGTGAGGGCGAGGAGGTACTGTTTTGTTGTGTCAGTGTTTGCCGTTGCGGTGGATGCCCTTCGGGGTTCGGGTGTTTCTTACGAGAACGCTCAGAGCTGCCACTATGGTGTGAGGTTTGGGAGACATGGTGTTTTGATGTAGCTCCGTCCGCTGGAGCTGAGTGGCGAAATATAAGTGGCGTTCGTTGGTATCACTTCAAGATGATGGTGTAGATTTTGGTCGACTCTCGAATGTATAGAGCAAAGGCTAACGCCTCGAGCTGATGTATCGAGTTGTGTTGTACTTCCAGGGCGATATGGCTTTGTTTGTCGTCGAGCTCGTGGTTAACCGATCTCATGCAACCACCTCGAAGCTGTCGTCGCGAGCTTGTGATGTCAAGATGAGGTGTTGAAGCGCACGCTTACCCACGACGAAGATCAAGAGGTCTAATCGGAAGGTGGATGTAGACAGGAAAAGACGAAGTAGTCAATGAAAGGTGAAGATAGTGTATGTTCAAACAAGAGTGCTGATCAATAGCGAGCAACCTGCCACTTTCACATGCTCTCTCCTGTCTCATGCACACCTCATCCTCAGCAGCGGGGTATATGGCTTCGACAAGGTAGCACGACACACCTACCTGATCAACGCACTAGCAATAGATCGGTGATCTGTATTATTTTGAGACATCAAGATATGTAGGCTGAGGTGTTGGTGATGCAAACATCAAACAGCTCCTGTCCATGTACATAATGCGATAGCTTGAGAGACCAGCTCGTCGGTGGGTGAGTAGTGGCGCCTCACGCATACCTGGGCAGGCAGGCAGGCAGTCACGCGCTATGTCGTACATGGAGAGATACGAGAGATTGAGCGGTAGTTTGTTACCATGTTGCATCATGTTGCCGGTTCCAACTCTGTACAAAGTACCTAGCCATGCATCGCTAAGCGCTATCAAGAAATCAGATACTCTCGCCCTCTTTCCACCAGTCATATCACCAAACCATCCATTCCGAACGTATGACCATGATCTCCTATGCCCACACCTCTTGATCTTCTTCCTCGTGTGGCTTGACGTCTACGGGCGCTGCAAAAGTTACCGATCGCTGCCAGAAGACCGTCTCGCTCTTCGGCATATCCGTCCACTTGCACGTTGATCTCTCTTGATCCATTCCCTCGTTTGACAAAGTATCGCTCGTCGACGACACTCCAATCGTTGGCCATGCTTTGCTTTACTTGCCTTTCGCTGAATTCGTAAGTGTCTCGCCATCGAGGTCCCGGCTGGTCGTCTTCAAAACCATCCGCGATAAAGTCGAAGAAGTCGTCGGGCGTGCTCAACTGCTCCTCGATCCTGGAAACGTGATTTTGCAAAACACGAAGCCGTCTCACAACGACCGTTGCTTGTTTTGCCACGCGCTGAACATGGGTTGCAAAGACCACAGTCGCACAGCATAGATTCAGCATAGCCGCTGCTGTCTTGAGAACGTGCGGTAAAGTTAACCTTTGTCGGTCTGTCGCGAGTCGAGCTAGCGAACTTTGTACGCTGCTTAGCAGGGCACCAACTTGTTCGATGGCTGCGACGATACCATCCTCACTTTCAAAGTCCGTTTCATACAGCAGGTCGCCAACAGTCTTCCTACTAGCCTCGATCATGGGTAAGGCCAGGATCCAGGTCACGTTGTCGTTGATCGCATTGTCAATGTAAGCAGGTATGATCGAGGTGAGGAGTACATGTCGTAGCGATGGCGTACTAGAATCGCCTGATTCCATGGTACCCGACATGGCTCTGTGCATTTGATCGGTCAAATACGGTTGCTGTTCATCAAGCGCGGCCCGCTCAGAGATGGTGTGAACGAAAGTTGCCAGTTGCTTTCTTGTCCTCGATTCAGCAAGCTTGGATACATGCTTCTTCAGCTTTCCAACGACGTAAGTTGGGTCGTTGACCGGCAGCGGGAACGCAGAGGAGTCCATGAAGAATCGATCGACAGTGCAGATGCCTTCAATGGCATATTGCTGCAGGAAGCCTACTACCTCTTGAACAAAGAGTACGTAGGCTCCTTGCACGGTATCGTCGGCGGTCTCATTGTGATGTGATAATTGCAGGTCCTGATAGTTAGTCTTCATGGCCTGCATCACTTTGCGGAAAAGGTCGGCATAGTACCTTCCCAGCTCAGAAAGAGCTCGTGGCTGATCGAGCATTGTAACGTTGTAGTATCGCAACATGTTGGAAAACACGCTCGATATCACACTAAGACGCTTTTGTCGAAGCTCCGGCAGAGTGATTCGATACTCGGCGGTCGAACACGTCTTGCTGAACGGCAAGTTTTCGAGTATTGGCTCCTCCGAGTGTACGTTCAGTAGAGCCGCCGTCAACAAGTGTTGGTACTTCAGCGTCGATTCTCGCTCTACCAAAGACTTCAACCAAGCAGACATGAAATCGGCTTTGAGTCCATCGAAGGCGTTCGGATCTGCTTCGAGGACCTTGGCAAGTACATAAGGAGTGAACTTGCGATGCTGCGTAGTGTCTCGCAGCTGGAACCAGGCACCGTTATAACTGTCAACGAAATTGCTCCATGAGCGTAGACCTTTGGACACAAGGTGTTTGGCGGACTGTACCCAAATGTCGAGTAACTTCGCCAGAAGGACGTCGTCCGGTGCAAACTCCGAGCCAAAGGCGTTGGACAATATTTGTGCAAACACATCTTGCACCAAGGCAACGACATCCGATGTACCACTGTTGTCGTCGGCGACTTGTCCGGTAGCAAATTCTTGCAGAATGCTGAAGTCACCGTAGTCCTGACTGTCCTCACTTTGAGCCTGGCTGTCTGGGGCTGGTTCGAAACGTCGCTGCACGTCGAGGGTAGCTTTGAACAGATCGAGTGCTTCGTTGTATACAGTAGCAAGGCGACGCTCAGAGGGATCAAAAGTGTCAATGGTCTTCCAAGGCTCGCACCTTTCTAGAAGCACACATGCTCCGTCCGTGCCACTAGCAGACGTAAATGCTCGACGGAAAGCCGCAAGTAGATCGACAAGAGTAGCAGCGATCTGTCTTTGGTTGCTGGCGATCGTTGTTTCAAGTACCTCATCGCTCAGTCCAGACGACCCTGCAGTCTTCGCTTCGGCGTATTGCTGCTCCGCCTCTGTACGAGCAAAGCGATATTGAGCAACAGTCGTCAGTGCCATGTCTTTGAACCAGTCGATGAACGGCGCGAGCTCATCTGTGGATTCGTCGGTTGACATCTGGAAGCTCGCGAGTCGAGACCATGCGCGTACACTGATTCTGCAGGCCTCGCGATGAGAAGTTGCATGATCGACCAGATTCCGCAACATGTCGACTCGGAGTCGATGGGTTGGCGGCGAAGCGAAGTACAACGTGCATAGCAGGTCAAAATGGTTGCGCAGAGCATCCAAGTCTGCTTGTCTGACTTCAGCGTCCTTTCGATATATGCGGGCATGGTTTGGAATTATGCGCCAGGCTATGCCGCCGATCTTTTTGTCAGAGTAAACGCCGTGCTGTCTCCAAGTCCGCAGTGACGCTGCCAGCATTTTCAAGTATACCGAGAATGAGCGGTCATTCGACACAATATCCAGAGACAAACCCTCGAAACAAGTCAGATGTTCAAGGAAACCAGGGGACCCATTCCCTTCCTCGCGATAGAGCAAACTCAGATTTCGCCTGGCGAAGAAGTCATACGTCGTGCTGAGGAGTGTGTCACACTTCCACCAACGCCACCTGGTGAACAAGTGTGAGCACCTCGCCAGGTTTGCTCGAATGTATTCATTGACAGAGGTTCCGCGAACGGAGCAAGTAGCGTTGTACAAACTCAAACACCGTTCTACCAGCCGAGTTGGAAGCGACCAGCCCGATTCGGGTGTTGTAGTGGTATGAGTCTGGATGATGCCAGCAGAATCAAAGTCCAGACATGGAAGAATGGTAACGATGCTGTACCATGTGGCGTCGATTTGGGGAGCGGAGAGCACATTTGATGGGTCCACTGACAAGGCCTTCTCTATGGTCTCCCAGAACAATGAACGAGGGCTGTGCTCGCCTCGTGTGCAGTGATAGAGTATGACTATACCAGCTAGCACTGAGTCGTCCTGCGTAACTCCAAGCTCCCTGGCAGACGACATTCTTTGTTCCTCGTAGGCAGACCGTAATTCATCCATAGAACAAGGTACTAGATGGGAGGCGAGTCTAGAGGCAGCCCTCGAGACACGATCACGGGCCCTGGCGCGCATCGAAAGCGGCACTGCCGCATGGTCACCAATGGTCTGATTTTGTCGTGCAAGGACGAGAGTACTTTGCAAGATCCGTTGGCGTAGACGCTGGAGGTCAGATGCCCACATGTCACTCTCTTCTGAGACCTCCAGGAGGTCTTGAACAATCTGATCAAGCTGATGACAGCAGGCGCTGCTGTCAATCGCATCAGAAAAGCGCAGACATTTCGATAGGTAGCGTATAGTAGAGTGAAGCATGTGGTCCACATTCGAAATGATGTTGACGATGGCTTCGGTGCGCTGGGATGACGATTCGCTATTGATAGTACCAAGTGCAGCCGAGATGGCATCTGGGATCGCATTCATAGCGGTACTGACCTCTTCAGACCACGCAGTCCATTCATGTACGCTTCCGTTAATGAAGACGCGGAGGCTTCCAAAACCATTGCCCAAGGTCCGGCTGTCCAATGCAAGCGCAGAGGCAAGCTGTCCACTGCCAATGAACGTGCTCTCGGCGAAGTACGTATCTGGTGGCAGATGGGTGATATCAAAGTCTGTAGCGTAGCGCGTACCAGACGGGCCAAGGCCTTGCAAAACTAATCCAGAATAGGCTGTATGTGCTTCGTCCAAGCTTTGTGAAGGCAATGGCTCGGGTAGTGGTTCACTTGGTTGTCGGTATTGGCGTGTTTCCACATCGAGGCGTTGCGTCCGGCGCTTGCGCGGCCTATGTGGTGGCTTTGTAGGACCCGAAATCGAGTGAGCTGGTCGCGTTGGAGCGTCATCGTGCTCCATTTCGTGACCATGAGAACCGTCATTTGTACGAGCAACTGCATCTGCACCCTGCAAGAATCTTCTCATCTGGACCTCTCCGGTAGGCGTGGAAGACCTTCGCGCTACTGCTTCAGTCAAGCATTGTATTCGGTGATGAAACCCGACCGAACGATTTTGCTGGATGTAAGCGCTCTCACGAGTTTCCAGTTGAGCATCTCGGTAGTGAGCGACCTGTGGAGCGGCTTTCTTTCGTGCTGGACGTCGGATTGTATCGTTCCCTTTGCTCGCATATCGTGAACGTTGCTGTGGCAGTCGCTGCGTTGTATACTGACGGGGCCCTCTCGAATGCGGATCAAGCCGAGTTGATGCAGCAACCCCATCCATGCGATTGGAAGTCAGCCTCGGCGAGTCGGAGTGAGTCGTCGTTGTGGTGTGTGAATAATCAGTCACGTCTGCTAATGGTGTTCGTGGGCTTGATTGAGCGATTCCTCTTGGTTTCACAGGGGCATTGCTAGGACCAGTCTCAGGGGAAGGCTTTCGGGGAATCGTCCCACGTTTCCAGTTTTGTAGTGTCGATGTTGCCTGCTCAGTATCTTCGCGAGTCGCAAGGCGTATGACTTTACGCGAAGGGGACTGTCTTCCATGGTTCGCAGCTTGACGAGCCTGTCGGGCTGCAAGTCGGACGAATTGAGGCTCCGCGGTCCCACTCTCTGTAGGGGACCTGGGCGCATCCAATATACCAAGATGGGGTGGGCTCTTACGCTGCCTTGTCTTTGCCTTGACTTGTTGTGCAGCACTCCCATGATTGGGCTGATTGGCTCCACGCTGTTTGCGTAACCCATTACCCTCTTCGGAAAAACCGAGCGTCGATGGCTTCTTTGAAGTACCAGCGATCCGAGACTGCCGCTTGCCTTTACTCTTAGGCGAGCGTCGAACTCGCGCTGCCCCAGCCAACATCGGATCAAACCAATCCACCTCCATGTCATCAACATCTATTTCGTCATCTGGTCTGATCGCTCGCTCTGAAGTATGTGTGATAGGTAGCGGCATCGGAGTGATAGCTGGCGTGGAGTCGTCGGATGCTTGCGCTTCGTCATCATCAGAGATCTCGAGCACGTTGAGTCCGAGAGCAGCAGTGGATCGCCTTTGTATCTTTCGCGCAACGCCTTTTTGAGGCGCCGCTCGAGGTGGCGCAGAGTCCTGTTCAGATTGCCCTGGGCTCGCGGGCTTCTGCGCCGGCCGCGCCTTGCGATCAATGTTGAGCCATGAAGCCGGCAGTACTCCCCTGATACGACGACGCTCTCGTGACAGCAGCTGCTGGTCATCTTCTGAACCTGACTCTGACCCTGCAGATGAGTCTGAACCGAGTGTGACCGCAGAACGCACTCTGGCTACTCTACGCGACGTCCTCGGTGGTGTGTCTTCTTCAGAGAGGGGCGTAACTTCGTTTCCATGAGATGGTCTGATGTCGGACGAAATTTGGGGAGTGGGCAACGATTTCGGCGACATGCCATGGGGTAACCTGAAGCCTTTGGGCGCCTTCACTGTTCCGGGAACAGAACCACGAGAACTGGTAGGTGGTGACGGAGGTACTCCAAACACATCCTCCAGCTCTGCATCGGGTTCAGCATGCGCAACCATACGGCCATGTTCGATTGTGGAATGGGTAAACTTCTGTCGTTTGCGACTGTGCAATCGACCTGCAACAGCTCGGCTCTGTATAAGTCTGTCCATGTCTGGAAGGTCGTCCTCGAAATCGAACGAATCCGGCTTGTTTGGTTCAGCACCCGATGGATGATCATCTAACGATACTGCGGATGAGAGAATGCCTCCGAGACTCGACGAGGAAGAACTTGGGCGTGTTGCAGAGCTCGAAGGGGGATTCTGATCGTGGTTCAGGGATGCATCTTGAGTATCGTGCGATGTCTGCTCCATGAGCCTGACAGGCTTCAATCCACGCTCGCGACACTGTTGCTGGTACTGGGCTTTGTCGTACATGTACGGATGAAGTTGCTTCTCTTGTCGAGCACGCAATGAACGGCGAGTTGCTTGTGTGAGCAGAGCGGTCCGTAAGTCAAGGTCAACAAGGTCGGGAGCTTCTCCAAATTGGCTTGCCGCGGGCAGTTTTTGCGCGACTTGAGGTTGCATATGAGAAGTCGCAACGAATCTCAGAGAAGTAAGCGGAGAGTCGGGTGGATTACTGAGCTCGCTCAAGGGAGAGGAGGTTATGCTCATCGGGTCGACAGCCTTTGAATGTTCCATCAGTGGCGTTGTTGGGCGTGCCGTTTGACCTGTCGCCACATGTTCCTGCTGAGCGTCTTGAGCATCCTGAGGTGGATCATCACTCGACGGCATATCGAATACCGTGTGCATATTCGCCACATCTACCGCGTCCTGCTCAGCTTGCGTGATGACAGGGAAAAGTTCCCTTGTCTCCCTAGCATCTTGTCGTGACACCTTTTGCAGCCGGCCGTATGTCTTTGTGTTGTTGCGAGTCGTCCAGTCCGGCTCATTGTCGTCGTCTCTCGTGGCTGGGTTGCCAGGAATATCCAGAGCACCAGGACTGCCAACATTCCCTGCCTCTGTCGCATTGTCGGTATGTGTTATGCTTTCCACCTGTTCAGGGTACGGCACAGTGCCTTGCGTCGTCTTTTTCTGGTCTCCATCTTGACCGCTGCCAGCATCGACTTTTGCTCGTTTTGAAGGATATTCTAGGCTGTGACTATTGGCGTCGAGACTGAGCTCTTCTTCATCCGAGTCCTGAACCTCTCCGCGAGTTTGCCAGCGTTTCATTTGCGCCGTTCTTCATGACGTCTGAGGCATGAGTTGTGTATGCGCGGTCGGTTTTAAAGCGTGTGTTTAGATGGTGTTTAGATGTGATGAGCAATTGTCCCAGGTGTCGGTGGTGTATGAGTAGAGCGACCTTAGTAGCTGTGCAATGTAAGTTAGCAATTCGTCGACGCGTCAAGGTCGACGCGGACGCGATTACAGTAAAGTGGAGATTACCTCATCAGGAACACGCCTCAGGCAGTCCTCAGGCACGCCAGGGTCTGACGTGGGTTGCGACCTTGGACTGGATGGCTCCCCTCCCATCTGGGAAAGAGCACGTGAAAGTAAGTCGTCCAGCATAGACTCTTAACTTCCAGGCAACAACTCTATCCTACGACCCAAATCGCACAGCTACAAATATGGCCCAAGATCCGCGTGCTCTGCTTCAAAAGGTAAAAGACCAACGCTGCGCCTCCACGGACACCCCACTGATAAACATCGCAGGCCGACAAAGCCCTCTCATCAGCCGGCAGTGGCTTCTCTTTCTTCGGTGGAAAAGCAGAGAAGTACGAGAATGCGGTTGAGTTGTACACACAAGCGGCGAACGCTTTCCGCATGCAAAAGGCGAACAAGGAGGCTGGACAGTGTTTCGAGAAGGCTGCCTCGATCCAGGCCGATAAGTTGAGCGAACCAGACGATGCCGCAAACACTCTGACCGACGCTTTCAAATCGTACCGCAAAGATGAGCCAGAGGATGCGGCGAGGTGTTTGGAGAAGGCCATCAGTCACTACACCATGAAGGGCAACTTCAGAAGAGCAGCTGGTCACAAGCAGAACCTGGCCGAGCTGTACGAACTGGAGCTCGTGGACCAAAAGAGGGCGGTCGAAGCATATGAGACCGCAGCAGGGTGGTACGAAAACGACAATGCCGAAGCGTACGTTGGTTCTGAATTCATTCCCGGGATCCACAAGACTGACCTGGACACAGCCTTGCAAACAAGCTATACCTCAAGGTAGCCGATCTCTCCGCCCTGGAGGGTGACTACAACAAGTCTATCTCCAACTACGAGCGCATTTCACAATCGAGCATCAACAACAACTTGATGAAGTGGTCGGTAAAGGAGTACCTTCTCAAGGCCGGCATATGTCACCTCGCCTCCGGAGACATGGTTGCAACCAACCGCGCCCTCGAATCATACCGTGAACTGGACCCGAGCTTCTCGCAAACAAGAGAGCACCAGCTTCTCGCGGACCTTTCAGAGGCAGTCGAGGAGGGCGACCAAGAGAAGTTCGCTGATAAATTGTTCCAATTTGACCAGTTGACGAAGCTAGACAAGTGGAAGACCACTCTTCTTCTTAGAGTGAAGGAGGGCGTAGAGGAGAAGGGCGAGGACTTCTCATGAGTTAGATTTGATTGAAGATTAATGACAAGTCACGGCGGAGTTTGGGGCGCAGCTTGTCTTGTGTTGACTGTGACTAGATGAAGCCTGCAGCTTACCCGTATACCCTGAAATAGTGCAGTCGCATCGCACCCATGGAATGAACCTGTATTCCGATGTGACTCGTCAGTTTCACACCGGTAGGGGGTTCGAAGTGATTGGCGCATGTGAAGGCAGCGGTGCTTGAATTCGGATAGCTGCATGTGATGCGTCACAAATGCCCTTAGGCAACCGTACCGCTAAGGTACCCATGCCTTCCTCCTCTTCAGCCGCCCGGAAACAATTCGTTTGCACGCCACTGACTTCTTCACCAGCGACTCATTGGGTTTCATCTTCTTTGATCGTTCTGCAAATCTACTTTACCGCAGCGGCTTCCAATCAGCACTTCGACGAACATCCAGGCTTCGACTGTACGCAAGACCGCGCTCAACAGCATCTGGCATTGACGCATACGGTATCGCCGTTCGACCTCTTGTCACCACTAACCACCGTTGGCAACTTCGCAATGGCACCCTCATGGAACTGCGACTGCTGCTGCGAGGGTTTCCGTGACTACACCAGCATCGACATTGAGGGAAGTCTCGTGTGCGTCTCTTGTGTGCGACAAATGTTTGACAAGGCCCTCACATTTGAGCACAATTACCCGCCGAAGTGGTCAGGTCCACTCCACCCAAGCGAGTTCAGTCACATCTTCTCTGAAGATTACATCGGGGCCTACAAAGACAAGGAGATTGAATACAACACTCCGCCCAACAAGCGTGTGTACTGTCAGTACGACGTCGAGCGCGTCAGAGTGATTGAAAACGGTAAGATGGAGATCTTCACCGAGCGATGCGGTGAATTCATCGGCGCGCGACAGAAGTCCATCAGGGACGGCATACTGGTGTTTGGCCGCTGTGGAGGTCTAAACTGCGAGAATGTTACATGCATGGTCTGCGAGCACTTTTGCAAGAACGATGCGGAGGACATGCTCCAGCATATTTGTCTGGGCAAGTCGCACGCCAACGAAAAGCGTGCTCGTGCGTTCCTAGGCCTCAAGCGTGGCAAAGACTGGCAGCAGTGCCCGAGCCGCCAGTGTGGGCGCCGCATCGAGTTGAGCGCGGCTTGCAACCACATCAGCTGCCAGTGTGGAATGGGCTTCTGCTTCATATGTGGCAAAGAAGCCGATGGCGAGAGTGATCATTGGCGTAAGGCTGGTTGTCCAAGGTATAACCAGCCCGGGGACGCAGATGTTGAATACGATGACTACGACGACGATGACTCCAGCTCCTCTGGCGAGAATGATGGTGACGCCAGTCAGGTTGACGCTCTGGAAAACATCAGGGATCTGTTCGAAGTTGGCGATGATTCTGGTGTGTCCCCGTTGCTCCAACAAACGGATGCTGCGTTGGATGCTGCTGGTGCCTCCCCGGTGTTCCAACACACGCATGCTACGTTGGATGCATTGGCGCGGAGGATTGCTAGACTTGGAATGCCACCTGAGCTCTATCAGCCCATTGAAGAAAGCCCTGCGCTTTTGTTTGCTAGTCAGAGATCTGTCGGTGCTGAAGAAGAGCCTGAGACGCCAGAGCTGGCACCGATCGCTGCAAACGACGCCGAAGCAATCGCAAGCGCATTCTGGGAAGACGATATGAGTGACGACGGCCATTACAATACCTCTACTCCAACCCCACCGGCTGATCCAATTGTCACTGCGGAAGAGGCACACATCGATCTTGCCCTCTGGCAAATGGCTATTGAGTAGAGTGGTGTCAATTGCGGGCCCAGCACGATCGTGGACATCAGTTTGGCGGTGACGGCGAGTTTGGCCTTTCTCGGCATGGTGTATCCAGGTCGAGTGCTGCTGTGACAGAAGTGAAGGAGATGGAGGCTTTTGTGGAATATAGAGATCTTTCAGCATAATGAATGAGCGGCCGTTCACATGTCAATGATAGCTCTTCGACGATACTACCACCCAACTGTTGTGTAAGTGAAGAACATATAAATTTACTATGTTCACCCCTATGGTAGGGTTAGGGTTTGTGTCGATGTATGTCAACCTCTTCTACTCAAAGAGTCAGTAAGTACAGTACGGTGTCTGCCAATCGTCGGCGAGTCTTGTGTGGTAGTATCCTCTAGTATGGTAAATCTCTCTTTGCGTCCTTCATTGAGAGTGCTCGTTGTCATCTACCTCGAAACGATCGTGCTGTACCTAACTTGACTGAACATCACATGCATATCTAGGGAATGGAACAATTCAGTTCAGTCAACTGGAAATGTCATAGCACGTATCGAATAGTACAAGTCGTCTGAACTATCAACTCATCTTAATCTTTGGTTGCTCCAAAGTGCTCATCATTCAATATTCATTGTTATTTTACGATCGGCATCATGATTGATATATTCTATGCCAGTAGATGTATCGCCGCTGAATTCGAAAGGGATAACGCTATCCAGTCGTTACGTGAGGACAGGGGCTTGATCTGCACCTCATCGGCCCATGTAAATGCAAATAGAGCGACAGCCACTTGCGCATTCGTCGTGTTAGAGTTCACGATGTTGATGTGAATCCTGTTCCCACGAGATGTTGCATTCCGATCGTCCCTGCGTCATGACAAAGGACGTGCTCAAGCTTTAAGCTTTATAGCTGCTCCAGTCTCACATTCGATGACATCGTACACTCGTCACGATCTATAACAAACGGAAGCCCAAGACACATTGAACACGGCACATCCTCGATCCTTCGACCTCCAAGCCAAGCTCCCGTCCAACACAATTCGACTCAAGCTCCAAACTCTCCGACCTCTCGACAACAACACTTCTACTCACCACAATCAAACTCAACCCCATCCCGCCTCGTACTACATCAACTCTCACACCTACTCACAACAAACATGTCTTTCCTCCGCGCAACCTCCCTCCGCCAATTCCAGGCCATTGGTGCCCCCGCCCTTCGCACCCAAAGCGCCGCTTTCTCCATCACTACCCGCACCCTCGCCACATCAGACTACGGCTCCGGCAAAGGCGACCCTAGAGGCGAGAAGCCGCAAGAGCAAGGCGCCAACCCCTCCGCCGACCTCGAGCACCCCGGCCCACCACCGCCCAAGGAGGGTCAGGGCAGCGGCTCTGGACCAACCAAGGGCGGCAAGGAGGGCTCCAACTCCGGCAACGCCTCCGAACAGTCGAAGAAAGGTAAGCAGCAACCACAACAGCAGCAACAGGAAAAGTCGTCGTCGCAGCAGAACGACGCCCCGCAGCCTAAGATTTACAATCCTGATGGCCCGGGGTCGAAGGAGAATGAGTCGCAGGAAGTGCGAGAGCACAACAGGCAGATGGATCAGAGGACTGAGACAGCGAGCAACCAGGCCAGTAGTGAAGACGTCAAGAAGGACAAAGTGTCGAAGGACTTTTGGAAGGGTGAGTGCTCCCCATCCTTGATCGTCGAATGGTGTACTAACAATCCGACCAGGTAATGGAGCCGTCGAAAAGGACGTATGAAGCATTTGTAGGCGCACTGTAAGACGACCAAGCGGGCTCTGTATGATTACTTGTTACGAATGAAACCTTGAAGGGATTCCCTGAAGAATGCATTAACATTACCCAAGCGAGAATGGCCACACCATGCCTGTCATTCAGGCGTTTTACTGAATCCAGATCGTTCGAGGCCGCATACAATGCAAGTCTGCTTCCATATTGCACGCGTCCGACAATGAGATGTGAGACTGAGACGATGGGCCACTAGAAGCAGGTCGCGTGATTATCAAGTCATACTTTCATACATTGAACGCTAATCCGAGAGGATCTACTGGATACCAGCAGCAGCAAGGTCAACATACTCGCCAATGAAAGCCTTGAGGTAGTCCAGCTTGCCGAGCTCCACGCCCTCCTTACGCAGGATGTTGTAGACGGTGATCATGTGGAAGAAGAGGTTGGGCATGAGCCAGCCGTTCACGTAGCCGGTGGCGGACACGTCGACGCTCTTGCCGGGACCGAAGCCGATAGAGATGGTTGAGTCGGCGCGGCTTTCGATCAGAGCCTTGTCGGCCTTGCTGACGATGGCGGAGACCTCGTCGATGCGGGTGTAGAAGTCGGCGAAAGTCTTCAGGTCGTTCTCGAAGGTCTGCGCCTCGGTGCCGCTCAGGCGGGCGACGGCTTGTTGGGAAGTCTGGTCATGAAGTTTAGCTCGGGTCAACAATTCTGGAGTGATTGTGTCGGCGTACGTTTGTGATCATGTGGATCTGGAATGCAAGAGGAAGCATGTCAGGATGCAGACGGGTTTCCGGGAACTCGGCGGCCTTGGAGGAGCCCTCGGACTTCTTAAGGATGGCCTTCAGCGACTCCAGGGAGTGCTTGACGGGGACGATGGATGCGTCGTAGATGGAGTAAGTCATTGTGGCGGTGTTGAGGAAGAAGTTGTTTGGTGGTGGATTGATAGAGGGACGGGGTGAGTGAGTGAGAGAGCTGTCGTATACTTAAGCAGATAGCAGGGTCGACGATATTTACACACGGATGCTATCGATTTGTGGCACTTGCATGGTGATAGGCGGTAAGAACTTACTAGCTACACACGGGGGCGGGAGTGGAGTTGTTCTGGAGTCGTTCACCTCCGAATGGAATCTCACAGAAGTCAAAGTTTGAGGAATGAGATCCACATGCTGACAAAGACCGCTCTTTTGGTGTTTGGTCGCGTAAGTGATGTGGTGTGTTAATATGCCGCGAGTCGTTGTATGCTCGACTCGACCATCGGATCTGCCTAGGTCTTGATAACGCAATTCGTTCGTATTACCATAGGAAGAGGTTGTCATGGATAGATGAGGAGATCGTCAGTACACGTGGCAATGCTCAGGTGTCACCTGACATGAGCAAGTGAAGTGAATTGGAGTATCCGGGCGACGCACGTGATCATTCAGAGTAGATGAGGAAGTGAAGTCGGCTCTATAGGCTCTATAGGCTTACTCATATCTATTATAGTGCTGGGTAGAGTTGCGTGATCACGAACAAGTAAGACAGCGGCTCCTTTAGCCTTGGCACGCGACCTGTCTTGTACATCAGCCCCGTATCGCGAGTTACATGCCTCGTCATAGCTCGTTCTATCTTCTAATTACCTACCATACAGCATTGAATACCACCAACAATGGCTGACGAAGACAAGGACAAGGCCGAGAAGGTCGCAGCTGCCAAGAAGCGCGTACGTGATGGCTGGCAACCACATTCACATTGCATGCACTAACACAGGCACCAGTACGAGCAATTAAAGAAGCAAAAGGCAAAAGAGAGCAAGAAAGGCGCCGGCAAAAAGAAGGCGGACAAAACGAGCGACGAACCAGCTGCAGCAGAACCCACTGCCGACGATGCAGCTCCTACAGAAGAGACCGCAGAGACCGAACCAGCAACCGCCGACGATGGAGCTGAGGAAGCTGTGACAACGGGAGAAAAGGATACGTCGCAGGAGCCTTCAGAATCACAGCAATCGAAGGAACGGTCCAAATCGTTCAAGACAGGTGACTCTGGCGCGAGCTCATCCAGCGCCTCCGCTGAAGTGCAGGAGCTTTATCGCAAGCAGGCTGCGCGTATCGAAGAGCTGGAGAAGGAGAACAAGGAGTACAAAAGCTCGCAAGAGGATGTTGCTGCGCGATTGGCTAAGACAGAGGAGGAGCTTGAGAGCTTAAGAGAAAGCACCAGCGATGTAGCAGAGCTCAGGAGCAAGGCCAAGGAAGCCGAGAAGGCGAGCACGGAGCTGGCATCGGTACAGAGACAATTATCTCAAGCACAACAAGCCGCGAAAGGGAAGGAAAGAAGGCAGTCTGGTCCCAGTCCTGAAGTCAGCGAACAACTGGCGAAGACGACATCCACGATTGAATCACAAGAGCTTGAGATGAGCAACCTCAGAAATCAAGTCAACAGCCTCACCAGCACAATCACAGAACGAGAGAGTACAGTAAAAGAGCTTGAACAGCGAGCTACGGCAGCAGAACATCAGGTCGACGCTACGAAACAGGAACTCGACTCTCTCAAAGTCTCCATGACTTTCGGCAACGAAGAGTCCGACTCCAAAGCCACAGAGGATCCAGAAACCCTCAACAAACGCATCGCAATCCTCGAGTCCGACCTCCGCACCGCAAACACAAACCTCGAAGTCGCCTCCGAACGCGCCGTGAGCCTCGAGCACAAGATCGAAACTCTGACCAAACTCCACCGCGATGCCAGCGCCGCCGTGCAAGCTAAGGACAAGGAACTCGGCGACGTGCGCGCCGAATTGAAGCGCCGCGACCGACCCTCGCACGTCCGCGACGCCAGCGAATTCTCCCTACAAGATGAGGAGACCGAGACAGGCCAGATGCAATCGCGCCTGCGCGCGCTCGAAGCCGAGAACTTCGATCTCAAGCGTGGCGTCTGGCGTGAGCGTCGCGCTGAGTTACAGCCTGGTATGGATGAGCACCAAGCCGGTCACCACGAGTACGAAGATGTGGATCTCAACGGGCCGGCGTCGCCTTCGCTGGCGCGCCATACATCTTCCTTCCAGGATGTGATCAGTAGCGGCATCTCGGCTTTCACAGGCCGACCGCGTGGTGTGGCCAGTCCGTCCGCAGACCAGACTACAGGCAATCGTCCTCGGAACCAGAGCATGGGCTTGTTGAGCGAGGATGGGTTTGACGAGGAGGCTTTCCGCCTTGCGCAGGAGGAAGATGCCAAGAGACGGATTGAGCGGGTGAAGGAGGTCAAGCGCGGCTTAGAGCAGTGGAAAGGCTGGAGGCTAGATTTGGTAGATGTCAGGTCTGGTGGCATTGGGGCTGGAAGGGAGTGTGGGCCTGCTTTTGAGCTCTAGGAGCCGACTTAAAGTTGACCATGTCGAAGAACGACAGATGTACGAAATACGATTGATTTACGCCCTCACTATTCGTCTCCTCCCAGATGCTTGCCAATCTTCCACCTTCCCATGCAACTAGGTAAATCAGCACAACACCCGCTCGAACGCAGACAAGAACCCGTTAAAGACTTCGGGCGTGGAAACGCACAAATTGTAACAGCCACATCGCCAATGACAAACGAAAAGAAAACGTAACACAAGAAAAGGGGGAGGATTGACACAATGGAAAGATCCTTTACTACCTCCATCTCGAATCAACCGCACCCCTCCCCATACCAGCACCACCGGCACCAGGCGCCAAACCAGGACTAGCCAGACTGACACTCAAAAAGAGGTCATCGCCCCTCCTCGTAGGAGTCAATTTACGCTCCCACAGTGGACTTCTCAACACGACCTCGCGATCGGTCGTGACGATCTTCGAGCCGCGAGCCGTCATCTCCGGTGTTCGGGGTTCCATAGATGGGTCGGGCCCGTAGCCTGTGCCGGCATAACTGGGCTTGCGCTGCTGGGAGGCGAAGGTGTTGTTGTTGTTGCTGCTGTTTGCTGGGCGGCCGTAGCCTTTCAGCGGAGAGGCTTGGGGGTTAGAGTTGGATTTGATGTGCAAGCCGGCAGAGAGAGAGGTTGCGGCAGAAGGGCCGAGGCGTTTGGCGGCGAGGGTAGAGCCGGAGAGGGAGTGTTGGTGTTGGTGTTTGTTGGAGGGTGTTTTTGGATTGGGAGGGGTCTGAGGAGGGGTGTGCAGTTCGTTGCTTAGAGGCCAGACTTTGGAGTGGCAGTAGGATGGTGAGGGCGTGGGTTGGGGACTGCGTGGGACTGCTTGATTGCTGGAGCGTGGGACTTTGGGATACCTGACGTTTTGTGTGGGCGAGTCGCCTTCCGGGACGGGGGAGAGGTGTCGGTCTATCTCCTCAGGTGGCGTCACTTCGTCTGGGTCGTTGCTTTCGAAGGATGTTTCCGAGCCTCCGGAACATCGGTAGGATCTTGGTGGATGATTGGATTTGGCCGGCGGGCAGGGCGGTGGTAGCGGACGACGCCGGGGTGGTGTTATCATGTCGAAAGCCGGAGACCGGCTGTCGTTGCTGGTGTAGTAGTCTGGCATGTAGCTGGGCACCGAGCTGGGAGGTCGGAGACCCTGATGTGTGCTCACTCGAAACTCTGTAGAAAGCGGTCGCCCTGCAGCGGCAAATGGCTTTTGAGGCACGGGAGGAGGAGGCGCAATGTTCTTCAATGGTGCTGGTGTAAGCTGTTTCCGCACGCTCTTTGAAGGACTGCTCGCCAAAGACTGCGGGTTACGCATCTCCACAGGTGATGCAGTGAAGATTGAAGAGTACGCAGGCTGGTCAGGTCTTGCTGGCCTCCCCGGCACTGATCTTAGCACTGGTTTTGGTGCCACTGGCATGGGGAACATGGTCGCCGGACTGAGAAGTTTTGGCGTCTTTCCATCCTCCTCGAATATGGTGGTTGTACTGAAGACACTGGGTGCCCTGGGTGACTTGTACGGAGGCTGCGGTGGTGTCTGACCGGCTTTCTCAGGTAACAGTTGTGAGACCGTCCGAATACTATCGTGACTTTTGCTCTCTGGAGAGATAGATCGATGGCTCTGTGAATGCAATTCTGGGTACAACTTCCTCTGCTGCGCGCGCCAATTGGACTCTATCACACCGCCGCCATTGCCAAGCTCTACTCGAGTCTGTGCAAAGCCTCCAAGAGGTCCTCGCGGGTCTGCATGGCCGTGTCTGAATGGTGAGTGACGGGGAGCTCCCTTGTCGATGAAGTCGAAGGAGTCTTTTCGTGATTTGGGCGATTTGAATGCCCTGCGACGCTTGCACCACACCAGCAAGTATATCAACGCACCAGCAAGACACAGTCCTCCCATTGCAGCTATCGAGATGCCGACTGACTGGGCGGTGGTGAGGTTTGTAGCCTGTCCAGTCGGTTCGTCGACAGGCATTGGCGGCAGTCCGGTTGCCGTTGCTTGTGTATGAGAAGTAGCTGGTGTTGGGTTCGAGTTTACGGCTGATGTACTTGTCGCTGATGCCGACTGTGAAGGTATTGCGGATGAAGCCATGGTCTCCTCCGAAGAAATGGAAGACGTCGTATAACTCGGCAGCGTGAGCACATTGCTGTTGGTTGCAACCACCACATCCCTCTGGTCAGAGCATATGTTGTATAGTGCCCTGTTCTGTTCGGGCGGTGGTTGATTGCAATTGGTTTGCGAGCAGGCATAAGCTAGTTCTCCTAGGGTGAGACCTTGAGCGCTGTATTGCGAGCACAAGCATGAGAGGTCGTCGGAATCGCAAGAATAACCGGTGCTCTTGAAGTGGTCGAGACATGATTTCGCACAAGAGGGTACGTCTTGATTGTTCTGCTGCCGAATCGCCAAGGTAGCAGGAAGTATGTGGATGTTAGCAGCGGGAGCCATATTAGCAAGGAGTGTGATGGTTTTCGGTTGATATGAAAATAACACGAGGAGATAGCTATGAGGATAGCGTTTCAAAGAGAACCAAACATTATCACTGCCAGCAGCGAGACGAATCGTATTGCAAGGAGAAAAGATGATACAGGGAAAAAAAAAAGGAAAGAAACTGGGAAAGGTGTATCGAAACGCGTCGCGGTGGAAGACGAAGAGAAGGTGGAAGATATGGCAAGGAGACAGTGTAGGTAGAATACAGATCCGGTGCAGAAGTGTGTGGCGTTGTTGCCGCCCACTGGAGCGTCATCGAACATGATGGTACGTGGTGTAGCCGCTGTATGCAGTTGGAGTCGACGAAGCGGTTGGTGGAAGCCGTGTTGTCCAACATCGCTCGGCGGTTAAATATCCTGGGTCACGGACCATCTACATGTGAACCAATGATGGCCAAGATTTAAAATGCAGACATGCACATATGCACAAGGATGCTCTGAACATGGAGGATAGACGCATCTTAGCTAAACACAATCACTTGTTATGTGGCTACACGATGCACAAGTGGTCTTTTCTTGAAAATGTTGATAAGTTTGCTCGACCGAACAGTACCTAACGAATGCTGGAAATACTGTGGGCTTTCCATACAACTAATGAGATTCCTAAATGAGGGCTTTCAAACCAAATTGTCCCTTTCAAAGACACCGTGTCGAGTTATGCAGGTATAATCACCACCCAAAGCGCCATGCGAACCCAACCCAAACACCGACGCTCAAAATCCATAATCAAAATGATATCGCAAGGAGTGCAAGGACATACGTCCCATGTCAAACACAGCCGATTCACCCTTTACGCGCTAATGGAACTCCGCCAGGCAGGTCCTGGACAAGCCAGTCCACATTGCCTAGCCACCTCTCTAGGTATACCTTCTTCTCGCGTGTCGTCCTGGTCTCGCCTATCTCATCATCCACGTCCATCGAGCTTCCTCCGCTCCCGTTCGAGTGTGTTCGCAGATGAGAGAAGAAACCCCCAGCGGCCTTGCTAGGACTTCGCTGCACGGTGGACGTATCTTGCGACTCGTATGTCTCTCTTTCCGACTCTTCAGGCATGAGATAGAACGACAGGAACTCCATCGCCCTCACTCTGACATCCTTTGCGGTCCCTCTGCTCTTCAGTAGGCTGGTGACTGTGAGCAGACCATCCATGCCTTCGAAGGTACGGGCGTTGCGCGGGCATTCGAGCAACACTGTCATCAACACCAGGATTGATTGTGATTGGAGTGCGGGTGGGTTTGCGGAGTCGAGAAGGTCAAGGAGGATGTTGAGGTATATCTCGCGGCTGAATAGTGTTCGCGACGGCGGGTGCAATAGCAGCATTCCTTGTAGTAATTCGAGAGCGGAGAGGATGACGAGGTCGTTGTCCGAGGAGCCAGCCATGCCAAGTAGGCGCTCAAGGGTTGCGATAAGCCGTGATGCCACTGTTTGCGTCGTCAGTATGTGTGAGCGTATAGTTGTCGTAATGCATTGGGTGCTCACCATTGCATCTGAACCCTTCTTGCAATCTGAAGAATTCTCTGAACGCCGCGTCCTCCCTCAGCACTCCCAGGCCTTTAGCCTCAGCCATGCCATCACCGCCCTTCCTCGGTGAGCGCGCCGGCGCACTGGATAGGCAGATCTGCGCCAGCAGGCCTTCGATTTGTCGCAGACCCTTTCTGATCTTGGTCGCATCCACGGAGGAGATGTTGTCGAAGGCGAGCGAGAGAAGGGACTCCATGGCGGGCGGCGAGTGTGTTGTCTGGCTGAGAATCCGGATGGGAATCTGTCGCACTATGAGCGCCTCGGGTACTCTTAAGGATGATGGGGGATTGCAGCTAAGCTCTTAGGTTCATGCGGCTAATCGTAAACGGTGCGATCAGTCCAGCGTTTAGAATGGTGAAGTATCCACACAGTGTTATGGGAATTTGGGCCGTCGTTGCTATGGCGATGGCTGGGTCGGGCCGAGTGCCATATGTCGCTCTTATACTCGAATACTCGAGGTCGAGAACGATGGTCATATACGATCTATCAATTTATATCTCCGACCGATTTATTAACCTGCAGCTTCTCCGCTTCGTACACCAATTGTGTGGCTTTCCCATGAATGTGTGTACTGGAGGTCAAGTCAGAGGCAACGAATACAAGAAAGTCTTCCAGCATCCAGACGGCAGATAGACTTCCAACAGCTTGCACGTGTGACTACCTCAAATGAGCACTTGCCAGGCTAACAAAGGTTCCTGTCCTTAGTCGACACGCTGATGATTGGGGTAACAGATGAGTTTCTGCGAGTTGTTCACCGATTACAGGTCAATGGTTCCACTCTTCGATCACTGGCATTCTTTGATGATCTGCTGGAGAGCTTTCTCGTACTCCACGACTTCCTTGCAACCGACGAGCGTGAGGTCCCTTCTCTTCCCCTCGAAGATAATGTACGGCACAGAGTCAACCCCATTGCTTGCCTGTTCGCGCACAGCCATCTTAACATCCATCAATTCCTCATCCTTGTCCTCGATGAACGCTTTTGCCTCTTTCTCCTCAATTCCAGCCTCGGCTGCGGCAACGAGCAACGTCTCTGTCGAACTGGGATGCTTCTCTTCCTCAAAGTATTGCCGGTACAGACTGTTGACCAGACTGTCTGCGACTTCCGGTCCTTTCGACTCTTGGAAATGTTGTACAACTCTGTGAGCTTGCAATGTATTTGCAACAGTACCACCAAACTTGTACTCGATACCCTCGCTGCGCCCGTAAGCAGTCATCAAGGCCATGTACATCTGCATCTTCTCCTCGCTCTCATCATATTTGGCTCTTTTGTACCACTCATATTTGCCTTCTCCTTCTTGCGAGGCTTCGGGGAAGAGCTGATACGGCTTATACGTCACGGTAAAGGTCACGGGGCAGTCGAATGGTAACGATGTGAGGGCGCGTAGAAGGCGGCGTTTGGCAAGGTAAGTCCTGAGAACGGTGTTAGAAGCAGAGGACCCTGGAGATCGCGCAAGATTACCATGGACAGATGGTATCCAGCGTGAACTGGATCTCGGATTGGTATGTCATCGTTCGCGGCGGGTAAGGCTGGACGATCGGAGGAATGCCGTCAGTCTGAAGGCGTGAGAGCGGTGCGGTTTCAAGACGTTGGGTCGCTCTGCAGAGCGTGCACGAGTTCTAGGCAGACTGATGTCTCTAGCAAAGGACTACCGAGTTTCCCTGCCACCGTCTTCTTCGTCTGGCCATGTCATCTCGAGTCCGGGTAGCTGGTAGCTGCCGGTCGATCCTCTTCGCGGGGAGAATGATCCGTGCACAGGTGCTTGAGTTCCAAGTCTTGTGCCTGACTCTCTTGCCTTTCTTCCGACTCCACACACTTAAGCATTGCTTGACTTGGTTGACAAGCACATTCGGCATGTTATTGCATCAACTTGGAAGTACATTCACACAGGCAAGTACTTGTACATGCACACTGCACTACTGACGATGTTCCCTGCATTCGACTGGTGTAGGCGTAGCAACCCAAGGTGAGACAAATCCATCCGTCTGCCGGATCCCAGCCCTCAGCACAGTTGTGTCTCAAACCTCTCCAGCATCATTCAGCAATAGCATACTGTCCTCGCAGAAAACAGAGAGGTTGCATGGCTGGATGTATACCAGCCTCTCGTTCGCCCACTTCGCGGCCTTCCAGGTTGCTTGCATATAAGGGAACATCCTGGCTCACTCTAACCAAATCATCATCCACAACACAACAACGACATCCAACCAACCAAGCATCTCTTACTCGACACAAAGCACACCTCGACTCTTGCTTCTCGGCACCTCTTGATCATTCACACAACAAGAGCTTCGCTTCGCATCAACCAACCGTCAAGCATGTCTTTCTCCACCGCCGTCATCATTGCCGCTGCTGCAACAGTCGTCAGCGCGGACTACACCAACACTTGGTGGACACCTTCCAGTCTGCTGCCTTCTTCTACTCCCGTTGAATCCGTCTGGACTCCCAGTAGTTCCACTGTCGAGCCTGTCTGGACACCCAGCAGCGAGTCCGTTTGGACTCCTAGCACCTCATCCGCCGAATCCGTTTGGGCACCGAGCTCGACCTGGGAGAAGGGCAACGTCAGCATCTCAACCAGCTACACCAACACAGTCTATGTCACCAAAGCTACTACCGCAACCACCACTGTCGACTGTGGCAAAGGCACTATGATCTACGGCAACGGCTCTGCACCCGCTCACACACCTTCTGTCGGTCTTCCTTCAGGCATGCCAACCGACCTTCCTTCAGAATGGAGCAAGTCCATCCCAGCATCCGTACTGCCTCCCCAGCTCACTGCCTCGGGCGGCGCCATGACCACCAACTGTGCCAACGCCTCGATCACTTACACCATCACCTACACTCCTTCGAGCAACAAGCCCAAGAAGACCTCATCATCAATCGGAACTCCCTCCGAGCCTACCGAGCCTTCTCTTCCGACTCTGCCTCCCTCTGGCGAGGACAGCCCTGCCTTCCCTGCTCCTGGTCCGCATTCCGGTGATGGCGACTCCTCGGACAGCTCCAGCTCATCTAAGCCCTCCTCTGGCTTCTCTTCCGGAGACGACATGGACTCTGCTGCATCACGACAAGACATCAGCACAGCAGGCACTGTCCTCGCTCTCGGTGCTGTGGCCGTTGCTGCTTTCATGTTGTAGTGTTCGGCCTTGTTCATTAATGTCTGACGGGAGTTTCATGGCTGCATACATTTTGTTTTATTCACATCATTGAGAGCGTTTTGTTCTGTACATTGCACATACCACCTGTTGAAGGTTATTGAGACCTATCTATCTATTTATCTACTGTAATATGGAAGCATGGCGATGGAGCATGCTTGGGAATTCACAAACCTGCATATAGCATTGAATTGATTCTTCGAATAACAAATATCCACGTAAAGTCGCTGCCCCAGCAAGTTCAATATTATTTTCTACGCATACTATCCGCATCAGACCAATCGTTCGACGTGTTGGTGCTCGGCTAGACACAAGTGGTTGAACTTGAGCATCAACTATCTAACTCCGACACAAGAGCGCTCTTCGGTACAACACATGAGAATCTAGCTTGCCCAATGTTTGTACAATCTCAATTCGTCACTAATATTTCGCGTTTCGTTCCCAAGACTAAGACGCTCCTCCCAATCTTCACCTTCACCCAAACGCCGCTTGGTGGGGATTGGCGGGGTGAAAAAAAGTTGCGATCCGCCTACTTGCAGCCCAACCTGCATCAACCTCGCTCGTTACTCACTCACACTCACAAGCAATACCATACAGCAACAATGGCCGAACTCACTCACCCCACGATTAAGGATGGTATGCATAACCTTGCCAGACACCAACGAGCGACCTGCTTGCTACACCGACCGAATCACTAACATGAAGCTCTCCAGGCTGGTTCCGCGAGATCAGCGAGATGTGGCCCGGCCAGGCCATGACCCTCAAGGTCAACCAAATCGTCCACCACGAGAAGTCGCTCTACCAGGATGTGCTCATCTTCGAGTCGTCCGACTACGGCATGGTGCTCGTCCTCGACAACGTCATCCAGTGCACCGAGCGCGACGAGTTCGCCTACCAGGAGATGATCACCCACCTCGGCATGTTCTCGCACCCCAACCCCAAGAACGTCCTGGTCATCGGCGGCGGCGACGGCGGTGTCCTGCGCGAGGTCGTCAAGCACGACTGCGTTGAGAAGGCTGTGCTTTGCGACATCGACGAGGCGGTCATCCGCCTTAGCAAGAAGTACCTCCCCGGCATGAGCGTTGGATACCAGCACCCCAAGGTTGAGGTGCACGTTGGCGACGGCTTCAAGTTCCTCGACGACTACAAGAACGAGTTCGACGTTATCATCACCGACTCGTCCGACCCCGAGGGCCCCGCCGAGGCGCTCTTCCAGAAGCCCTACTTCGAGCTGCTCAAGGGCGCTCTTCGCGAGGGCGGCATCATCACCACCCAAGGTTGTAAGCCCTCCCTCTAAAGTCGCGGCGAAAGAAGAAGCGCAAGCGACTTCTCACGAACATCCTACTGACAATTGCCAATTCACAGCCGAGAACCCTTGGCTCCACATGAGCATGATCACCAACCTCAAGAAGCAGTGCAAGGAGGTCTTCCCCGTCGCCGAGTACGGCTGGACAACTATCCCCACCTACCCTGCCGGCCAGATCGGTTTCATGGTCTGCTCCAAGGACGGCTCTGCCAACGTCAAGAAGCCCGTTCGCAGCCTGACCACCGAGGAGGAGGACAAGATCTTTAGGTACTACAGCAAGGAGGTCCACGAGGCCGCCTTTGTGCTGCCCAAGTTCGCCGAGAAGGCTCTCAGGGATTAGATTTTGGGATAAGCCTGGACATACGTGTTCTTGATGCTGTTGTAGGTGAAAACGAGTGCATTTGTTGTGTGCTGAAAATAAAGCTATGATGCATGTTTAACGATTCTGACTTTTGTTTTCCTCTGCTGTTAAGCAGTACTCGATGTGCCCTGTTGTCTTAGAAACGTGATGTGCTGACAATGTTGGCGAACCTTGTAGCGACATTTGCTTACCTTACGAATTTGCTAATCGTTGCGGTGCAGTAGCAGAATTATCAGGATGAGTAAGCCACATGCACGCTCCCTTACAGGATGAGATAATTGAGTGGAAGAAAGCACCGAGAGAAAAGTCAAGAGAGCGTCACAAGTGCGGATAAAATCTTGAAAACGAACAACAGTAATCAAGTCAATACATTAATTTGCTCGTGAACTATTTGTGCTGCCAGGAGAACAAAAAAGCAAGAGGGAAGAGAAAATAGGAAGCAAATGGCTCGCATCGCTTTCCTACCTCATCATATCCCCCTTATCAAATTCAGAAAAAAGGCCCTTCTCCGCTGCATGCTGCTTTCTACTCTCTCAGACTGGGGTATCGTATGTGTTCTCGTCGTCGGAAGGTGGGTTTTCGCGTGGCAGATAGTGGCGTTTTACAGTCGTGGTAGTGTTGAGGTGTGTGAGGTTTGTCGTCGGAATAGACGGGCGACAGAGATGGCGACGCGTCTAGTACTTGAGGATGATGTACAGGGCGTGGATGATGCCGGGGATGTCTGTGGGAGAGGACTGTCAGTGGCTGGTCTAAAGCGGAATGAAGTGTGGACTGTAAAAGACTTACAACCAAGGACGGTCAACAGGATGTTGATGAGGAGGTCAGCACCACAACCGCGCTCGAGGAAGACTCCGAGAGGAGGCAGCACGACGGCGCAGATGATCTTGATGATGTCGCTGTTGTCGCGTTAGCTTGGTGTTACAAGTGGTGTTGTGGTGGCTGCCGATGAGATCCGCGTGGTACACAGTGGCCGTCAGGTTGAAGAGACTTACGATCCGGTGAAAGGCATTGTGGCGGGTTGGTAGGTTTGGTTGTTTGTGTTGGATAGATAGGTAGGTATTGGTGGATGAGAGAATCTGGTGGATTGAACAGTTGAGGGTAGGTATAGGATCACAAGGGAGGGCAAAGAAGACGTTTATACCACCCCGGCACCAGTCAGTGCCTACGCGCGCGGCAGCAGCTACGTCAGAATGCGACGACTCAAGTCACCCCAAGGCGGGAAACTGGGCAAACACCCGTGACACCCACCGCTCAGGCCCCGTTTTTAGACTGTCTCATCATACCGTGCATATACTTTCTTCTCAGCCCTGCCACTCACTGCGCACCTCCTGTCTGCGCGTCCCCGGCTACGGCGGAACGGCTCATATTCGATGCGATAAATACCAAGCCACTATCATTTTCTCGGCAGCCCTGCGAATCGCCTTTCCGTAGGCACGTCTGTCCTACTATTCGTTGCCGATGCGAGTTGTGAGAGCACACGCACCCACGGCCCCTTGGCATCATCT
>Ga0265797_10001037_pt1 | contig 49968 bp, 59 predicted proteins | sample P2T30metagenome_FD_192433 | JGI IMG/M metagenome (GOLD analysis project Ga0265797, IMG submission 192433) | Plant litter microbial communities from East Loma Ridge, Irvine, California - P2 T30 | ecosystem: Environmental > Terrestrial > Plant litter > Unclassified | place: USA: California...
AGGTGTTAAAAACAGCGAAACTTCAGGTGTTTGAGCTAGTATTTATAGATTCATCATGTCAACTTGCTTGCCATCCTGTTGCTTGTCAGTCTTAGCAATCATCGTCACGCTATGTTACATTCCTAACGAAGGTTCTGCACGTCAAGGAAGATTTGATTGCATTGAAGAGATTACAGGTAGATACTGACTCGGTGAACGAGAACCATGAGGTGACTAGACGAGCTCACCGACGGTCTAGATCCTGCTTTCACCCGCAATTCTTCAACCATGCCTTGAATATTTTTGCTGTTATTTGGTATTCTTTCTTCTTCCGGGCAGTAGCATATGGCTGTCATGTTCACTTGCGCCGCGGTTAAAGCCTAGTAGAGACAACAAAGTTCACTACCATGCTCGAGCGCAGCGGTCGTAAGCAGAAGCGTGCCTACAAAACCCAGACTGATCTGGTCCTCACGCCTGGATTCGTAGACGGGAGGTCGATCAACGTTGACACTAGCCGAAGAGTAGCACTAAAGGTTGTGCGGCGACCTTGAGGGAGAAGAGGTACCGCTGGAAAATTGTGTGAAGGCGATATGCTGATGTAGTGTAGCACATTGTCAAGGCGAGTTTGGTAGACAAAAGTGACAAGAGGTGTGTGGGAAGTTCGTTTCGCAGGTGAGTCGTGAGAGCAGCTCGACGAGCTGAAAGGTATCCAGAGTCGTGTTGAGAAGAGTATTTTGCTGCGTGTAGCAGACGGAGAGCCACGTGGCTTTCTGCAGCATGGTCGAACCTTGGGTCAAGTCACCAGCTGCCGAAGATGTGTGGTGTTGAGGAGAAAGAACAGAAAAGGCAATTCGCAATATACGCTCCGCACATATGATGGACCGTAGCCACCGAGAATGGAAGTCGGCAAGACCAGCCAACCGATGAAAGGAAACCAGCCAGACCATGGTATAGTACAATAAAAAGGTCGTAGAAGGCTGCCGTACGCCGGTGATACGATCTTTAAAACCCGAGAGTATGACATCAGGTGTCCATGCGGAATCGTGGAGAGCGTACGCGTGATAAATCAGAAAAGAAAACTCCGAAACTTGCACTTGGAATGATGTTACCAAATGCAAACGCCTGTCATCTGGGCGAAAAAATCGTGATGAAATGTTGAGAGGATGCTCAAAGAAATCAACCACAAATGCTCAGGTAACAAGCCCTACTACCCCGGACATCGCATTACGATGCTTGCGGTGGGCCGGAAGGTGGAGGCCTAGGTTGCCGTTGAGGTTGTTGACCGTTCTGTCGCGGCTGTTGACCCTGCTGGCCTTGTGCGGGACCATGGCGCTGTCCCTGCTGGAACTGCTCGCCCCCTCCACGGCCGCCACGGTAGTTCCCACGAGAATTACGGCCTGCGTTGTTTCGCGCGCCGTCTTCCTGGTCCTGCGGCGGAGCTGGCTGGTGCTGCATGCTCGTGATAGGGCGGGGAATGTTTTCCGGCGACTCGTACACGTAGAGGTTCTTCTCAATAGTCTGTGGGATCGGCTGAATCTCAGTACCCAGCTCTTGTTCAATTCGATACAGGTTGAACCGGTCCTCCCAGTTGATCAGGTTGATGGCCAAACCGAGATGTCCGAAACGTCCAGACCGACCAATACGGTGCAGGTAGGTTTCGGCATTCTTGGGAAAGTCAAAGTTGATGACAACGTTGACAGCCTGGATGTCTATACCACGGGTCAGAAGATCCGAGCACACTAGGTTACGGCAAACGCCATTGCGGAAATCATGGAAGACGCGATTGCGGTTGTGCTGCAGCATTCGCGCGTGCGAGTAGAAGCAGGAGTAGCCAAGCTCAGTAATCTTCTTGGCAAGAAGTTCGACGCGATTCGTCGAGTTACAGAAGATGATGGACTGGTTGATCTGGAGCTTGTTGAAGAGGGTGTTCAGGCAGTGCACCTTCTGCTTCTCTTCGACGAAAGCATAGTATTGGGTAATACCGCGGAGTGTTAGCTCGTCCATGAGGTTGATCTCGTAGGGTGAGTTCATGTGCTTGTCCTATGCAAGGTTAGGACTGTTCTGCTAATTGCGTGTCGGGGAGGCTTACCTTGAAGCTCTTCACGACGATCGGGAAGGTGGCACTGAAGAGCATGACCTGTCGGTCCTTCGGATGGAACCCAAGCAGTTGTTCTATAACAGGGGTAAACTCCGGGGACAGCAACTTATCCGCCTCGTCCATGACGAAAGTCTGGCACGTGGAGAGGTCTGCCACACCCTTCCCTGCTAGATCCAGGATTCTGCCAGGCGTGCCGACAATGATGTGAACCGGATCGCTCAGCCGGATGATGTCGTCCTTCAAGCCAGTGCCGCCGGTTGAGACCATGACGTTGACGCCGAGGTGCTTGCCGAGCGTCTTGCACACTTGTGAGGTCTGGAGGGCGAGTTCTCGGGTGGGAACAAGAATCAAGGCTTGTGTTTTCGAGATCTTTGGGTTTACACGCTCGAGGGTGGGGATGACAAAAGCAGCCGTCTTGCCTGTGCCGTTCTTTGCTCGCGCGAGAATGTCACGGCCGGTCAGCGCTACTGGAATTGTTTCTTCTTGAATGGGTGATGGCTTCTCGAAGCCGGCCTCAAAGATGCCCATCATAAGCTCGCGCCTGATGAAGAAGTCTTCGAACTCGAGGCCCTTTGTTGCTGTTACATCCTGTGCAGGCTGTCAGCTCCCGAATCCTAATATGTTGTTTATATGTGCCTTACTTCTGTTTGTGGCCGCGCATCTTTGGTGGGCGCCGTGAGCCCTTGTTTCCAGTCTGCGCCTGACGAAGGTGCATCGCTACCACTGATTAGCAAATGCCTGGTCCACATCCACACGGCCACTCACCTCAGCTTCGTCGCCGCTAGCTGGTCGGTAATCTGGGAGGTCATTGTGAGAGTCCACCTATGGTGGGGAGGAGGTCAGGGTTGCAGCGCCTGGAGTGTTGTGTGTGCTAGCAATTGGGTCCAGCGATTGCGACGGGCAAAGCTGCAATGCGGGGTGGGATGGGCTGCGTGGAGCGAGCTCGTGTGCGGCGAGTGAGTCGGGTGGTGGGGTCGACGATAGGAGGGGCGAGGGTGCCTGTTGTTGTGCCGGTGTGTATTCGGAAGGCTGTGGGCAAGCTTGTGGAGTCGGTTCGCGCGAGCAGAAACGGGCAGTGGTGCTATATTGCCTGGGTTTGGTGTGCGATTGAAGATTGGCTAGAGAAATGGCTGCACGCAAGAGGAGTCAGTAAGGTCCTCGCGAATTGTGGCTTGTGAGCGGTTGTGCAATTTTATGCTGGCTGGCGACGACTGTGTGGTGGTGTCGAGAGTCGAGAGCTTCTTTATGCTGCATGGAACTTGAGGCTGCTGGATGTGGAGTACCGGGTCCGTGCTAGCTCTTCTCATTGGCCATCCGGCGTTGGCACCTGCCATCTCCTTCCGTTCATACACACTGACCGGAACCTTCTTTTACATCTTCTTTGGAAGACTGAAATCAATCTTAAACCTCCTTGCCTGAAGTGTGGAGCATTCGTGTGTGCAAAGTGATTGTTCACCGGTTTTCGGTTGGGACGAACACACACATGTCAACGAGAGCAAAAACTTGATCAAGGTCCATAAGTGAGTTCACTGCTGTACTTACCAGAATGCTAATACTGATTCTACGTGAGATTCACCTTCAATTTCGTATTATAATCTGGCAACATCGCCAAAGCCTCTCATACGCCTTTCGGCTCATACCTGGACTCTGGACACCGCCACACGTGCCTGGTTAGACAGACCCACCATTGCATTTGAATGAATCAGACCTGCGTCCTCTCCGACTGGCCGAATCCAGCCAGGCTCCCTCATAAAGCAGCATGTCCCTACTCCGTCTCCTCAGGACCACCCGGCCACCAAACCCCCTCCAATCCATCCGCACATCAACCAACCCACGCTCAACCAAAATGCCAAACTCCATCTTTCCCCACCACCTCGGCCTCACCCACCCACGCCTCTACTCCTCCTACGACCGCGCCAACAACAACATCAACAACAACATCAAAGTAATCTACGGCCTCATAGGCATCAACGTCGCCGTCTGGGGCTACGCACAGTACACCAAAGCCCAAGCGCAAGCCGGCCACATGGGCCCCTTTAATAATTACATGCGCAATATGTCCTGCAATCTCACCGATGTGCTTCGAAACGGCACTTTCTGGACACCTTTGACCAGCACGTTCTCGCATCTCGACATCTTCCATGTCGGCAGCAATATGCTCGGCACGTACTTTATCGGCAAGTTCATGTGCTACCTGCCCGTCATTACGCCCGCACACATTGTTACTATCACGCTCGGTGCGGGCGTCACGGGCTCCATGCTGTTTTTGTTTCAGCGCTACATGGCAATCGGGGGGAGTAGCGTGGATTATAAGCGGGGTCTGGGGTTCTCGGGTGCGTTGATGGGGCTGACGACTGTGGCGGCGTGTCTTTCGCCATCGACGAAGTTTTATATCTACGGTATCGTGCCGGTGCCGCTGTGGGGGCTTGCGCTAGGGTATGCGTTCTACGATGGGTATTATCTGAATAATCCTCGGAGTCAGATTGGACATGCTGGGCATCTTGGGGGTTCGTTGTTTGGGGTTTGGTATTATGTGTTGAGATTGAGGGGTTGGAAGGGGTGAGTGTGAGGAAAGATGGAGGGGCGGGGGTGTAGGATATGGTATCGAGACCGTGCGGCGTGGGCAATAGAGAATGTGACACCATAGCGATAGTGCTTACCTTGCGGCAGCAATTCTTGTACACCACGTAGCGCCACGCTGAACAAACATCATGAATTGCCTGAACTTTCTGATCAACAGCGCCTAGATATATTCTAACAAATGAAAGAGTTCTATTACCAGCTGTCGACACATACGATGTCCACGACTATTCCTTCCAAAAGTACAACCAAACGCCATGATGCAGCCTGCAACTCCTTGTATACCCAGCCACAAAGACCCATGAATCGAAACCCATCCACGCCAACACTCAATCCATTCCGCAGCTATCCTATCGTTTTTGGCTATCAGATGTGGTGGAGTCTCCATACTCTGTACAAGTTGTTAGTACACTCAAATCAATACTCGAACTGTACTCACAAAGCTCCTCGTCATCCTCGTCATCAGCATTCACACTCGCCATATGCGCCTCAATCCCAGATGGACTAACAGTCACCGCATCATCATCGCTATCAGCCTCCGAAGAATCGCTAATGTCCATATCCGCAGACTCGACGTCATCGACTGAGATACTGCGCTGCCTGGGCTCACCCTTGGGCGTGTAAGACTTGGGCTCGCCTTTCGGTGTGTACGACTTAGGTTCGTCTTTAGGTGTGTTTGATTTGGTCGGTGTTCCTTTGGGCGTGTAGGATACCGGTACGGCATCTTCCTTGGGTTCAACGACCTGCTCCGACTTCCTTGGACGGCCGACGCGCTTCTTTACGGGCGTGGCGACTTCGGGAACAGGCGCGGTGGGAACAGGCTCGTTGAGCTTTCCGTTCGCTTCATCCTCCTCTGTGTCGTCGCGGACAATGGCTTCGGACAGTGCGCTTCTACGCGGAGGTTTCCTAGTCTTCTTTGCAGGCGCGTCCCAGACCGGCGGCGACGGACTGGCATCAGTCATCATCGTCGTGTCTTCATCAGACTCATCGCGAACGACCTCTGCGGATAGAATCTTCGGCGGTCTGCCTCGCCTCTTAGGCTGTCCAGGCTGTAGCTGCTTTTGCTGTAACAGTGCTTTGGCCTGCGCTTTGGCCCTTGCCTTTTTCTTGCTGGGATTGAACTCGAGGTCCTCGTCTGACTCATCTTTCTTCCAGGCGCGACCTTTGCCCTTGAAGTGCTTGGATCGACGGAAGTTCTCTTCGGGTTCCATGGCTACCTCGCCGCGCAAGACAGCCAATGTCTCGGGATCTAGTAAATGGTCCTCAGCGTAGATTTTACCGAGCGACGCCACAGACTCCCTCCTGCTCTGCACAGCAGGCGAAGGCTCGATGGCGATTTCTTCTTCTCGGACAACGTCATCCTCATCTTCATCGTCTTCGAAAATCTCGGCGTCGTACGAGTACGGCTTGTTCTGCGCAGGTCGCCGAGTGCGGAGCCCGCGCCTTGTGGCGGCGGCCGATGCTGACTCGCCAACTCGATCGGGTGAAACTGTGCCATTGTTTTCATGTAAAGTCGTGCTAGCGTCAATGGGAGTGTGCTTCTCCGTTGTTGCCGCGATGTTGGGTTCTGCGACTGTGGCGACGGTCAACGGAGTGGCGGCGGCTGTAGCTTTGGCTTCATCCGTGTCGTCGTCGACCACTGTCTCTTCAGACTGCAAAAACTTAGTGTCTTCCTCGAAATACTTCTCGAATGCAACTTACGAGAATTTTCTTCTTGGATGGTTTAGGCGCTTTTCTTGTGTTGAGCTTCAAAATAGTCTTCCTAGGTGGATCTAACGCCTGTACCGTAGCCGGTGGCTTTTGAGCTGTGCAATTGTCAGTGACATTATATTCGAAAGGTTTGTCTCTCCAACGAAGACTGCGAATCAGTAGCGCAGGCTATGAATGTCGCGTCCTTGATTTGCGTTCCTCGTAGGAAGATCACAATGTGGGGCAGGTTGGAACAAGAAGCAAGCGCATGACGTACCAGAGCGAACAGGCAAGGGAGATGCAACTGCAGAAGTATTGATGCCATTCATCGCCATAGGATCATCTTCCTCGTCTTCTGGCGAGATCGCGTCTCCGGACTGCATGGCATTTAGTCTTGTGCGACATTTCGTGAGTGAGTGAGTGCTTACTATTGGCTTCTTCTTCGGCTTCTGGGTAGAAGACTTACGACGCCCATTGGCAGTGATAGTCGGTGCAGATGGTGTCGTATTTCCAGTAACGGGCTCCGCTGCTTCCTCATGGTCGCTCTCTTCTGACGCTACAAGTGCTTGAGACTAGGCTTGTGAGTAGGTGAAGGAGCGATACTTGATTTGCCGACATACCAGATACTTCTTACGCGCCTTTCTTTTCTTCTTTGCAGATGGACTCAGGTCATCCGTGTGCGCTGATGCAGATGGAGTTGCTGATCCGGTGGAGCGCGCCAATCCGGTTCCGTTGGTTTTCAGTGTTTTCTTCGGCTCGCGCGACGGTTGAGCACGCCCACCTCGAGGCCGACTCTCAACCTGTACTTGTTCATCTTCATCATTCTGCTCTGTGTTAACTCCGTGTATGTGTCGGAGGTGGCTGATTAATGACTTACGCTAGAATCAGGCTCGTCCCAGATTGATAAAGCGGCGTAGAATAGTGACAGCCCAGCGATATGATTCGAGCCTTTTGAGCTCCATTCTTCATAGCTGACTGTTTGTTTGGGATTCTCTTTTTGCCAGGCTTTGAACTCTACAATACCGTGTTCCTTGATCCAGTCGGGTCGCGAATTTTTCTGAGGTGTGCTTTCGGAGGGTCGCGCTACTGACGCAGTGTGCCCATTGGGAGCCATATTGTCGTGAGTGGTTTCGTGGAAGGCGAGAGACATGCGACATGAAATGATGCAACAGCGCCTGAGAAATGTTGATGCGCACTGATAACGCTGACCAAAAGGTATGCGAAAGCGTGAGAGACAGAAAGAAGCTCGGTTTGCAGTTGTGCGGCGAGCTGCGCACGTGTAGGTGGTGGTGTGAGGTTCCGGAAGTGAAGAGGAAGATCGAAGGTGCAAGTCCCTCGAAGATCCACGTCTCGTGTCTCGTGGCACGTACGCCCAACTTTGACAAAGTAGCTTCCTTAATCGAAGAGTTTGTCACGGATTGGGAGTAGATTAAGTCAGCTCAAAGAGAGTCTGGCAACGGTCGACTAGTTAATGCCATTTTGATGGTGGATGCAGGAAGTGGAATGGAAGTTCGGTCGCGGCGAGAAACGACAATGCGCTAAAAACATCCAATTTCAGCTCGGCTAGCAGTCACATACATGTCTACGAATCCGCCATCAGGTTTATGTACAGAGAATATTCTAGGCAACCAATCTGATACGTGATACAGTCATGATTGATCTTGTAGAACGTTCAGCTTTCATCTGAGCACCTTCCTCAGTCATTCACACCAGTGTTTGCGAAGCTTGGCTCGTCACACTTTGAGTTCTACTGAACGCATGATGAAGCTCACAGTCCCAGAACGATAGGATCATAAGTTGCAGCACCAATACGAGCAGTCATTTCTCTTCGCTTCGTGATGGTCTACGATAAGAGTTGATACTTGCACCATCGAAATTGAGAGTGTGATTGGTGAACATGATGCAACCTACAGTCCTGCCCAAGCGATGACTGCGCAAAGACTGCTACTTGCCGCCTTGCGCATGGCCGTGTAGTAAGACGTAGTAGGCTTTACTTGTTTCTCAAGGTAATGAGTAGGCAAACATCACTGTCAGTCTCACAGCCGGCTGACGACGGTAATACCGCTGTATCTCGCTGCCACAGCCTTCGGTGCGTAGAATGCCGTCATACAGTGAGGCGTTGTGTGAGACCACAACACGATCCGGCCACGTATTAGTGACCCCATTCTCACGCAAACGTGCTTTGATCGATATCTCCCATTCAGGTACTAACACTATCTCCCCTCTGCATCCATCCCGCCACCGCCACCAGCATCGCAAGCTTAGCTCATATATACAAAGGAAGCACGAAGCCCAATTTGACGAATCCAGTGCAGCGAAGATAATCCGTTGTGTAACGCGCCGAAAAGGAAGTATGGACGAGCCGATGGGTATACAATCATGAGGCCCCGCCACCCACCCACCCAAGTGAGGAAGAAAAAGCAATTGAAGCGACCACCAAGCGGTATCGTACTAAACCCAAACGCCGGAATGCCTTGCATGCTGCTGCTTGCGATGAAATGGACTTAACAAGTCACGCCGGAAATTCATGTCTAGGTGCTTCAAGGAAAGAAATAGACGCGTAGATGATTGGTGATTAAACAAGCGTAGTGACATAGAAGCTGATGCCCGCATCCAAATATGATGGTGAAAAAAGGTTGGCGGTTAAGGTGGTCAAGGAATTGGGTTTTTGCAGCAGATTGCTAGAACGATTCTGGAGGACTGGGCATTCCATGGGCACTGGCATCGTCCTTCTCCGGCTCTACGGCACCTGAGTTGTCTTTCTGCGTTGGCTCAAGCCTCAGCTTGCCGATCGGCTTGCCCAGACCTTTCATAAGGTTGCTGTCGTTCCCATTGTCGTCTTTCTCTTCGTCCAGCTTGCGCTTCTTACGGGCCATCTGTTGCTGTTCTCTCAACGGGCGCTTGCGAGGGCTCGAGATCTTGCCCGTAGGAGGTAGACGAGGCTTGGGGAAGCGCTGTTTGGGAGGAAGATCATCGTCTTCAATAAGAGGTTGGCTATCATTGTTATGCAGCTTGTTGAAGAGCCAGCCCCGCACCAAGCCGATCTGGTCATCGACACTCTGCAAAGTGACAGCTTCGAATTTCGGCGGCTCAGGCATAATGTTGCCGGTAGTGGTAGCATTGCTATTGGGATTAGTCGCGATCAACGAAAAGGATTGGAGTGTTGACATACTTGTTGTCTTGCCTGGCGTATGCATTGTGAACCCTGTTCTGCAGCAAGTGCAGAGGCACACTGAAGGTAAGTCCGAATTCTCTGTCCAGGCCAAGCTCCTTGAAGCCGAAAAAGTCTTCGCCAATGTCTTCAGCAAAGTCTCCTCCAACGAACTGCTCACTGCCGTCGTTGAAGGCACCGGCGCCGTCAGCGCCAACATTGTCCATAGCCGGCCGCAGCAATTCTGCATAGTATGAACGCATGCGATCGTGCATCCCAGATAGTTTGGTGCCCAGCCGCTCGACATCGTCTTTGACATATGTTTCCAGAGACTCCAGATCGACGCCATTCACATGCAATGATTGCAATATAGCTTCTTCTTGGGTGAAGCGCGAAGTCCAGTTCGTTGTCGTTCCGTCCGATAGTGTAACTGGGGCGTCAGCTTTCATCTTCGGTGCCTCTTTGTAGATACCTAAGCTTGCTACCAGGTTCTGGAAGAACTTCGCTGCGATGTCAGTCACCGCGTCCAGGGCGGAGGGTTGGAACTCCTCGAAGCCAGCATGGTAGAAGATCTTCCCAACACTGCGCTGCAGAGCTGCGCGATTGACTTCAGGATCCATGACTGCGCCCTCTTCAGACACTACTACAGGTTCGATGTCCCTCTCCATAAATGGTTGTGGCTCGTAACGTTGAAACTGATTTTGGTAGAGTTGCGACTGAAGCTGCATCTGCTTGACAATGCCGATTTTCGCGCAAATCTTTCTCGTGTCTTGCATAGACTGCATGTTGGCCTCCATCTTCTTGGCTAGCCCGCTTTCCGGAGTCGTGTATTGGCCTTGTGGAAAGATGCGCATGTATTCCTCAAATTGCTGGACGACCTGACCTTGAGAATCTTCGACCCACTGCAGGCGCTCATTAAGATCTGGAATGGTACAGACTGCGTCGTAGTAGTCAGGGATCTGACGCTCATCGTCGCCTTCAATACCCTCGGCGAGGGACCCTTTCGATGTGATACCATCCTTGCCGTCCGGCGCCATAGTGGGTCCAGCAGAAGAATCCTCGATAGCTTGCTTGCGATGTCTGAGCCACCTGCGCATACCGGCTTTGTTGCGTAGAATGGCAGGCTCCTCGGGTTGCAACTTGTCGTCACGAAAGAGCCGGTGTCTCTCGGCTGCAATAGTGGCTCGATCCTTCTTGGTAATTTGCTTCCAGGTCTTGTATTCGAGGTCGTCGAGATCCGCATCCTCTTCCAAAGTGAAGCCGTTCACAGAGACGCCGGTCCCGTCCATCTCCGAAAGGTCGGCTTGGCTACCATGCGCACCGGTCTTGGAGAGGTTCATAGGCGTCAAAGTACCTGGCGGCGGAGTTGTGAAGCCATTGATGCTCCCTTCCATTTCCGAGTCTGCTCGATGAAACTCATTCTTGAAATTTGAAACGGCACTGTTGATCACTGGAAGAGGCGGTCTAGTCTCTGGACCTGGTGTGTCCTCCAGCCCAGCTGGCGGTGCCTTTCTGGCGTTGCTCGAGCCTTTACTACCTTTACTTGGGGCCTTCCGACCGCGAGAGGCCATGATGGGCTCCTCTGTAATGGAAATCAGCGAGGAGAATATACCACAGCTTCTGAGAACTTACCATCCTCGCTGTCGTCAACACCGTCTGCGTCTGCATCGCCGTTTCTTTGCATCCTGCGTTCCTCCGCTTCGACCTCAGCGCGATCACGGATAGTGATATCAGGAATGAGAGGGACTAGCTTTTCCGTCTCCTTCTTCATGTGCAGCGCTTTCTTCCTAAGAAAGTGGCCTGGGTCGGCGTTGTATTTCAAGCAATTTGACCATATGAGCATCAAGTCGTCCACGAACTCCTTCTTGGACTTGTACTGCAGCTGCTTGAGCTTCTTCATCATCGTGCCAATGTCCATGGGTTGTTTGATGACATTGTAGTAGTCGGGTGCCTCGCGCTTGTTGACGCGTTGCAGGAAAGGGTGTGCATGCTCGCCGGCCTTGAGCTCCATGATGACCTTCTCCACGCTTTCGTACAGCTCTTCCTGGCCGACGCGATCTTCGTTGGCCCACTTGCTCCTATTCTTGCGGACCTCGCTGATCAGACTGCGCAGTTGTGCATCGGTGGCGTGTACTCTGTCACGCTGGGCATCGATGCGGGATATGAGGTGCTTGAGGGTGAGACTGGATGCGCCGAGGTTCGTGGTGCTGAGGGTGCCCTGTTGGGGAGCAGGCGTGGCGCCGTTGGTGGGAGCGCCGGCAGTCGAGCCAGACGTCTCAATCTCCACTTGCCGGTCGAGTTCGTCGAGCTTCTGCTGCTCCAGCATGGCATCGCGGTCGCTTTCCAGGGTGTAGAACAGGGTGTTGAAGCTGCGCTTGGCGGCGTCCTCGACGGCCTCCTTGTCCTGCTGCAGCTTCTTTCGCACATCGTCGGAGGTCTTGGCCGGCTCCGACGAAGGCGTGCTTGTTCTCTCTGCGCCGGGGCGATTTGATATTGATGGTATACAAATGCTTGGCGTGCCGAGGGGGGTTGCGGCGGCAGCGGTGCCATTAAGGGCGCTTTTCGCAAGCAGCGGCGAGGTGCGTGTGACGTCTTCGTCTTCGTCCTCATCGTCATCGTCGTCGCCATAGTCGTCCTCGTCGATGGTGCGGGCGGCCTTCTTCGGTGTGACGGCCGGGCGCGCGTCATGCGCCGCCGGGGCATCATCGGACGGCGGCTTCGGCGCAGCGTCGAGCGCATCAAAGACAGCGTCGTCGGCGTGTGTCCCCCCCAGCGCGGCATTCAGGCGCGCTTCGGTGCGCAGGTAGTGGTCGTGCCAGCGCGCCGCCCGAGGGTCTTCCTCGGGGGGCCCCTCCTGGGTGTTCGCGTTGGAGCCGTTTGACATGGCTTCATCGTTCAGCGTCGCATTCGGGGTGCGCAGGCGGGTGGCATTGGACGGCTGATGCAGGAAGCGGGCATGGCTGGAGCGCTCGATTGAGGATGGACGATGCGGCGACGCGAAGGACATGTCGTCGCGGCCGTCTGTGGGGAAGCTGGACTTGGCGCCCTCAACGTGGGAGGAGCGCGTTCAGCAGCGCCTTCCAACCTCGGGCAGGGGTCGCAGCGCTCTGAGAGTGGGCATAGGCAGAGCCCTGCGGCGTGCGAGTGCGGCGGGATTGGTTTCGTGATGAAAAGTGATGGTGTTGCGCGTGCCTTGATGGCCAAAGGCGCCTGCTGCTTGCGATGAGTATGGATGAGGTTCCCCAGTAGGTCCAAGTAAGATGGCGAGCCGGAGCCTGCGCTAGCACCACCCCGGAGAACAGCATCAATATCAGAGTACCTTCACTTGAGATAATGGGCTAATACAGTGTGTGAAATCTGCTGCACATTGCTTGGGAGTTTATTCATGTCAATGAGACCTGCAGATGCCCGCAGCTGTTCTAGCGCAATGTCCTTTCAATCGAGCACGTCGCTCCCTTGATCAGTCTCCTGACTCTCGAGGCCGCCTGCTGAGACATATGCGGACAGCCGCTTTTCACGATGCTTTTCTTGTGGCCAGAAATCCGTTTGCAATGAACAGCTTCTTTCTGCAGCAGACGCTGGCCAGCACATTCATCAGCATCGCAGCGAGGGACGTCAACTAAGGTCCTGAAGCACCACACAGTACTTGGGCAGTTTCTCTGGTGCTCCAGATGTTGCTGCGAGGATGTCCAGGAGCTGCTCGCAATTCTCAGGCTCGCGACGTGAAATCTGATCGTCACGCTCAGTCTTCCGGTGGACGTTGCCTTGCATACCTGTAAAAGTGCTGCTGAAATCTACGGTACCGGTAGACTCTGCTCCAAAGCATAATGCAAAAGAAACCCTGTGGCTTGTCCAAGTATCACCGCAAACCACGCCATAGATAATGCAACATCTCTGACCCCCGCAATTACCGTTCCCCGGATTGCGTACCTGCATCCACAAAGCTGAACGGGTCGATCATTTTGAGTGTCCAGGGTCCCGCCACGTGACCGTGTGCGCCCCAACCGCCTAGCGCCAAAGACACCGTTCAAGGTACCACGTCGCAACACCCCGCCGTGCGAGCTACAGAGCCTAGACATGCCATACGATCACGCATAGCAGTAAGCCGGAGCCATGATGCGGATTCGGAAGCCCTTCGCTGGTACGTACCATGAAAATTTGTAGGCGTGGGCTGCGTCATAGCTGCCTGGGGTGCTTTCAATACAGCTTCATAGTGAATAGCGCTCAGACAGAGAGCTCACACTCCCACAGCCGCCTTCGTCCTCCTCCTCTTCTTCAGCGCCGCCGCCGGCTTCTCCCCACCCGACTACAAAATCCCTTCGTACAAAGAATCCGACAAGGTCCTGCACTTCGTCGCGTTCTTCTTACTCACGCTCACCTTCTACTGGATTTTCGAGACAGCTAGGCGCAAGGTGCTGCAGCTCACGTTTACTGTCGTCACGCTTGGGCTAGGCTGTGTGAGCGAGATCGTGCAGGGAGCTTTGCCTGTGAGTTGTTATTGGTGAACGAGTGGGAAGGCATAGCAATGCTGATGACATGGCAGATTGATCGCATATTCGATTATTATGACATTTTGGCAAATGTTATGGGCTCGGTGAGTGCGCTGGCGCTGTGCAATTGGTATCACAAGCGCATGAATGAAAGGAAGCGGGCGGCACGCGGGTATGGAGCTGTGCCTGGAGACGACGAGTTGGACGTTGAGCTGGGAGAAAATGTGGAAGGGCAGGAGTCTGGTGTTGTCAGGCCGACAGTCGATGAGGAGCTCGAGCGGTGGGACGAGAATGCAGAGGATTGGGACACCACTGAGCCTGAACCGGCGAATGGCAAGGCACAGGCTGAAGATGGGGATCTGGGGGATGGAAAGAAGCGTAATGACTAAAAGGGCATCTCACACGACATATATGAAGGTAACGAAATTTGTGATGGGCAGCTACGTCACATGTGTGAGGCATTTCACTTCTGGCGGCGCAGGCTGGTGCAGATCAACTTGATATTCGTTACAAGCTTATTGCTAGCTCTAGGTGCTCATTGTGGCCCATTCCGAGCGAGCCTGTGACCATGAATTCATCGCTCTTGCATGCCGTAGTGCCTCGTGGATCCGTCATTTTGCAGTATGAGTATCCCTGATGACCCGTTTGACCCGTTAAACCCACACCAAGCGCCGAGATCCTCCGCTTCTTATGCCATCATCCTGCTTTATGCGGTGGTGGTCTTAGCAGCGGCCTGGTTGGGGTTGATCTTCTTTCCGTCCTTGTTGTAGCGAACACGGGGGGGAGGAGCGCGGTTGCGGCGGCCCTCGCGGGAGCGGACACTGTCGATATATTAGGACCGGACGTCGATAATGTGACGATTGTGTGGGTCAAACATACCGCACGATCTTGCCGTGAATGGCGCACGAGACGCAATACTGGAGCTTCAGGTACATCTTGGGGACAGTGTACTCGGGGAACACGGAGGCATCCGAGATATCACCTGCACGAGGTCAGTCCAACTTTTCTTCCGCTACTATTACGCTTCTCGCGGTCGCCGAGTCGGAAATGTGGGAGACGTACGGATGGCGGCAGACTCGACCATGTTGCGGATGGTGAATCTCTTGATTGCCTTGTCCTTGGGTGTGCATCGCGAGCAGTTGGAGCAGCGGATGGGCTTGACGTGGCCGCGACCCTTCTTGTTACGGCCGCTGTCGTGGTGTTAGTACTGTCTCTTCCGCGAAGATTGCCGTTTCGGTGGTGCATACTTAGACGCGCGCTTCTTGACCATGTTGGGCTGATTTCTGGGAATTGTAAGCGTCGATGTCGAGCGTTCGAGGACTGATTTTACGCACCGAAGATGTGGTATCTAGAAGTCAGCGAATGGGGGTTGTCGTGAGAGTAGACGTTGGGCTTGCAGTGGTGGGTGTGCGTTCGAAATTCGCTTGTGGGAATGGCAGGGGTTGCATCTTATCTTATCAGCCGCGACCCACTCGCGTCGCATCGACAAATGCGCTGACTCGATCCTCTGAGCTACGAGTGACAGCGGAGGGTCCTGACAAGTGAATGCCTTTGCGATAGAGTAGAGTAGCAAGAATCTACTCATGGTGTTTGTTCAACTACTGGATTATCTACCGGTGTGGCTTTCTAGTATCCTGGTGATCTAATCGTAGCTGAGAGGCAGCGGTCCTACAACCAGCATGACAGACTTATAGCCGTGGGCCATGGTATGAACTTTCCAGGCATGTGTGTCTAACTATCTAGACTTACAATCATACATGTGAGCTCGCTGCTCAAAGGCTGCTGTCAGACTTCACAGCTGCAGCCAGAGCTCGCACTAGTCAGTCACCGCTCCAAAATACCCACTGTTGACATCGTGCAAGAATGTGAGGATCTCAGTGCGTTGGCATGCATAGCCGAGTGAACCATTCCGCCTGTCCACACGAACCCAGAAACCATCATATTTGAGACTGACTTGAGGTCATGCTTCTGCCAGTCTTGTGATCACTTGCCTCGGCGACTTCTATACCAGTAGCGAAGCGATTGTTTTCGTCGACCCTAGCAACGCGGGCATCTTCCAACACCTCCGCAACCGCTACCAAGACTACCCTACTGGTCCCTCACCCGCCCACCAGCACGGCTCGACCGCCAGTATCACAGCGGACCCGTCAACATGTCGCACACAGGCACAATGCGCGGCACGCCCAAGCCAAGTCGCAATCAAGCTGCAGCCGGCGCGCAGTTCTCCAACAGCCCGTCCAGCATACCACGGCCAGCACTCGAGACCCATGCCTCACACGCCCAAAGCGAGGCCGGTGGCTCGACTCTCAGCGCCAGTCGGGCGAAGATGTCGAAGAGGGACGAGGTGGGTAATCTGCAGCCACAGCTGTTGAACATTGGCTTATCAGACCACAGGCCATTCGGCGAAAGATCGAGACAGACTTGAACAAGAAAACGAAGCAGAGCGGACGAGTGCGGCAGTCAAAGAAGGCACCACCAGGGACTGTCTTGGCCCTCAAGCCCAGCCCGGCCCTCCAGATCAAGCCGTCCACAACCGTCGCCGAAGCCGCTCAGCTCATGGCCGCTAAGAGGGAAGACTGTGTCCTGGTTACAGACGACGACGACCGCATTGCTGGTATCTTCACAGCCAAGGATCTGGCATTTAGGGTGGTTGGAGCTGGTATCAAGGCACGGGATGTGACTATCGAGGAGATTATGACCAAGAACCCGCTATGCGCGAAGACCGACACCAGCGCGACCGATGCATTGGATCTCATGGTCAGGAAGGGCTTTCGCCATCTGCCAGTCATGGACGAGAACCATGATATCTCGGGTATATTGGACATCACAAAATGCTTCTACGACGCAATGGAGAAGCTGGAGCGCGCATACGCCTCGTCTCGCAAGCTGTACGATGCGCTCGAAGGCGTACAGGCTGAGATGGGCTCGAGCCAGCCTCAGCAAATCATCCAATACGTGGAGGCTATTCGGTCGAAAATGTCAGGCCCGACTCTGGAGTCTGTGTTGACAGGACTGCCACCGGTGACCGTCTCTGTGCGCACATCAGTCAAGGATGCCGCATCGCTCATGAAGGAGAACCACACCACGGCCGTCCTCGTGCAGGACAATGGATCCATCACTGGTATCTTCACCAGCAAAGACGTCGTTCTGCGTGTTATTGCTGCCGGGCTTGACCCTGCAACCTGCAGCGTGGTCCGTGTTATGACTCCTCATCCCGACTTTGCGCCGATGGATATGAGCATCCAGTCTGCTCTTCGCAAGATGCATGGTGCGTGCCCTCAATCTGATCGTTGTATGATCAAGACTAACTAGATACAGATGGCCACTATCTCAACCTGCCGGTTATGAGCGACGCGGGTGAGATTGTCGGTATGGTCGACGTACTCAAATTGACTTATGCTACCCTGGATCAGGTGCGTTTAGGATCAATGTTATAAAGACTTATGCTAATTTGCATAGATCAACAATATCAGCACGACAGACAGTGAAGGGCCAGCATGGAACAAGTTCTGGCTCTCTCTCGATGCAGAGACTGAGTCGATGATGTCTGGCGAGGGTGGTAGCCGAGCACCTGGCACACCCGACCATCGTTCGATGATGTCCCACGACAACCGCCCTGGCCTCATGGATCGCGGCGACAGTGTGCTCCCGAACGAATCCGCATCCCACCACGGGGACTCACCATCCCCCTCTGCTGTAGCGCACCACATTCCAATCGAAGAGGTGCCCTTCCCATTCAAATTCAAGGCCCCAAGCGGACGCGTCCATCGCTTGCAGGTCGTTGCTTCCCATGGCATCGAGGAGCTCATCGACAATGTCGCAAGCAAATTAGGCGCCGAGGTGGACTCCATAGGCGGTGCTCCAACTTTCGAGGAAGGCAAGATCTCTAAGGCTGGCTTCGCCCTCAGCTATCTAGACAATGAAGGCGATACCGTCTCGATCACGACCCATGACGACCTCGTTGAGGCAATTAGCCTGTCGCGCCACACTCACCGCGAGAAGGTCGACCTTTTCGTCCATGACCCGGAGAAGCCGCCCATGGTTGCTGAGGTCAATCCCCAGCCCGGTCTTCCCAAGCCCGTTACGCCCCCTGATTCGGTCCTCCGCGAGCGCAAGAAGTACTTCGACGATGAAGACGAGGAAGAGCATGTCCGACCAAAGTCAAAGAGGAGCAACCAGCCCGTTCCGTTTTCACAGCAGCCTGAAGTCATTCCTGGTGTTCCGAATGACTTGCTCCTGCCCGGAGCTGTTGGCGTCTTGGCTGTTGTCATCATTGGTGTCTTTGTGCTAGGTCGTGCTTCGAGCAGATGAACGATGACTTGGTATTAACTTTGGTGTTTGGAGACGCACAAGATTGTTTGTATTCATCGTCAGGGTGGAGTAAGTATTATATCCATAGATCCCGGCAATCTTAAAGTAGTGTTCTCGTACAACAGTATGCAACGTACTCTCGACTAACCAACTGCCCTTGCTAAATACCTGCAATGTGCATAGATTGTGAGACTATCGGTACATAAACACTGACGAACGAAATGTCTTTCATGGTCCTCAAAGCAACAGCGCCCTCAGGACTCGACCGTAACAAGATGAGTCAATCGAACGAAAGCCATGGAACACATTGACTTGGACAAGAGTAGATAGCCTCAACTCATGAAGTGAATGGTATGATGATGAGTTAGAAGATTAGCGCGCTCTCAAGTAGGGGTCTTGCAGGCTGAGCGGTGTTCGCGGTAACATAAACTCCTTTCACGACCGGGTCAAGCACGCTCGTTACCTCTCTACTGCTCAAAAGATTTCTCACCGAGTCACTCGCGTCAGCTTTCGGAGCTGATCAGCGCAAATTGTCAACTCCATCCCGGTCTAGCGAAACACACATATCGATACAATGGACGCTATTCACACGAGTTCGACTCCTGCAAAGCGCCAGAAAGCCCTGCCCAGCGGCCTGGAGTACGTCGCAAACCTTCCAGAGTAGGTATTACAATCACGCCAAAGAAGCAGCCTGAAAACACGGCTAACCGTGCTCAGTCTCAGCAGCCCAATAGTGCAGGTGGACGTTGGTGGAGGAGACAGCACTATCTCAGACAAACCGCCATCAGAGCGACAGACCTACCATCCACAAGGCCGTTCTTTGCAAGACGTCGAAGTTCCTACGTGCTGCCCTGAAACCTGAGTGGCAAGGTCCCGAGCCGCGTCCCGTGGACCTCACGGACGAGGATCCTGTACAATTCGGCATGTATCTCTGTTGGCTCTACACAGGTAAACTGCCTGTCCAGCCGCTCGCCAAGCTACCAAACGACGACAAGCACCAGGAAGATTACCACATGCCGTCTACAAGCTACCTCGCCCTAGCCCGCGCCTTTGTACTGGGAGCTAAGCTCATGGACTCGGCGTTCCAGAACCATATCTTGAAAGTTTTTATCGACTGTGTAGAGTGCGATGGACTGGTTCCTCACAACGAGGTTGTTCGCATCATCTATGGAGGTACCGAGGCTGATTCGCCCGCGCGGAAGTTGATGGTAGATTTCTGGGTGGGTGAGACGGAGGATATGTGCGAGGAGAATGACAGGGTGGTGGACACTGTTGGAGTGGACTTCGCTAACGATTTGATACTTGCGCTGTTTGCGCAGCGGGCGAAGCCGTATAGCAAGGACGGGAAGAACAAGCCGTGGATAAAGGAGCCGATGCAGTACCGGATCAAGGACGACTGAGTGGCCGAGTCGAGGTAGATCTGCGATGGTGTTGAATTGTTTGTAGTCATTGAATTTGGCGTTCAGTGTGTTCTGAAGGTCGACACAATAGATACAAGCAAACACCGTAGCACAGACGAGACCTAGATGGGAAGCTGATGAAACTTCGCGTGTGCCTCTTGCGGTACACTACTGGCATCTGAATAGACGTAGCTTCAATCGAATATCCTTGTGCTTACACACCGCTACTTGAGAGGTAACGAGGCTACATTGCATTCGACCTCTTTTCCTAGAGTGCGGTCCGCAACTTGGGGAAATTTCACGTAGTATATCTGAATCTAGGGCTCTCATCACCCAACTCAGCAATCTCCTCCTCGCTCATACCCGCAATTAAATGATCTTCCTCCCCATTATCACGACGCTTATTGATTCGAGCAAACGTGAACCACAGTACGCCAAGACAAACGATACAGAAAGCGACCATAGCTAGTGTTACGCTGTGACCTTTGATGTATCGAGGCCGATCTGCTGTAGGATAAATCTTGACGTAGTTAGAAAGAATTGTTTCAGTAACTTGAGCGTCAAGGAGACTTACGAAAGCGGACATGACACCAGCGCAATTCCCAATCGACAGCTGCAGACCAGTAGCTGTTGTGCGCTTGCCATATCGCGGAGAATTCGTAGGCAGCCAAGCAAGCGGCAAACCAACGCAGACGTAAAGCCCCATGGCAACCAGGAAACAGCCTGCGTAGTGTACTCCTGAGCTCGACGGGCTGATGAGCATGGCGTACCCGATTATGCTGACAACTCCGAGCGAAATGCTGTAGACAGCGCGTCTCTGCTGCTTGTCTGAGAAGTGCGCAGTCACGAGATACGTAATTGCTCCCAGCGCGTAGCAGGGGATGGTGAGGACCTGCACCATAGAGTTGCTCGCTTTCGGCATGATGCTTCGGATGATGGTCGGCAAGAACGTCGAGAAGCCGTAGAGCATTGTATCTGATCCGAATTGCGCAAAACAGAACGTCCAGACTTTCCAGTCCTTGAAACACTTCCTAACGTCGTTCCAGTGGAACTCTGCGGCATTCGCGGTGTACCCAGTCTGGCGTTTGAGGCGTGCTGCCGCGAAAGCTCTTTCTTCTTCGTTCAAAAAGTATGCGGTCTCCGGACTGTCAGGTAGGATAAAGATTGTCGCAATACCGAGTACAAACGTCGGGATTCCTTCCAAAATCATAATCCATCTCCAACCTCTTTGGCCTGCGACGCCATCCATGTGGCCGATGCCGTAGGCGAGTAGTCCACCAAGAGCACCAGCGAGGGCGGCAGACACAAAGAGGTAGCCGATGCGAAGCGCAAGCTCGCGCTTCGAATAGAAGAACGTAAGATAAACTGCCATTCCTGGGAATAGGCCTCCCTCAACAGCCCCGAGAAGCAGACGGCATGCTATGAGGCCTCCATAGCTTTGTACGATACCTGTAAAGGTAGCGATGATGCCCCATGAAATAGTGATGAAAGCGATCCAACGAGATGGCGTGAGCTTCTTCAATACCAGATTCGAGGGAAGCTCGGAGAGAATGTATGTGACGAAGAGGATTGACACGGCCGTTTGAAACTGCTGTGCGTTCATGTTGAGATCCTCTTCCAATCCATATATCCTGGCATTACCGATATTCACACTGAGGCAAGTCAGTTGTGCTGGCGCAAAACAAAATCTTTGCAATCTCGTCGTGATCGATCCGACGTAACATGGTTCGTACTTACCGATCCAAAAAGCTGAGCAAGTACAGCAGCATCACCACTGGAATGATATAAAGATCGAGCTTCCGCACAAGCTTGGCTTCGAGAGCCGGGGCGACATGTCCTAAGCGCCTCTCGGCCTCATCACTCTTCAGCGATCTCGCAGCATTGGCGCTCGGAGTCTCGTAAGTTTTTTCGATGTCGCTCATTTTCGCGTAGAATTGAAAACGAGAGTCTCGGAGATACCGGTAAAGTGTAAATAAGCGCGTCACGCAATGTTCCCGTCGTGTCGCTGGCTGCTGTTTCGCAGAAAAGCTGGCTCGGAAGAAACCGTTTTCCGGGGCTGTGTTGTGCACTCAGGGCATGCGCATCTTGTAACCAAAAGTTGGAACCGTCATAGTCAACGTCACGTCTGCATCTTCGCCTCGGGCGAGGTCGAAAGCTTTTAAATCTTCGGATTTGATATCGGCAGGGTCCACACGTCGAACTGGCGCAGATCCTAGTGCGGGGCCAATGCAGCGCTGTGCTAGCCATCTTTGGCCTGACGTGGAGCGTGGCAGATAACAGCGGCGGATTGTACTGGAGTTGGCAATGTCTCCAAGGTTGGGAGGCTTGCATGGAAAGATGGGTGTTAATTGCACGACTGAAGCTTGTTCATCCCGCCTCAAGACATGCAGTTGAAACTGCTCTACCATCACCTGAATTTGTGTTGATCACACATCCATCAATGTTCGATGACAATGGGGCGTAGAAACAGTAGCCACTGTGATTAGATCCATCGGTAGCTCGAGGATGATGGCTTCGTTTCGACACCCAAGTACATTCCATTGTGGTTCGTACCAGACATAGCTTTGGAAACTCTCAGTTCTCACCGAAACCGAACTTCCTTCGAGTTTGGTGAGCGAGGTCGCTGTGATTACTGGATTCTATCGTGGCTTCTGACGCGGACGATAAGCCGATCTTATAAGGACATTTTGGCTTCATCTGGCTCGATTGTCAAATCTCAGGGGGTTTTGGTCTGGCATCAAGGTCGAAAATGCAAGGCAGCTTCTAGTCGCCGACTGTGATGACTCAATCATCGCAACTTGTGCAATGTGCCAGATTGGTCAGTCCATCACATACGCCACTCGAAACACATCCTTTGGACAACCTGGAAGATGTTGAGCACGTGTAGCCAATCGCGAACTTCGCTGAGTGGGTCGGAAATAGAATTGGAGCTCGCATGCACCATATCAGGTAATCCAGATTGAAGTCATAATATCAGTAGCGCGCCAGTGCGACCGGGGAAGTATCAGTTTAATCGGGATCTTCTTCTTACTTTACACTGCCAGGCTCTCGCCTCCATCTTTCTCCGTCTTTGGGACGATCTTGAGAGAGAAGTCCACATGAGGCACACCCTGATGTATGCTGCTCGTACTGACGATGTCGATATCTTCACAAACGTACTTTTCCACATTGTGCTCGGTAAGACCTCCGCTGACTTCCACAAGGAAAGTCTTTCGGTCACTGTTGCCGCGACCCCACTTCTCTTTCAGTTGCGCAGCAGCAACCTTTACACCATCTGGGGTGAAATTGTCCAACATGACAATGTCGGCGCCAGCCGCGATTGCTTCATCTGCTTCTTCGAAGCTCTGACACTCGACCTCAACTTTGGTTGCGAAACCGCCCGCTGATTTCGCAGCGCGGACAGCATTTGTGATACTTCCGGCGGCAACAACGTGGTTGTCTTTCAACATGGTCATGTGTGAAAGATCGACTCGGTGAGCATCAACACCGCCAACAAGCATGCCGTACTTTTCGACTAGTCGGAAACCCGGCGTTGTCTTGCGGGTGCCAGCAAGGATGTTAGGGTAGCCAGCTTTGCGTAGTAGAACCAGTAGGCGATTTGACTTGGTAGCGATACCGGAACAACGTGCCAGAGTGTTGAGAGCCACTCGCTCACCGAGTAGCAGTTTGCGGACTGGGCCGGTAACGGTTGCGCAGTGTGTGATGGGCTGGAAAGATGAACCTTCCTTGATGTGCCATTCGACGCTGGGATCACATCAGCAGAATCCGATGAGATGATCTACTTGAACCTACGTGCAGTCGAGCTGTCGAAACACTTCGTCGAAGAAAGGTACGCCAGCTACTATGCCCTACGAGTCTTTAGCGCTTCTAGATTCCTGCTCAAGTTCAGCTCCATACCCACCTCACTCTTGCCTAATAGCTTCGCCTCACTCTTCTCCTCGCCGACCACGAATCCGCCATAGTCGAAGCTCGGGGCGTCTTCCTCGAGCCATTCCGAGATGTAGCGTTTGTAGGTCTGAGGTAAGAGGTGTTCTACAGAGCCATGTGCAGGTGCTCCCTCTGTCTTTGCCATGTTGTGCAATTCGATATTGTGGCTAAGTTGGAGTACAAGATTGAGGCAGGGATCTGGAACGTGAGATCGATGAACTCATGCAGCCGAAGTCGGTTAGTAAACACGCTTATCGATCCGCCACTAAGCGACTCCGTTCGTGTCCATTATTGCGCTTGCTCGTTGAGCAACGAGAGTCAAAACGTGGATTGCTATGTTCCCCTTTGTGTGTAATTAGTCTTCTCAAGCTCAATCACATATCGGTCTCTACATCAAACACATAGCAGCGCTTACAACCGAGGAGCCGGGCATCAAGCCCACAGAGTTGAATCTCAGACAGCAAATCGTGTATTAGAAAGTCATAAAGTGTGCAGAAGAACTTCCGACTGTAACTCCAGACGCCCTCCACTGATCGTAATCATTTGTACGACATTCATTGTCCCTTCTTTTGCCCATCATCTCCAATCGACTGGATCGCGGCCTCAGCTGTTGAGGTCTCTCGCTCCTCAGCGGGTGGTGCTTTCATCGCATTCTTGAGAATGCCCGTTATCGAAGGCTTCGCACTGCTTGATGATGTAGGAGCTGTCTTGGGCGCATCGGTGGATGTGGTTGGAGATAGTGGCTCTGCGAATCTGGTTGGTACAGGGTTCCATGCTGGGACTATCAAGGATTGAACAACGGACCTTGAAATTGCTCTGCAGTATCGTCTGCCTTTGTGGCCATCGCTCGGATATTTGAGGTGTTGATAGTGAATTTGGGAAATCGGTGGGGCTCGAATTTGTTGGTACTTGAAATATTTCCACAACCAGGAACTATCCTTCCGCTTTGTACGCGCTCGAAATCTATACATACCAACAAAGGCGCGCTACGTCATCGCTTACTGAGCCAAGTGGCTGCCGCGTGTTCAGATGATCTTGAATCTCACTCCTTCCTCTTCGGTGGCTGCCGCGGGGTAGAGTTGTATGATTGGTTCGATACACCACCCGTTAGATGGTGGCCGTCAGAGGCGTCAAACGTGCATCGATGATGGACCCTGAACGGTGTCGTACAGGGTAGGATATCGGTATGCGACGCCCTTATCCCGCTGTTCTTCTATGATGCGCTGGATGCTGCGGATCGCGTGTAGCCCGTTCTTGTGGAATCGGCATGGCAAGTTCTGCTTGCTCTCTTCATGGAGCTCAGCTGTGGTTACATCCTGCCGCATACTGCCCTTCTCCTTGTCAAACAAAGGCCACGCCCATGGCCTTTTAACCAGAAGTGGTCGGGGGTCCTGTATCACCACTCGTGTCAGTTAAGACTTTCCGATGTTGCAAGAAACCGATTCTTAGTTGGCAAAGTCTCTCCATGACATGAACGCGTGAAAAATGGTAGAGTTGCCTTCTCGTAGTTCAATTAGCCCAACAGAATCGAAAATATCTTGTGGGAAGCTAATGTAGTTATACTGTAACGTTGCTCATCCGCTGGTCTGCGATACTCACTTTTGAGCCGCCCTCGCAATCCAGAATGTTTTACGAGACTGGCGATCAGCCACCACGGGCGACATTGCTGTTTTCAGACCAACGCAGGCCGATCCGTGCCCAATCAGAAGATTTGCATATTGTCTCCAGTGTTGACCAGATGTCTTTGTTGCTATCTGTCGGTGATACTGAGAAACGGCTGTCGGTCCATGGATAAGATCCGTTGTATAAGCCAGAGCAAGCGGAAACTGACCGAGTAGCGAATCGTAAAGAAGATAGTCATCCGCACCTCACTGTCACTCACGCCCCTGCCTCTCCCTTCGCTGCCTTGATCAACCGCTCTTTGCGACCTTCTTTCCACGCCTTGTCCAATGCCTCCAATTTCCCGCCTAGTATCTGCACACCGCCAGGCTCAAGCATAACGACGGCTCTGCGCACGTCGAAGTTCCTCAACAAGAGCTTCACACCAATAGTCATGTTCGTGTTGAGGCCTTCGATGCCGCGGAGGTCAAAGGCGTATATTTTCAGCCCCTTTGCATCTTGTAGCAGCAACTTGAACGGCCCTCTGCTGTGAATCGGTGCTTGTGCTGCTGAAGGATCGTCGTTCTCTTGCTCAACCACTCGAACGATCTCCCTTCCTTTGGTCATCTCTCCGCGCTCTCGTGCCTCTATCGCTTCGACTTGAGACCAGCATGAGTTGCCAATGTCCTCGATGTCGAGGATCTCGCATAGGACTGGTCCAGTGACGACGCGAGACGGCACTGATCCTTTGAGGATGTCTGAGGGAAATACTGAGATCGCTGGCGGGTTGGTTGAGGTTGTGATATCGGTCGCGAGGAGTCGGAAGCCTACTGTCTGCTTGAGTGCAGGCAGCGGTGTATTTGGGCGCGTGGTGGAAAGGAAGTTCTGCATCCAGGCCATGCTTGGGTACAGGTGCCTGCCATTGAGGTGCTGAGTTAGCTCAGTTGCAATGTTAGCCATTGTATATGTCAGATGACGTGAATCGATCGAGTGTCTTATGAGCCTTCAAAGGCGTCTACGAAAAGAGTCGTGGTGGAGTGAAGAGTGAGCGGATTGTGGAAGGCGCGTCGCGTGCGAAGAAGATGACGCGGGGCGTCCGAAAAGTGGCCGCGGCATCTTGCAACTGAGCTTCGCGACTCTCACCACCTCGCGCAGAAACCTCGTGGCAGACTCATGATACAGTAAGAGATACATCGGAATAGTAAAATGTCCACAATAGCATCTCCAAGAGGTAGTATCTCCGTTCGGAGCCCTTCATCGACACGCACATCCTTCGATAGCTCACGAGCTCCCCAGCCGGCGCGGCGCAATCGTGCAGCCCTTCGCGAATTCTATGGTCTCAAGAATGCAGCCAAAGATGCGGAGGGGAAGATCTCAGAAGAGTCAACGCGGACAGATCTTGGCCCAGAAGAGGACGAGACGCTGACAGAGTTGGACACCGCCAACTTCAATGCCGAGGCATTCGTCGACAATCTGCTAGCGACAGAGGGCTTGAAGGGTGTTCTCAGGGTAGAAGCTGATCTTGTATCACGTGAGATTGTACCATTCCCTATTATCTTTGCTTGCTGATGTTGATGTAGAAATCCGAAACCTCGATAGCGATAGAAAGTCACTCGTCTACGACAACTACTCCAAGCTGCTATCCGCAACGAGCACCATTCGACGCATGCGTGGGAATATGGACCCATTGGCTCCTACGACACACACACTTGGGCCTGCCATAGCGCATATAGCAGAGACGGCTACATCTTTATCGTCATCCATGCAGGGCGCACAGGCGAAGCCAGAAGAAGGCCTGGGCATCAGTGTCAGGATTGAGCAGGATACTACTGAGACAGAGGCCGCCGCTCAGAAACAAAACCAAAGGGAGACTGTTAGATGGGTGCTGGACACACCACGCCGGCTACGCGAACTGATTGACCAGGAGCAAGACGCCGAAGCGGAACAAGAGTGGGAGAAAGTCAGCAAGATCCTCGACAACTGGAAGGATGTCGCTGGCGTCAAAGAGCTCAGGGACGAGTGTGAAAATATCATGCGCGAGGAGGATGACTCTGATTGAGCACGATCTTCCAGTGTCTAATTCAGCTGTCCATTCCACCTGTCTAGGCCCTTGCCAGCTACCTCCCATGCCGCTGCAGCCTTGTAAATGCTCATTTCGTCGAACCGCTTCGCGACAAGCTGCATCCCAACTGGCAGCATTCCGGGTCCCTCCGGAGCTTTACCCCAGCCGGCAGGCATAGACAGCGCAGGATCTGATTTGAGTTAGCACATGTTCGTTCACCCCATAGACTCGGCTACTCACGACCAGTTATGTTGAACTGGCACGTGTTCAGTGTCGCGCCAATTGCTGGCTCCATCTTTGCACCCACATCGGCGGCCAGATCAGGATGCTTACTTCCAACACGTGGATTGACTGGCGTCAACAACACATCGAAGTCCTTCAGGACATCGTCATAGGCATCGCGTAGCTGCTGCACATGTCCCATAGCCTTCGCTAGCGCAGCATTCGCATCTGCCTTCTCATTCATGAAGGCCGAGTTGAAGTACATATTGACAACCGCCGGGTTGTGCTTGTTCAGGATGTCAAATGCTTCTTGGCCGAACGTCGGAGGCGTAACGTCTGGCATGGCGTATTGTAGAAACGGGCTCACCCGATTCTGGAGTCCATGGCTCACAATAGAGGGCCTCGAGATTACAGTCCACAGTGCCGGACCAAGGACATGCAGGGGAACAGAAACTTCTTCAACTTCAGCGCCTGCTGCTTTGAACTGCGCTGCTGCAGCTTCGATGATACCTCTCACTTCTTGAGAAAGGCCGAGCACCTCTAGCCCTTCCTTGATGACGCCCACTCTCAGTCCTCTGCCGGCGCTGGTCAGACCCCACTCACTCTTGTCCTCTTTCCCAGCTTTCCACTCCCCGAGCAAAGCCAAGTAGTCTGGCACATTGTTTCGTAACGGCGTCTCCGGCGTGCATCTGGGGTCGATACCATCATAACCAGCAAGCACCGACAGAAGAAGCGCGTTGTCCTCCAATGACGTGGTCATAGGTCCAGTGTGGTCGACCAGAGGTAGAAGGCTTATGATACCAGTGTACGGTATTAGCCCATGCGTAGGTTTCAGACCGTAGATACCAGCATATGCTGCCGGAATACGGATGGATCCTCCTTGGTCACCGCCAATGGCCATGTCTACGCTCTCCCCAAGCTCTTCGTCGTTTGACTGCAGACCATTTTTCTTTCTCCAAGCTCGTACTTGAGTAGCTGCGACAATCGCACCACAGCCGCTGGACGACCCGCCTGTGGTGTAGCCTCGCAGCCATGCGTTGTGTACAGGCCCTGAAGCAGATGTGAAGGACAAAGGGCTCATAGAAAAGTGCTCACAGTTCGCACTACCCTTGATTGTGCCGCCACATTCAAGCACGCGCTTCACGACTACGGCATCGATCTTAGGGATGGGATACTCGTTTTTCCCAGTAAGGAGCTCTGGAAAAACGCCGCCAGTGAGAACCACACCAGCGATCGACACATTGTCCTTGACCGCAACTGTTCGACCACTGAGGCTCGCGTCTAGTGGCTTGGACGAAGTGATGGTTGTCTGATGGCTCCATGAGTTTAATGGATTTTTCTCGGCATCGCCGGCTAGTTTCTCATAAGTCCGCGGAAGCGTCGACGAGTCTGGAAGGAGGCGAGGATCTGTGTATGCCGGAAGCGCATCGATAGCAGCCGAAGTCGCGTCGAGTCCATTCAGCAGATGTCGATAGTGCTCCTCTTCCTCCTCATTTACGACCACACCATATGTCTTCGCCACGGAACGTAGCTTGTCGACGTCGACTTCAGTGTGTGGTCAGGTGAACATGTCTTGGTCGAAAGTGGGGGCTTGGTACCTGTTGGTGGTCCGGTGCTCAGAAACACCACAGACATGCTGGACTAGCTAATTATTCAAATATACACCCAAAGCTTGTCTTGTGTCTCTTGGTCTACGTTTGACAGCACACCTGGCTCACTGCAAATATACCTACAATACTGATAGCTATTCTTCGTGTTGCGATAAGCCCATCGGCAACAGTGAGCCGTAGTGGAGAGCTCAAGGATGTCGATAGCTTATCAAATAGGTCATTCGTGACCATTACACAAAGTACATGACTTCTTGCTGCCAGAATGTTTTTCGGTGCAGCGTTTGCAATGGACGTCCAAATGCTCATTTACAAACACTATGTTCATATTGCGTGGCGTCTCTAGCCGACGGTGGCGCTTGTCATCAACCGGGTTTCAGGGACGCTTCCGCATGGAGCAACGTGCAACGACCTGGGGCTTGGAATAGTCGCACGGCGCATGTCATTAACGACGTTTGTAGTCGAGCTTGCATTTGCCTTGAACCTATCGACTTGCCCCTGGGGTAAGGATGATTTTGCTGGTCTTGTGATGGTGCTTGGCTGTCGTTTTGTGGGGTACGCACTGTATGCAAGTATTCTAGAAGCATGTGATCGAAGGACTGCACACGATACTACTTCAACCTCGTAGTCTTGGGCTGGCTCAAAGTGAGGTTGTGAAGCAGGAGCAGTGGCGCTACCGGTAGCGTCTGTGTGCGTGCACGCTGTCCCAATGTCGTGTCGCTCACAGAGCCACTCAAGAGACAAACGATCACGAAACACTAAGCGGCTGCAACGACTTCAGAAGCACTCATTGCTGTTGTCAATTCAACGTGACGCCCTTCACCTTGCTTTTCGGGCGAGTATTACCAGCGACTCGTCCTGTTCACCACCGGTTGGCGTTCTTCGAAACATGCATCAAGCCTCAGCCAATTTCATCGTCTCGCCAAGCCTCGCAAGGCTGCGGCGTCGACGGAAGAACTTCCTTCAAGCCAGTTATAATCGATCACGGGAACGTTGTGCTACTCCACTTTGCTGGAGCCGAGATGAGCTTCTCTAATATGGGGTGCATAAGCGTCCTTGGCTTGTACTGTTGTACATGGAGATTTGACGTTTGACATTGAAGAGCCTCACCCCCGATATGCATATTCCGTGCGACGAACGGCAGACCACGCAAAGTATGCAGCAGTGATCAAAGGTCCTGACAGCTTAAAAACATGTTCATGGATGGCTGGAAGACGCGGAGGCTACCAAGAGCACCACAAGCTTCACAGGAAGTAGGACTATGGGCGAGCACTGATTTGGACCTTCATTGCCATGTTTCAAGTCTTGGGACATCTCGACTCCGCCCTGTTCGATCGTAGACCTGGACCAGATCTTAGCCAAGGATGGAGCATCCATGTGCTACTCTCAGATCCCTCCTTACCACTTCTGGATGTTAGATCACTTCGCTTGGTAAACGCCAGCCCTGCGTCACCACATCTTGATCCAATCCGCGGTATTGATATCTGCAGGCTTGTCGCCACATCTTGGTGGCTGCTTGAGGCAAGGTCCTGAGGCCTGAGCAATAACGAAGCAATATGGGAGGTATCCACAGACGAGGAAATAGTGTGCAATAGGGAGTATAAAGTATGTCTGTCAGCCAGCATTTGGAGGACACGCTTGACGCTCACACTTTCTTCGACTCGCTCATTTCCAGTCGCTCTATTCGCTTCATTTACTCCTCTTGTCAATCTCTGTTGACCAGTTCTTCACGGCACTAAAAAGCACCTATCGGCATACTCTTCAGACTACAACATGAAGACCTCATCAGTTCTCACTCTTGCCCTTGCTGGCGCCGCTACCGCACACACCACGGTGTGGAACATCCTCGTGAACGGAAAGGACCAGGGTGTGGGAAAGACCTCGGGCGGATACATTGACTCGCCCCCGAACAACAACCCCGTAACCAATGTCGCCTCGTCAGCTATGACCTGCAATGTTCCTGGTAACAAGGCAGCCAAGTCTGTCAGCGTCATGCCTGGTGACGATATCGCCTTCCAATGGTACCACGACACCAACAGCGCGAGCGATGACATTATCGCAGGAGTAAGTGCCACAAAACAGCGAGTTGATTACAAGAAACCCTTACTGACCTTCTCATAGTCTCACCAAGGTCCCATCATGGTGTATGCCTCCAAGGCTGGTGGTTCTCTTTCGTGGACCAAGCTCTGGGAGGACACCTTCGACGGTAAGACATGGGCTGTCGACAAGCTTACGTCAGGAAGCTACACTGGCAAGAAGGGTCAGCACAACATGAAGCTTCCCACTGGCCTCGCTCCTGGCGAGTACCTCCTCCGTCCCGAGATCGCCGCCCTTCACGAGGGCTTCAGGACCGGCGGTACCCAGTTCTACATGGCATGTGTCCACGTCACCGTCGGAGGCTCAGGAAGCCTTCAGCTTCCCTCCGGCGTCTCCTTCCCTGGCGCGTACAGCGCCAGCGACCCTGGTGTTCTGTTCGACCTGTACGCCGGAAAGACCTCATACCCTCCCATCGGACCCAAGGTCTGGAACGGTTCGGGTTCCAGCAGCGGAGGAGGCTCGACCCCAGCCAAGACCACCCTCGCCACTGTTTCTACCCCTGCCCCTACCGGTGGCGCGACTGCGCAGAAGTACGCTCAGTGCGGCGGCAAGGGCTACTCTGGACCCACCGTCTGCGCCAGCGGATCTACCTGCAAGGTTCAGAGCGAGTACTACCACCAGTGCCTTTAGGTTCGAGCAGAGTTAGATGATCTCCCCTTCCATGTTTAGATGTCAGTTGCATATTTAGTGTTGAGCAAGCTTTACCCAGCATGAGTGGCTATTTGGTCGCTCTTACATTCACTTGTATATATTGTTTCATAACCAAAAGAATTCGAACGATGTTTGAACACATTATGAGTCTCTCTTCCAACATCATGCTATCTATCCACGCCTTGATCTTGACAAGCGAGGTAGGAAGGTACTCTTGAGATTGTGTCACCAATTCTGCCGACACCGCACAAGCATCACTCATTGCTCCTCCGGTCCTTCGCCAACTCGGTCTCCTCCGCCACAAACACTCGAAACCTCTCCAAACTTTCCTCACTCCAATAATCCTCCTTCATGGCCAGTCCAGCAAACACTCTCTCTCCCTCCAGTCCGATCCAATCATGACTCTTTCCCCCAACAAAGAGATGCGCATCCGGTCTCAGCCCACCACAAGGCACATACCTGCCCTCGCCATCCACTACACCATCAATGGTGCCCACCCTCACAACACATAGCCTAAGACCATGGTAACTACTCCACAGCACACAGTAACACCGCGGACATCGATGCATGACCTGGCCCTTTGGTCCGCCTTTAGGGCTTGGCAGCGCACTGAGGAGAAGTTTGGAGGAAGCTTCGAGGCCGATCTCGCCGGTTGAGAGAACAGGATTGATGAGCGAGGGCTCGTAGAAAGCGTTGAGGGCAAATGCTGTGCCGGTCTGGCGTTGGCAGTTTGTGCAGTGGCATGCGTTTACGATTAATGGGGAGGTAGTGATTGTGTAGCGGACGTGGGAGCAGGGACAGCCGCCGTGGAGGGGGTACTGGCCTAGAACTTGGAGGGAGGAGGTGGGCAGTGAGTTGTGTGAGCTCATGTTGGTTGTTCGAATTCAAGGGTCGATAATTTTGGCAGAGCAAGCATGTTGCAGTCCTTCTGTGTGATATCTATGATTTCTACCGCCGGTGCGAGAGATATCAATCTAGATCTAGACTGAATCATGGTAGTACTTAGAGTGGGTCATGTGGGGTCCATAGGAACGCCAATCAAGGAAGTATGACGGCGGCTAGGCAGCAGTCTATATTTGGGTCTGGAGGGCGGATGTGTAAAGGACGCTGACAAACCTTTTATCACAGGCGCTCGAGACTTGACCAAACACATGCTTTACTATCCTTCTTGACTTCACCGACAGTTTCACTATGTTTCTCTATTCCGCTTCTCAATCTCCATCGCCGCGATAATCGCACACCCAATCCCACTCCCATCTTCCGCACTCGTAATCCCGATAGGCCCACTCGCGCCATCCTTCCACTCCTCCTTCCAGTCCAATATTTCTCCCAAAGCCCTTCCCCATCGTTCCTTGAAGTTGGGGTCTTTGTTAGCCACACTACCGTCTGCTGCGACGTTGCCCTTTTCGAGGCCTTCTTTCGCGCAGATAGCTGCGATGCCACAAGCACATAAGCGGGCGCCGCGGACGGCGATGATCTCAGCTAAGCGGCGTGAAAGCTCGATCTCGACGTCTGTTGGGGTGAGGTTTAGCTTGGAAGCAAAGAGGTCGCGTGTGGTGGAGAGCTTTGGTGATCCATCGACTTCGATGTTGGCGAGAAAGCCTGTGTCTATTGAGTAGCTTTCATGCAATTGCTTTGTGTCCTGGTCCTTGAAGATGAGGCCGCGATCTGCAAGGCCGAGGAGAATAAGTCTGAAGATCTCGCCGAGATACAAGCCTGCCGAGAGTTTCTCGAAGGCTTGTTCACCTGGTCGCGGACTCTCCTGGTCGATTTGCTTGTCATAACTGGTCACTGGCAGGACGCGGCGCTCATTGTCGAACGCGCCGTATTCGCAGTTGATGGCCATTCTGCCGTCGCTTTTGCCATTTTGGGCGTCGTTCGTACGTTCTGCGCCTTTCTTGAGCTTCTTGATGCTGCTGAGAGATGCCATGTATGCAGCGTTACATCCGGTTCCAAAGATTGCGCCGATGATTGTCGATGGGTCAATGTACGCGGAGGCTATCATGGCTCCCACGGTGTCATTGATAACGCAGATGAGCTCGAACGGTAAGCCCTTTGACTCCATCTTTTCGCGCAAGTGGTATGCTGCATCTTCGCCTTCCACGCCCTTGATGTCGAACCCCTTTGTCCAGGTCTGGAGAACTGCATGATCGATGCGATCCTGCCTCGCTGGGTAGCTGAAGGTGAAACCAAGTGGCATGGGCTTTTCTTTAGTGTACTTTTGGTCCAATTTCCTACTCTTCACAAAACTGTCCAGCTTCTCTGCAATGAAGTTCCAAAGGCCCTCTGCTTCGCCAGTCTTAAGATCTTCTGGCAACTTGTACTGCTCCTGATCGAGCTCGCTTTTCTCTTGCGCATCTTTCGTATCGCCGTGTAGTGTCACGCTGCACACTCGAAGATTTGTGCCGCCAAGATCAATCGTCAGTATCGTGCCTTTCTCGCTTCCGGTCGGCAGACCTGTCCATCCAATATTCATCGGGATGTTCTGATTGTTCTTCGAGAGCCCGTCATCTAGCTCTTCACCGAAACGCTTCACAATCGCCTTTAGTTTTCCTGCCGACACCCAAAACAATTTGTCTAGCTTGTCCAACTCGTCTTCCAGCTCTTGCGGTAGGTCGGCCACCTTCTCGAGCTTGGAACGTTGACGCCATGATGATGCTTCATTGTCGTTGTGCTGTTGTGCTAAGGGAGCCATCTTTGTTGGGTTGTTCGGATACACCCCAGAAGGAAGAACGTGGAAAGGATCTTGGATGGTAGTATCGTTCAACAGCAGCGATACCAGCTACTATAGAAGGTCGCGATTTCGAAAGGTAACTGCTTTAAGTCGCCATTATGACATCACACCGGACCTCTGCGGTCGTAACTGCTTCGTTCGGGACCAGTGGGGACTCGACGCGGGAATGTCGCTCGAATGGAACATGCCATCACGCCCCTTGGCACTGGGCGACGATGGTTGGAGGTTCTCGGGCCGATGTTCGCATAAACCATTGGTAGTGTAGGGTGGGGTTAGCGTCAGAAACAGAAGAAAGCAGCAAAGGAAAAAGGAATGTCAGGTAAATAGATAAAGACGTGAGGTAGTGTGACAGTTGAAATTTAAGATCCGAATGAAAGATGATTGCAGTCCCGTCGCAGCCCGTAGGAAGACGCAAGATCTACCCCAAACGCCGCTCTATGATGCGTCCCCTCTATCTTGACAGATGAAGCTGCTAGTCGCTGATAATGAGTCAAGAGCAAAGCAATCTGTGATACTTATCGACCGCACTGCAGAACCGGTGTGTTGCATGGATGATTTCAAGCTACGCACTTCTGCTCATCCCGGGCATGTCCACGCTCTTCCCTCCGCTGCTCTCCTCTCACTTCTTTCGATACGCTACGCTCTGCTTCCTCGGCTTCTTCCGCAGCAGCCCTCTGGTTTAGCAAACTCAGATATGTCTGCCAACCAATCGCAATAACACCACCAAATATGCTCCTGTACTGTATGGGTATATATGTAAAACTGAATGCCGTAATCGCAGGCCATACTTTGCAGCTGTTGATCCAGCTTGTAGGCACCGTGTTTTTTATGCGCTCGATGACCTCGGGGATGGTCGCACCGGAAAGGAAGGATTGCATGCCGAAGAAGTAGGAGTTGAAGACGGGCGTGAAAAGTGCTTGGTTCACTACGACCTACATTCGGGGTTAGCAAACACTTCTGCGGAAACGTTCATCGTGTTGTATTACCTTTGTGGTAAGAGAAAGTATCTTCGACCCGTAATTGAAGTTGTTACCCAGCCACAGAAACCATCTATAGGCCGGGATCGAGCTGAGCCCTCCGATTATGATGGAGCGACCGGTGCGATGCCAGTCGCGGTTGTCGCTCCACTCTTGTACCCACCCTTTCTCTTCTACCTCCTCGAGTACTGCCTCTTTCGGCGCAGGCTCAGAGATGCTCTGAGCCACCAGGTCACCCACGAAGTATATGACCAGCGAGGATATGAACTGTGTCATGTACGGTTTCCTTTGCTGTACGCGACCGTATGCGCGGAAGGGCTCGTAGATGGGTTCTAGCCACAGCCAGTTTGCGCCGGGAATCGTGTTGGCGGTCTCGGGCGCCTTTTGCGCTACGGGAGACGGTTTCGAAGCATTGTACCGGCGTGTCATGTGCGATCGTAAGTATGCGCCTTGAAAATGTAAAGTTTGTCCAGTTATGCGATCCCGAGGTTGTTGGTTTGGTATGCGCCTCAGACCTACACGAGCCCAGGCGCAAGAAGTTGGTATCATGTCGGCGGACGGTGGGCTCTCATTGAACTAAGAGAAAACACAATGAAATGGAGGGATAGGGGTGTTGAGGCTTGGTCTGTCATCTGCGTGAGACTTGTGACTAGGGTTGTTCGCGGCTTCCGTCAGGGTCCAGGGAAGGGGCGACAATGTGCCGGACCGGTTGCGGAGACGCACGTGTGCACTGCTTAGTCAGCTCAGCCCTATGGACATGTCTCAGACCCTTCCTTTCGTGCCTGTTCACAATAATGTACAATCAAACTACTAGCTAACTTGTAACATGCACTATGTTTTCTAGTAGTGTCGATCCTGTACTGTACATCAACAGGAAACGGTCGACTTCAAGAATGAGGAACCTTTCGACGTCATTAGCGATTAGTAGCGCGCAAGGTGTCCCACCTTCAACGCTTCTGATGAAAGATTTGGTTCTTGAGCCAATACTGAGTAAAACTTCAAACCGACTTTAAGCACAATAGTCGGCATTGCGTCCCTGTATCATCTTGCTTTATATCCATCAACCACTATGCCGAGGTAATCGAGTCGCCCCAAGAACGTAACACAAGCAAGAAAAGTTGTAGTATCAAGACACAAGCAACACAATCTCACCAACTTCACCGAATCCAAACATTAAAGAATCCACCATGTCCTCACTCCCCTCATCCAACACATCCCTAACCTACACTCTCCCCTCCACTCCCCCACACCTAACCCACACTCCCCTCTTACCCCCCTCACCAACCGAAATCCTCGTCAAAATCCACACCGCCGCCATAAACCCCGTCGACATTCAACTCTGGGGCAACCCGGTCGTCGGCTGGCTTGCAGGCAAAAAAGAAAAAGGACTGGGGTGCGATTACTCAGGCTCCATCGTCGCACTCGGCTCCGAGATTCAAAAGAGTGGGAAATGGAATGTCGGGGACGAAGTATATGGCCTGTGTTCGCGACCAATGGGTGAAGGGACGTTTGCGCAGTACTTGTGTGTCAAGCAAGGCGAGCCGATTGCGAAGAAGCCCACGAGCTTGACGCACCAAGAAGCCGCGGCCGTACCGCTGGTTGTTCTCACGGCGTTTTCGATGCTGGACTGGTTACCTGCTGCGAGCCAGAGTCCGAATGAGAAGCGGCGCGTCGTTGTGGCGGGCGCGAGTGGTGGCGTGGGGATCTGGGTGGTGCAGTTGGCGAAGCAGATGTATGATTGCCATGTCATTGGCATTTGCTCGGGGCGGAATGCGCAGTTTGTGAAGGAGTTGGGGGCGGATGAGGTTATTGATTATTCCAAGGGCGATGTAGCCAAGACGTTGTTGGAGGGAAGACCGGGTGGGAAGAAGTATGATTTGTATGCGGATTGTGTTGGGGGCACGGAGATGTTTAATCATTGGGTAAGGAATTTGATCCTTTGAAGAAGTGACGACCTGCTGACTTGCGTGTAGACGGAACTTCTTCACACCAATGGCTCCTACATAACCATCGTAGGCGACAAGACAAGCCGCGAAGCCATGGGCGGCCCATTGACGTACTTCACCCACCCATCTCAAGTCTTGCGACACATACGAGGCTACATCTTCGGCCCGCGCTACGCAAATGTCCTTTTGTATGTGAAGAGTGAGCTTCTGGAGCAAGTCACCACGATGGCCGACGAAGGCAAAATCAAGGTCGTTGTTCAAGATGTCGTCAAGGGTATTCTGTCCGAGGGCGAGTCAGAAGCAGCATGGCAGAAGGCCAAAGAGTACATGGTCGGCGGCCGTGTGCGAGGCAAAATTGTGTTGGACATCGCATAATCACAACGAAGATACACATCGACTAGATCTCGCACCTTGCTTTTGGATAACCAACAAATTGCACTCTCTACCACGAAGGCGCAAGGCTAGAAAGCATATCCTCCACTTGCAACTCATCCCGATACCCAGTAAAAACCTGATCAAGAACATCCACAATCCGTTGTGCCGTAGACCTCACCGTAAAATGCGCCTTCGTGTATTCCCAGTACTCGGGATACCAGCCCGCGCATTCCCAATCAACAATACCCGAGATCTTCATGTTCTCGTCCACCAGGATGTTACGCGGATTGAGGTCCGCGTGCGTAAACGTAATTTTGTGTTTGATCGAGTGCGCACGCTCGACTTGTTCTAGCTGTATTTGAGACAATGGAAGTTCGTGCGTCAAGTACGCGTTGAAATCATCTTCGGTCCTGAAACGAAGGTCTTCGCGCTGGGAATCTTTGATGCGCCAATCCAATATGCCACCGCCAAGCGCATTACATATATCAAATCCGAAATCATCTTCGACGGGGATCTGTCGCAACTGTGAAATATACATCTCGAGATCCTTTGCCAGCGTATCTACCTGCTCGTCCGTCAGCACCGGAAGCACGCGACCCACTGTCGTCCCTGGAAGACCGGTCATAGGTAAGAACGAGGAGTCCGCGCTGGCGACTGCATCGATGACTCTGGGTGGGGGAATATGTGTGTATTTGTGTACGAGCCGGAGCGCTTTGGATTCCGCGCGGTGTTTCGGCTCCCAGTCTCGACTTGCTACGCGGAGGTACATATTAAAGGGTAGGCGGCAAGTACGATCTGAACCGGTCGATCCGAAGTGTTTGACAGAGATAGATGCCAGACAACTGTAGGTGGATGCGCGGATTGATGGAGGTAGGTGTGTCCAGATGATCTGGATGGAACGAGTGATAGGCTCGAGGCACCTTCGGAGCCAACTCTGCGTCCGGGAAGCGTTAATGCTGGCTTCTTTACATCCTCGCTACCTTGTGCGATTCTGCTGCTCCATGTGCTCCAATACTTCTAGCCAAGCTAGCGCATCCGAAAGTCGGTTGTGGATGTCAAGGAGCCGTGCGTTCGAAAGGGGCACATCGTCTCTAGTATGGTTCTCCAATGTTTTGTTCCACAGTTTCTCTACTGGTATTGAGGGAATCCACTATCTCGTTTTGATGGAATATCGAATCTACGAGTAGTCAATATAATGACATAGATGTGGCTCGCGTACGTACTGAATCCTTCTTAGGTCTTCGAGAGGCCTTCTTCAATGACACCCTTCCGTTGTGGAAATTCTCGAACATGGAGGGAGATAGAAGCATCAATTGGTCCGCGAGACTTGAAGAGGAACCATGCGCGCTGGGCTGGAGTACAGCTTGTATTTCTAGCATATGTGCCTCGCCAATAAACGCGGTGAGTAATCGGTGAAATCTAGACTTGTAAATAGTCAGCGACATGTCAACACATCTCACTAGACCTTACTCACATTGCTGAGAATGGCTTCATCTTCGAAAATCGCAGGATTCAAGATATGTATCACGCATGACTTCTGTTCATAAGCCCCATCCTCGATCGGATCCTTAGAGATGCAGCATCGACCACCATCTCTTCGCCACACGCGCCTTCTGATAGCGTCTCCTATACCAGCATGGGCAACAGGACGCACTAGTCATCAAAGCCAGATATCATCAATGCCATCTCGCCACTAACAAACCCTTCTCCAAGACACCAATCCAATCCTCCAAAAACTCCCCAACACTAGCCTCACCCCGGCCATCCACCCGCTCCAAAAAGAACCGTACCGCGTCCTCCTTGCACTTGGCTTGTTGCACAAAAGCACTGAGTATCGTTCGATGCGGATGCTCCAGTGATTGTGTGATCAGCGACAAGGCTTTGTACTCAGCGGATGCTGTGTCGGGAGGGAAGAATCGAGATGGGGGTGGGGGGAGGTGGTATGGTGTGCCCATTGTATTGCGTGGCGGGGGTATTTGAGGGCAAGGCTACAGGAGTGATGTTTTTGTCCAGCGTATCGGTCGGTGCCTCTATCATGCAGGTGTGAGCAAGCTAGTTGCGCTACACGAGGTGTGATTGGTAGGAAAACTAGCTTGGGCAACGAAGCACAGTAAAGAAAGCTCAAGTAACTCTTGCAATCCACCCACCAATCCGAAAAATATAACGTATACACAATGCTTCTCAAAACGCCATATCTAACCAACATCATGTGCTCCTAAAACCCCAACTCCCTCGCACTCTCCTCCAACGCCCTAACCAGCCCATCCAACGTCCCCCTCTTCGTCCCCCCATTAACCACCACCCTAAAAAACTTCCCCTTCTCCCCCGGCGCATAATCAATCATAAACCCCCTCGCAATCAACTTCCTCGCAATCTCCTCCGTCTGGCGACTATTTCGCTCCGTATCACCACCCAGCTTTCCGCCCTTGGCATAGTAAAAACACACCTGCAAACATGGCAGCGGCTCAGGACTGATTGTAACAAAGTTACCGTTGGACTTGAGGCCCGCAAGTAAATACTCCGCATTATCGTACCCGTTCGCAACGAGGGCGCCGAAGTGTCTAGCGCCATAATACTTCAGCGCGAGATAAAACTTCACCGCATCAGCGCGCCTGCCACACTGCGGCGTCAAATCCGCGAGGTCGTAGATATCAGCTACATCCGTACCCGGCGCATTGTGAAACAAGTATCCCGCGGGTAACGTGAGCGCGCGGTAAAATTTATTCATGTCTGCGCCGAGTAGGAATGAACATGTCATGGGTACGCCGAGCATCTTGTGCGGATTGATGGTGATGCTGTCTGCGAGGTGCGCGCCCTCGAGACGCGTGGATGCGTGTTCGGATGAGAAAATTACGGGCGCGCCCCAGCTGCCGTCGATGTGGAGCCATATGTTTTGCGCGCGGCATATGCTTGATAGCGCGGTGAAGGGGTCGAAGGAGCCGTGCACGGTGGTGCCGGCTGTGGCGTTGAGGAAAAAGGGTGTTTCGCCTCGTTGCTTGGACTCGTTGACTAGGCGCTCGAAGGCGGAGGGTATCATGCGGCCTGCGTCGTCGACGGGGACGGGGATGACGTTTTTGGATCCGAGGCCGTAGAGGTTGGCGGCTTTTTCGACGGAGTAGTGGCCGTGCGCGCTGGTGAAGATGGTGAAGTTGTGGGTGCTGTTGCCGCCGGTTTTGGTGTCGGGGTAGAGCGTGTTGCGGGCGACGACGATGGCGGTCGCGTTGGATTGGGAGCCGCCTGGTTGGGAGATGCCGCCTGAGGTTGGGGAGGGGAGGTTGAAGAGCGAGGCGAGGTATTTGGTGGTGCTTTTTTCGATGAGGGTTAGGGCTGGGGAGACTTGGTAGACGTGGGCCTGTGTGGTTGTGAGTGGCTGTCAGGAGTTTGATAGCATATGGCTGAACTTACGTTGGTGTTGAGCGTTGCGAGAAGCAGTTCGCTAACAAGTCCCACCTGCACGCAAATCAGCTTTCATCCCTTTTCACTATGCTTCAAGACTCACAGCATTTGTGCTCGCATATAGCTTATCCAAAAAACCCTGATCCCACGTATTCACACTATACTTCAAAATGCTCTCCACAACACCCATCAGTCCATCCTTGCCACCCGCATCCTCATTGATCTTCAACTCTTCCGACATGATGCTTTCCAGCTTTTTGGGAGGATGGTGCTCGATAAGGGTGGTCCTTGGGCCTCCACCTTTGATTTGCAGACCATGGCCAGTGTGCTTGGTTTTGGCGTCTTCGTCTGCGGACGCGATGAATGGGACGATTAGGTCTTGGAGAGATGTGAGGAGCTGAGATGGATGGTTAATTTATTTGTGCTTGTAGTATTCGTTGATGTTTTGCGCTTCGGAGGTTGATTCGATGGTACGCCAAAGCTCTGCATTCTGGAGCTCAAAGCGAATGCCATGATACGCACAAATCCTGCTCTTTCTCTTGACCCCGAGGCATCATGATGAATTGAAACAGCGAGACGGAATATCTGCAAGTCTGTGCTGTCATGGAGAGATGAAGTTATACAAAGGTCAACTCTCATGCTGATGAAGACAAGTAGGAAGGTCGGAGCTCGGCATAACTTCCGGGCTGATTGAACACCGAACTGTTACTTACGTCTTTGACTTCATCCGCCCGATTGAGGGGTACTTCAGCAGAAGCTCCATTTCCGTTCGACGAAGCCATAATGATAGAACGAGAAGCAAACAATTGAATCAGAACGATCTAGTCTGTACTTTGTTGTAGGACGAGACAAAGTGATATGATGCAAGAGACGTACGACGTAGAAACCGACGATTTATGACTCGGTAAAAACACCGGCGCTAACGCCGAGTCTTGCACGTATTGAATTAATTTTTTCATTTTTCTTTCCATTTCCTGCAGGATTTAAGCTACTGCTGACATTCTCGTATGCGCTGCTGCAAGACTAATAGGTATCTAAATGGGACGAATCAAACGAGACGCAAATGTCGCAAATTGTACAGTACCTGCCTAAAACCCTCAGATGACGCCTTTTGCAATGCCTGGATACATATACATAGGAAATTTCGCTGGTCACGACCCTTGTTATTGCGCTACGAGCGGTGCTTTTTCTTTGCCCTTGTGACTGTCGGCACCACTGCTCCCGCTCACATGCCGATCGTTCCTCACACTCTTGCTGTTCTTCTCTGCGTGAGCTTCTTTCTTCTTCGACTCGGCGTTCTTCGCGGCATGCCGTTGCCGTGCGAGTTCGATGGCGGTGAGTTTCTTGCCACCCTTTTGGCTATGGCCGTTTTGCTGGCTGCCAGGAGGTGTTGCGGATGAGTCACCGTTGCTTTCGGGGAATGATTGAAAGCCGTCGTTGCCAGCAGTCCATCGAGACTGCTTTACCCAGTCACCTCTCTTGCGTTTGTAGAGGTCCATACGCCAGTTGCGCCAGACTGCGCGTCCAACAAATGACTCTCGCAGCGAGTTCTCGTTCTCGGCGAGCTCTTCTGCAATGCGCTCTCGGATGAAGGCGAGGCCATGTGTACCTTCCCAGATGGCGTCGATGACACGCGACGCGGAAGGGTCGAGAGCAAGCTCACCAACGTGACCGTAGAATTGCTGTATCATCTTTCGTCGGAAGATGACAGAGGCATGTTGTGCTGTCAACGCTGCTTGCAGTGTGCGTGAAGCTGTAGAGTCGCGAGCCAGCTGTACTGAAAGTTCTGGTGACAACTTGGCGAGCGAGTCGAAGACAAGGTCACCCAGAGGCCCATCCACTGCCATCATGGTCTGCGCAAGCAGTGACCCATGGAGTTTCTCGGGCGAGTGATCTTGCTTGCCCGTTGTCTTTCCGTCCTCCTGTGGGATCACTCTCAGCATACGCGTGACATCGAAGCCATTCGCACCACTGTATGCGCTCTCGAGTTGCTTGAGAATGGCAGACTTGTCGACTTCGCGTATCGTGCATCGCTCGATCAACGTCTTGATAATGGCTGTTCTGTTCCGCTCCACCAGACCTGGAATCTGTTCCGCAATCTGTGTCATGGCTTGTGCTAATTCATCCTTGCCGAGGCGCTCCAGAATCTTGCTTGCCACGTAACCAGCGATCTCGTTGCGTGCTAAGCTGCCCATGCGCTCTTTGAAAAAGTCCGCATAGATGGTCTTGAAGAGTTTGGCAGGTGCGCTTTCGATGATGGTTTCTAACAGCCTGGAGCCGATCGGATCGTAGACTAGCCCGTTGATGAAGGCTGCGCTTTCTGTCCCTTCGGCGATGGGGTCATCGGGCAGCAGCTTGTGTATGATGGAGTTCTCGTCTTTCGCTCGCGACTTTCCAAAGTGTGCAAGTTCCAGCTTGAGCAGCAGTTGTAAGGTTGGGTTGCCGAGCGGGTGTGTAGCGAGCAAGCGGAGGTTCTGCGAGTCGAGGTTCGCGGCGCTGGCATTGATCGTCTTCTCCAAAGCCTCTAGGAAGGACTGCGGCACCGGCCTCTTCTCCAATGTCCACTCGTCCTTCTTCTCCGTCCCTGAGATACCGATCTTCTCCTTCCTCTTGCTTTGCAGGACCGACTTGCTCTTGCCTTCCTTCTCCAGTGGCGCACCAGACAGGACGACCAGCAAGACCCGTAGTACATGCGAGGCAAAGCGATCGGTCATCAAGAAGCCCAACTGTCCCTCCAGCTCAGTCAGGGTATAGAGGAACAGGCTCTCCATAGACACAACGACGGCATCCGGATCAGACGACGGCGGCGTCTTGATTTCTTTCGGTTCGGCAAGCTCGAGGGTGACGACGGGGGCGGCGTGGATGAAAAGGGCTTCGCAGCAGTGGGAGGCGAATCGGTGCTGGACGAGATTGAGGAAGCTGCGGCTGGTGAGCATGGGTTAGACGGCAGGAGCGTTTGGTGCACGTACTGTCCGCTGAACTTCTGGAACAGGTTCTTCAGCTGCGCGGGCGTGGAGAGCAGAATCAGGCGCTCCAGCAGTCGCGAGCACGACTGGCTGTTTGCAATTTTGAGTTCTTTCCCGTCGGCTTCCTTGTAGACGCTTTCGAGAAACAATTTTCGCGCGTCCGAGTCCTCGAACTGGTTCAGCTCGAGCATCTCGTCTGCCCGCTTGAAGTACTCCTGCTCCTCCTCGTCGAGCATGCCGTAAAAAGTCATCTGCTCCGGGCGGGTGACGTCGGCGGCCTCACCCTGCTGGAACGCCTCACCAACTTCGATGGACTCAACGTGGACCTCGTCTTTCTTCGCCCGCTTGGCGGTGAGCTCGCCGTCGTCGGCATCGCGCTTGCGCTTCTTCTGCTCCTCGCGGCGGCCGCGCTTCCTGTTCTCCTTTGGCATTTTTATTTTTTTGGTGGTGACGCTGGGGCGGAGGCAGACGCGAAAAGTATGTAGGATTGATGCTAGTCTTGCTCGGCTAACGCCGCGGGGAAGAGATCAATCTCAGATGCCGATCGCAACTCGGCAGGGCGAATACACTGTATGGCGATATTGCGACCACGGGGAGAAACAGGGACTCGCAGCTCAGCTGGCGGGAGTCAAGGGAGTAAAGAGAGCGCGGTGGTGGCACAGGGCTTGCATTGGGTGCTGAGAGTATGGTACGATGGCAGAGGAAAGATGGCTCGCTTGCATGCGGGCCCCAGCTTCTGCGTTTACAGATCGGACTTTGAGATCGCGCCACACGCCTAGCACGCGGAAGCCAACATTTTGCACCTCCAACGTCGTCACCGCAGGCCTCGTGAGTCGTGCCAGGATGGCCAGCGTATGCATGCAAGCGCCACGGAGAGCGTAGCGCGAGGCTAACTGGGTGTGTTACACTTTGCATGTGTAGATTTTGTTTCAATGATTAATTTAATTTCATTCTGCTGAGCTTGTTCATACAAAGGATATGTACATGACTTGATAGGTGTTGTTGTCCTGGTTGTGTACTTCTACAACACCACTACAATATAATGGACGACAACGACCGCGTCGCCGACTTCCTCGACGACAAGCTGCAGACGGTCGCAGACCTGGACACGGGCAACCTAGAGTCTCTTCTCGCCCGCATCACACAGCAGCAGAGCGTGCTGAAGCAGCAGGTCGACGCCGCACAGAAAGACCTCCACCACGCGAAGCAGGACTCGCAGACGCACCACGCAGAGCTGCAGCGCAAGGCGCACGCCTTCCGCCGCGAGCAAGCCGACATCGACCAGCGGCTGCTCGTCATCACCGCCAGCGAGACGTCCGAAGAGGCGGTCCCGCGCTTTGAGGCGTCGCTCGACCAGCTGCACCGGCTCCATGTCGCGAGCGGATACGTGGAGCTGCTCAGCGAGGTCGACGGCCTGAGGTAGGACAGCGATGCCATGCACACCCAATCCGCCGTCAGCTGATGTCTGAGCAGCAAACAAGCCCAGACGCAGCTCCATACTTCCAGCGAGGCCGCCCTCCAGCCATACAAGCAGCTGCGCGCCCTGCACACCCGCCTCATCCACCTGCAGGACGACGCCGAGGGAGCCGCGCCCCAGCTGCTCCACCACGTCAGCAGCATCACCCAGAGCCTGCGCACAAACATTCACCATGCCTTTTCCTCCCATCTCGAGCGCGTCCTCAAGAAGATCCACTGGCCCACGCCCAAAGCAAACATCCCCGCCCCGCTGCGGGAGGAGTGGGAGGCGGCCGTCGTCAACCTGCTCGACCTGCAGATGCCCGAGCTGGAGGGCGTGAACTACGCCAGCGGGCCGGGCGACAAGGTCAAGCTTCCGCCAGTGCTTTTCCCGCTCGACGTGCTCGTGCAACCGCTGGAGATGCGCTTTCGCTACCACTTTGAAGGTGACAGGCCCACAAACCGCATTGATAGGCCCGAGTACTTTCTTTCGCACATTACCACGCTTTTGAACGACTATAGCGCTTTCGTCGGCGATCATGTGCAACCTGTACTCCTGAGGCACTTCCGTGCAACAGATCTGGCCTTCAACCCTGTGTACATCGATGCCATGTCGGCCTTTATCACCGCCCTGTTGCCGATGCTGCGCGCAAAGATTGGCACTCTGCTGCCCAAAGTGGCCACTCAACCCCAGCTTCTCAGCCACTTGATGCACGAAGTGATGAGCTTCGATAGCACCATCAGAGACACCTGGGGCTACGACGGTGGCTACGGCTTGGATGGGTGGAAAGGGCTGTCTTGGGAATTTCTTGTTCAAGGTGATTGGTTCGGACGCTGGTTGCAGGTCGAAAAGGACTGTACGTGGACATCTCATCACCCGAGGACACACCCTTTCGGAAGCTAACATGTGCAAACAGTTGCATTGGCGCGGTATCAAAGTATCGTCGAGGCACCAGATTTCGGCGATTTGGACTACGACAGTGTTGATCCCAAAGCAACCAAGCCCACCAAGGGAGCGATCCGCGTCAACGACCTCCTTGAGACCATCACAGGTGTGTTCGGCTGCAGGTATCCCGACTGCATTCGCTAATCAATATCGCAGATCGATACAGACCCCTGACATCCTTCAGCCAGAAGTTGACATTCCTGATCGACATTCAGATCGCCATCTTCGACAAGTACCACGAAAAGCTGCTCAGCAATCTGGAGGCTTACCTGACCATGACCACCGCGCTGGGTCGCGCCATGGGCGGTGTTACTAAAGAGGAACAGGAGAGGCTGCTCGGCGTAGAAGGACTAGAACGCCTCTGTAAGACGTACGGAAGCGCAGACTATCTCGAAAAGGCAATGCGAGACTGGAGCGACGACGTGGTAGGTCATCACTGCATGCCATAGCGGGCAGATCGCGTGTGACATCGGCTAATCCGCCGCAGTTCTTCCTGGACATCTGGGAGGGGCTGCAAGATCGTGCCCGCCGAGAGGGCAACAGCAACAGCATCGGCGGCAAGACTGTTGCCGACGTGGCCGAACGCACCTCAAAGTCCGTGGGCGAAGACACCGACAGCGGCGCTCTCTTCGACGAGACAGCTTCGTGGTACGCGCGCCTCCGCGACCGCAGCGAGAAAATCATCATCGACACACTAAACAGCAATGTCCGCGAGGCGCTGCGGCCCTATCGACACATGTACGTCACCCAAACAGGCAATGCTAGCGTTATGTAATTCCATACTTACTTTTTTCTCGCAGAAACCCCTGGGCGACGCTCAGCGGCTCGTCTACAGCCGCGGCCGCCACCCTCGCGCCCACTGCGGAAATCGACCCGCTTCTCACGCACTTGCGCACCACGCTGGGCTTCCTGTCGCGCGCTCTTGCGGCCGCGCCACTGCGGCGCGTTACTAGAGCCGTGCTGGGTACCGTCTCCGCTGCGCTTTGGGAAAACGTGCTTAGCCGCTACCGTTTCTCGACGGCGGGCGCCGCGCAGCTGCACGCTGACTTGGCTGCTATTTGCCGCGTCGTGGACAAGCAGGTTGGTACTGGTGTTGCGGAGGCAGGGCTCAGGCGGTGCATCGAGGGCGCTCGGCTCGTTGGGCTGCCTGTCAAAGGTGGCAAAGAGCGGGCGTCGAGGAGTAATGAGGATGAGGGCGCGGAAGATTGGGAGGCTTGGGGTGGAGGGCACGAAGGGGCGCCGAGAGAGAGCGAGGCTGACGCCGCGGCTGGAGAGGCGGATCTGGGCCTATGGGAGGTGGAGAGGCGCTTATTTGCGGATAATCAGGCGGCGAGGGATGTGTTGGATGAGTTGGGGTTGGAGACATTGACGGAGACGGAGGCGCGGGCGTTGTTGAGGCGGAGGGTGGAGTTGTTGGGGTAGGAAGGGTGAGACATGGTGTTTCGTGGGGTTGAACAGTTGTATTGTCGATGCATGAACTCACATGATCAGACGAATGTCGTGCTCTGGTGATATTACAAAAGTTCGAGTCTGAAAACAGATATCAATGCAGCACGTCCGTCACATCTTCATCACAATAAAGGAGTTTCGACAAATCCGCAATCTCATTACTATTCATACACTCGCATTCCAATCCCAGGGTATCGTAAACATATCATATCGTATCGTCATCCAAGTTATCCTATCCTACAGCCAATACCACCGTCGCCTTTACATCTTCACCCCATCCTTGCCATAATACGCCTTCGCACCATCACCCTGATGCTCCAGCGGCATAATCGTACCATTAATGCGTTCGATATACGGCCGCGCCTTGTGCCACGTTTCTGAGATACTGCTTATCGAGTTTCGTAGGCGCTGGCTGCGGCGGGGTGGAGGTGTGTCGTGCTCTGGTGTAGCTGAGTTGGTAGTTGATCTGGGTAGAGTGTTAGTGCTGTGTGTGATGAGTTGTGAAGGTGTGTGTGTGTGTTTGACGTACGATTTCCGAAGCATAGTGTCGTTGTCGCGCGGTGGCGATGCAATTCGCTCTACCGATGCTGAAGCCGATCGCGACAGCGGCGGAGAAAGTGCCTGCGGATGCGGATTTTCAGGCGTAACAGTCCTATCCTTGCGCCTCAGTCTCTTTTGTTTCGGCTTCCTCTGCTTCGTCTTCGTCTCGATCGGTGCCACTTCGTCGCTTCCAACAGGTCCGTCTTCGCTCGCCGCAGAAGTAATACTCGCTTTGCGCTTCTCGCTCTTCTTGGTCGTGAGTGGGATGTGCATGGCGCAGGTCCGAATTTATATATGCGACGAGGTAACTTGGGGCTGGGGTTGGTGTTGGAGTTACTTGTGGGGATTATCGATTATCAAGCAGTCTGATGGTGTAAGTATATGTAGGTAGGCGGGATGTAGGTTGCGCCGGGCGAGCTTGCTTCACGATGTTCTCGCGCGAAGCTCGGTGGCGGCGGGATGGAGACTTGATGTATGACGGGTACTTCAATAGGGTAAGTCTTGGTGTGATTTCTTGGTGCGTGTAAGAGTGATGACAGTGCGCGGTAAGCAATGGCGCGTTTGGCTCACTCACTAAACGAGCTTTGCTTTGTACCTGCTGGACAGAGTCGTGGCTGCTTGTTCATTGCTGCACGATGCTGGTTTCCACTTTCAAACGCTATTATTTGGAGCACTGCGCTCGTAAACGCGATGCAGGCTGACCTCCCGCCGTAAACTTGGCTTTGCGGGAGCTTGTGCCTTGGCTTCTTGGGGTGTGCGATGGCCTCGCGTCGTGTGAATGCGTGACGTCACTCGGTTGAAAGATCGCACGAGGACAACGTCGATCCCCCGCGGCTACAGCCCGTCGTAAAGTGCATTTAAAGCTGACCAATCATATCCACATCGGGCTGAATATGCGCTTCGAAATCAAGTTCTCAGGTGAACGTCTGGGTGTCACCGTGGTGGTACGGAGGATGCTCCGTGGAGGCATCGTGTTAAGCTTTGGGACAGGTTTGGTTGATATGACATTGCGCTACTCTTGGTCGAGATTGCTGTTGATGTTGAGCTAGTACTGGGTAAATACTAGGGTGGGAAAGTTGTGAGGGTTTGTGTTTTCGCTGCATGGTCAACACTTTGAAATGTCTAGTTCGGGTACGTCCTTTCTAGTTACCTTCTCCCTTTCGTTTCGTGCACCATCAGTGTGTACAGTAATACTACATTGCACAATGCTGTTACTGGCGAAGAGGTTTGTAAATGATATTCTCATTCACATCACGATTCTTCTCAATGTTCTGGGCCATCAAGCCCACCAAATTTCATCTCAGCACTCACAAGACCTTTG
>Ga0265797_10001038_pt1 | contig 49908 bp, 53 predicted proteins | sample P2T30metagenome_FD_192433 | JGI IMG/M metagenome (GOLD analysis project Ga0265797, IMG submission 192433) | Plant litter microbial communities from East Loma Ridge, Irvine, California - P2 T30 | ecosystem: Environmental > Terrestrial > Plant litter > Unclassified | place: USA: California...
AGCTGTACTGAACCTATAATCTCTTTCAAAGCTCAAAGCAAACCATTTAAAGAAAGTTCTTTTGATAATCGCCTGAGCATTTTGTTGATCCGCAAACGTTTTTCATGGTCTACGATTACTGTGACATGAATTTCCCATAACATATTGAAGTCGACAAACGCCAGCCATGTCGCCTTGCCGTTCCCCGACTACACCCAGCATTTCATAATCCCAAAAACACAAGACCGCCACACACTCCAAAGATCAACAGCTCAGAGACACCGCCCTAGAAAGCCATCTCGATAACAACCCCCAGCAATCTACACGCCGTCGTCAGCAAACACTCGCACCGCACCCCAAGACCAAGCACATACCAATCCGCCCATTCTACTTCGCCTCAGCATCCGCATGCGCATCCGCGCCAGCACTAGTCGCAGAAACTGTAAGAACAACAATAGCAGTAGCAGTAGCGCTAGCCTCAGCCAGCAACGACGCCCTGATACTCTGCATAGCCTGTGCGCGCTTACAGAAAAGAGTGCCACAGTTGGGGTCCGGCGCACCGCCTTCTCCGGCCATGGTGAGGGAGGCGAGGGCGCCTAGGGTGATGAGGAGGGGGGTGGTGATGTGCATTGTTTTGTTTCGTGGGGGTGTGAGGTTTAAGGTAGTGATATGGGTTGGTTTTGAGGTCCGAGGTAGTGGGTATTGGGTAACTGTCTGGGGTTGGTCAAATAGAGTTGGTTAAAGGGGGTTGAATATGTCGGGGTTATTGTGTAGGTGTAGAGTGGAGAGAGAAGGGGTCAGGGGAGGTCTTCTACATATATATATATATATATATATATATAACGAGTGCGTGACGATGGGAAAGCGGATTTAGCTGCGTCATTGAGTGAGTTGTGGCCTGTGATACGTACAGCACCCCATCTATTCTAAGCTATGGGCAGTCACAGCTGCGGTGGAGGTTCGCTGCGTGGCAAATTGGAAGCATTTGACCCATGAAGCCCTAAACGTGACGTGCCGTGACGCATAACTTGCTCAGGTCCTTTTTGACTGGGTCTCATAGCCCACTATAACTCGCTGACATCGCAGTGAAATTCAAAGAGGCGTATGACGTGCTTTCGTTCGAGTGGGTGAGAAGGCATGACGAGTATGGGGGTCGGGCGCTTCGACAGGCTGGTCGGGGTGAGCGTTTGCTGTGAGTACGTAGCCCATCACGTTGACAGACTCGACAGTGAGAGACCGAAAGCTGTGATGATTACTGTTATGGCTATTGCTTACGTCGAATGCGACTAGACAACGCATGTAATATACTACTCCTGAATAAAGCTCTCCCAATCCATCTCTTTCGGCTCGTCATCTGAGTCCACTGCAGGAACTCGAGTGCTACGAGGCTCAACGGACCGCACAGGCTGATCCATTTCAATGTCGGTGCTTACTTCGCTCGATCCTACGCTCGGAGTCGGTTTCTTGTTGTCTTCAATAGACTGCGCTGGCCGTTGCGACTCCGAATCACTGCTATCACTCATATCGTCGCTTGATTCTGAGGTAGGAACTTCCACCCTAGTATCGTCGATGGGGGGTTGTGGCAGACCAAGGTCTTGTGCATTGTCATCACTCATATCATCGTCTTGGGAGCTAGATTGATCCGGAGACCCAACGGGCTTTGAGCTCTGACCTTGTAGTGCAGCATAAGCGTGTGTACCGCGGGTCTGTAGCTCAACCGTTTGCTGAATGGACGGCTTGCTCCGATGCCCCGGCTTTTGCGTTGGTGCCTCGGTATCATCGTCGGAGCTATACTCGGCAGTGTCTGAGCTGTGCCCTTGAAGGATGGGTGGCACACCAAGAGGCTTCTGGTTTGCAAGAAAGGCAGTCTCAGGCGGTGGAGTGTCGAGCTCCTCCCATTCGGTACGCCAGGGTGTCCAGGAGCGCCAACCGTCGGGAAGTGTTGTAATCTTTTCGCCTTCTTCTGGATCATCCTCGTCGCTCTCTTCGCCGATATTGGCTTCTTCAAGTTTGACGGTTGGCTCAAGATCCAGCATATCCCAAAGGGCGTGCTCCTCCCTTCGACTGATCTCCCGATCGAACTCACCCAGGGTTAACTTGCGGGGTCCAGGCTTCTCAAGCACGATGTCAGCAGGTGGATTTGTGGGCTGATCCGCAATATCCCTCGACTGAGACGCACTTCGCGAAGGGGGTTCGCTTTCTCCTACGAGTGATTCTCCATCTGAATCTGACAGAGCGAGTTGATCAAAGGGAAGTGGCGTCCCGCTCCGCTTGGCTCTTGCACTGAAACCGGGAGTCTCGTTGCCAGATGTTTCTGCGTCTGTCGTTTGAGGCTCTATCGATGGCTCCGCTGGGGTCATAATTTGCTCGACCTCATCCCAGGGCACCTCTCGTTTGGTATTGTTGCGTCGGTAACGGGACCATTTGCCTTCGTATACTCTCAGCGCACATCGTCGGGCTACCCCCTTCCATCTCTCTTGACCGTTCTGCTGCATCCCCACGATATCAATGGCGGTCAGAACATCCCTTTTCTTTACTAGAGGAATACCGCCTTTCACACGGTGCCTTTGTGATCGAAGACGTGAAGTAGCCTGTATGAGAGCCGTCTGGACGAGTCGCTTGGTGACGGAGAGAACAAGTGTGTGGAAGTCGTTGAAGGCGGTCCGGTAGATGCTTGGTTCTCGAGCCAGCTCCGAGGTGTATTCGGACCAATGTGGCCAAGGGGATGGTATCGTAGGCGAGCGGTTCATGAAGACGGTCTTGGAGAGAGTGAGCATGACCTGTGGGTGTAAAAGAGTGGCTTCTGGAATATCTTCGAGGATGCCGTGCTTTCTCTTGGGCGCTTTCTTGTCAGATTGGTCGCCTGCCTCTGATCTGAGAGATTGTTCGGGATATATGCATTCGCCCGTATTTCGTCGTACGCAGTTGGCGCATGGTGTTGCTCGATCGCACTTTTGCTTGAACTTCTTGCATGAAATACATGCTCTGTGATATATCAGCATGTTGTCGCTTAGTGTTGGTAGGCCTTGCATACCCTACGACAACTCTTCCGCCTCTTCGTGACGGTTCCGGCTCGCTGGCGGGCGGCGATGTGGTCGCTCGGTCACGACCAGTGTCGTGTGCGCTCTCAATCTTGTCAGCTACAGCAGGCGTGATCAGCCAGTAGTCTCCGAATCTCTCTCGCTCCTGGCTAGCCTCAAAGACCTCCTGCATCCACGCCAGGGCTTCACCCGCAAGATCCAGCTGCTCGTTGCACTCGTCGCCCACGTCGATGGCAGCAGGGACGTCGCGGAGTGTCACCTTTGAATCGCCCTGTCTGGTGGCAGCATCGTGAAGCAACAATAGCAGCTCCTGCGTCTCTGGTATGCTCTTGGTGCCGATCGCTCTTGCTATGCCGGGGATGTCGTCCCTTCCCAATCGCTCAAGCGCCGCGAAGAAGACGGTCTGTTCCTGTGCGGACCAATATGAAGCGCCGATTTGTGTGTTGTAGTACTGGAAGCTTTCGGCATCCGTCTCAAAGCGCGCAGCAGCCCGAGTCACGTCCTCGTTGAAGAGCACGCGATATGCGTCGTTGTACTTTCCCTCGAGGTAGTATTTGCGCACGCGGGCAGGATCGATCGACTCTAGACGACGCTGCTTGCGTGGCGTGTGCGACGTAGACGACTGGCGGCGCGATGTTGGTCGTGTAGGCGGTCGCGAACTATCATCGCTGGAATCTTCTGACGGTTCGGAATGCTTGTAGTCGGATGCGGAACTCATGGCGGATGCGAGAGGGCAGGCGCGACCTCAGTATCGCCGTGGAAGATATGCTGAGTCACGTCATGTGGTTGTGCGCGTATAGCGGCCATGGTGGGCGGTGATGGCAGCGTTGTCCCAAGGTTGGTGAAGAGCACGGAAACATTTTGGTGGGGCCAGGCCTCGGCGTACCGCGTCTTGTACCATGGACCTGCGTCATGCATCGTGACTTGGCAACATCTTCGCTCCCACTTTGTCCTGGCACGCGTCTTGATGTTCCGCTTCGCCCAGCATGCGTTGAGGAATTGCACGCGAATGGGCTACCAGCCTGTTTGCGCAACCACGAGATATGCTTCAAGAAGGGCCAAGAGCCCCAAGGCCGTGGTCCCCAGTCCGCCCCCAGCTCCTCCGCCTCCACCGCCGCTGAAGATCCAGCTGCGCGAGTACCAGGAAGACTGCATACAAGCTGTGCTGTCCTACCTCGATGCCGGCCACAAACGCCTCGGCGTCTCTCTGGCGACGGGTTCCGGCAAGACCGTCATCTTCACCCACCTCATCGACCGCATAGCCGCCACTGGCGACGCTTCCCAGACGCTCATCCTCGCCCACCGCCGCGAACTCGTTGAACAAGCTGCACGCCACTGCAGCCTCGCATACCCCGATAAACATGTAGACATCGAGATGGGCAACAACCAGGCCTCTGGTGCTGCCGACATCACTGTCGCCTCTATACAGAGCATCACGTCGGGTGGGCGGTTGGAGAAGTTCGACCCCTCGCGCTATAAGCTTGTACTGGTGGACGAGGCACATCACATTGTCAGCCAGACATACCTAGACGTCTTGGAGCATTTCGGTCTGAGACATGCGACTGACTGGACCAAGTCAAACGCTCCTGCCCTCGTCGGCGTGTCGGCCACCTTTTCGCGCTTCGACGGAAGGAAGCTGGGAGCTGTCATTGACCACATCGTCTATCATCGGTATGACACCAGCTTTCCCGATTATAGACCCAGACTGACATATCTAGTGACTATGTAGATATGATCGATGAGAATTGGCTTTCCGATGTCATCTTTACAACAGTCGAGATCAAGGCCGATTTGACCAAAGTGGGCACTGGCGCTGGCGGCGACTTCCAAACCGGCGCCCTCTCTACAGCCATCAACACTGCGGAGACGAACGAGCTCGTTGTCAAGACCTGGCTAGCAAAGGCAAGGGACCGACACTCGACCCTCATATTCTGCGTCGATCTCAGCCATGTTACCGACTTGACCGCGAGGTTCCGGACGTCCGGCATCGATGCCCAGTATGTCACCGGTGACACACCTCCCAAAATCCGCAGTGCACGTATAGACGCTTTCAGGAACGGCGATTTTCCCGTGCTGCTAAACTGCGGTGTCTTCACTGAGGGGACGGATATTCCAAATATCGACTGCGTGCTGCTAGCTCGCCCCACCAAGTCTCGTAATCTCCTCGTTCAGATGATCGGACGTGGCATGCGGTTACATAAGGACAAGCAGAATTGTCACATCATCGACATGGTTTCGGCACTTAGCACCGGAGTAGTGTCAACGCCTACGTTGTTCGGCCTCGACCCGGGCGAGATCGTCGACCAAGCAGACACTAAAAGCTTGACGAAGCTTAAAGAAAAGAAGCTTTCCGACAAGCAACGCGAAGAGGAAGCTTCCGAGCTTAGGAAGAAAACTGTCGCTAAAAAGTTACCCGGAACCGTCTCCTTCACTGAATACGACTCTGTGCATGATCTGATAGCCGATACTTCCGCCGATCAATACATACGCAACATTAGCCAGAACGTTTGGGTTGCCGTTGGCGACGGAAAATACGTTCTCAGTGGTAATACTGGCAACTACTTAGTGATCGAACCATCCGGAGATGTCGAAGGTCATTTTGTGGCCAAGTACCACTGGAAGCTGCCGGCTGATAAAATCGTCAACAGCCCCTGGGGTAGAGCGCGTGTCATCGCCGAAGGTGACTCATTCGACCATGTTGTTCACGCGGCAGACACGTATGCGATGGATGCTTTCCAACACTTCTACATCTCAAAGCATCAAGCATGGCGTAAGGGTCGTGCGTCGCAAGCTCAGGTCGACTTTCTAAACAAATTCCGCCCCAAAGAAGATGCCTTAAAGCCGGAAGATGTGAGCAAGGGCAAGGCGGGTGATATGATCACTCGCCTCAAACATGGAATGAAAAGTCGATATGACAAAGCGGGCGTGAAAGAAAGGACTGAACAGCGCAAGAGAGCTCGCGCGGAGACCATGGAGCAACGACTCCAAGGACAAGTACGAGTCGGGCCTTTGGAGCAAGGCTCAACACTCAAAGAGGAGCTGCTTGAGTAAGGCATCGCGATCTTTGCATATATCTCGCATAAGAATGTCTTCGCAGACACGATCGCGTGTCGCGGGAATATGTTGGCTTGCAGCTCCTAGCGATAACCTCGCACTACGCTGAGTCGCTAGCCTCGGCAAGTGCGCAGCCGCGGAGAAATACAAATTCGAGCACGAAGACCTACCAGACCATTCATGGTATCTCCGACGCGTGGTTTCCTGCTAGATTTCCGACTTATCCCTCATAAGCTGGAAATCAAGCAGGAAACCACGCGTCAGAGATACTATGAGTGGTCTGGTGTACTTTGGTCGTTGAGTTGAGATTTTTCTGAATTCCCATGGTTGAGAAACACTGAAGCCAAGGCTTACTTCGGACGCGTGATTTTCAGCTTAGAGCTATAGTTAGAGTGTGCTGTTGCAAGGCTGAGAAGAAGATGTAATGATTTTAGTCTTTACATCTTCTTCTCAGCCATGCAACAGCACACTCTAGCTATGGCGCTAAGCCAGAAAACAAGCAGGAATATGTCGCGTCTATTTCGCATGCGACGAAATATCAAACGAGTCTTTTTCGAGACATTCGACTCTGCAGAAGAGTGATAAATGTCATGTCTGCAGACCACAAGTTGTTCGCAACAGTCCCAATACCAGAACTGTTACACGCGATTTCGCCCTGTGAGCACTAGGAAAATTAAAAGATTCGCGCAATATTGGCGACTACCGTGCATCAAACAAGATCAAAGAATGCGCAAGTCCAGCATCTCTGGAACTCTCGAGTGTGGCATCTCCGCTGGATAGATGTTGGATCCACATCAAGAGCCGAGCCCCCACACCAACTTCAGCCTACTCGGTCCGGCCAGGAACATTCTCTAGCGGCATCAAGGCCCGCTAACGCCATGGCGTACACATATCACGCGCTATTCCCAATCTGAGCGTCAAAGATAAGCTCGCATATCCCAGCGTATCTGGTATGGTAATTCAAGATGACCGAAGCCTGGCGTTCGATGCTAGCTAGGATGATGACGGAATGCAGGATGCGAATCTTTCCCCACAGATCGAAGTAGAGTTTCCGCGGTATTGCTGTGCAGCGGCTGACGTTGACCATACCGTTGACGTATCCAACTAGCTGGTTGAAGGGTGCCACTACGTTCTTAGAACACTCCGGGTTTAACATAGTATCACCAACTCCAAACAACTTCGATCGCCCCATCTGCCTTTTGTCCGGTCTAGTCTGGTCTGGTATCTCAACATCGTCATCTTGCCTATACGTTGCTTTGCGCATATCCTTTCCGCTCCATCGGCATAATTTCATGAATATTTCCAAACCTGTTTGATCACAGTGGCCGCCACGTATAGCACAAGCCCTATACCGATCCTACTGAATCTTCCCCAAGTCTCGGTACCCCATCTCCTAGTCACGCATCATGAGCGTGGCAACCCAAAACCCGGCGGGAGTGCCCGTCCCTCCTGCCCATGAACATCAGCCACAGCCACATGCCGCGTCGAAATCGATACAACTGCCGCCATCACCACCAGAGACCGTGAACGGAGACGACACCAAGTCTACCACTTCGACATCAGAACCAGACTTTCCGCTTCCACCGCCAGCAAATACTCCACCACAAGTTCTGGACGTTGACAAACCCACCCCGGACGCGCATGTACCAAGAGACCCAAGACTAATCCGGCTAACCGGTGTTCATCCTTTCAACACCGAAGCACCGTTAACGGACCTGTTCAACGAGGGTTTCTTGACTAGCCCAGAGCTGTTCTATGTGCGAAACCATGGCCCAGTGCCTGATGTACAGGATGCAGAGTGTCTTGATTGGGAGTTCTCGGTTGAAGGGTATGTTGCGCTCTTGGAAGATGATGTCTTGATACTAAACCTCCATTAGTCTGGTAGCCAACCCCTTGAAGATCACCTTGCGGCAGCTGCTTGAGGAATACGAGAATGTCACATATCCTGTAACTCTAGTCTGTGCCGGTAACAGGCGGAAAGAGCAAAACGTCGTGAGGAAGAGCAAAGGATTTTCTTGGGGCCCAGCCGGCGTTTCAACAGCGTTGTTCACTGGTGTAGTCATGAAAGACATCATTGAGCGAGCGAAGCCACTACGGAAAGCGAAGTACGTGTGCATGGAAGGTGCTGACAAACTTGTAAGTCGCATTTCGGTGGACAACGTACAATGTCTAACACTATGCATAGCCCAACGGATACTACGGCACATCAGTGAAACTCAACTGGGTCATGGACCCAAACCGGGGCATCATGTTGGCGCACAAGATGAATGGCGAAATGCTGAGGCCCGATCACGGCAAGCCGTTAAGAGCCGTGATACCGGGACAGATCGGTGGCCGAAGCGTCAAGTGGTTGAAGAAGTTGATCGTCACGGCTGAGCCAAGCGACAACTGGTACCACATTTACGACAACCGGGTGCTACCGTATGTGCCTTGAATTTGGAAATGGGATCAAGACTAACATTTTACAGTACCACTGTCGACCCAGATGAGGCAGCGAAGAATGCGAAATGGTGGATGGACGATCGCTACGCCATCTATGATCTCTCACCCAACTCGGCTATTGCATGCCCCGCACATGAAGAGAAGCTGGCCTTATCGTCAAGCCCTGAATCGTACAATGTCCGTGGCTATGCCTACAGTGGTGGTGGACGACGTGTGACAAGATGCGAACTATCTCTCGACAAGGGAAAGACATGGCGACTTGCGAAGATCGATTACGCAGAAGACAAGTACCGGGCCTTTGAAGACCGACAACTGTACGGCGCAAGGTTGGACATGGACTGGCGCGAAACGAGCTTCTGCTGGTGCTTCTGGAATCTGGAGATTAGCACTGCCGAGCTGAAAGAGGCGGATGATATCGTGGTGCGGGTGATGGACGAAGCGATGTGCGTTCAGCCAAGAGATATGTACTGGAGTGTGTTGGGTATGATGAACAACCCATGGTTCCGGATAGTTATTCACAAGGAAGACGACGTACTCCGATTTGAGCATCCGACGCAACCCGCTTTGATGCCTGGTGGCTGGATGGAGCGCGTCAAGAAGGCCGGTGGGAATCTCACGAACGGATACTGGGGCGAGAAGATTGGAGGTGAAGAGCCAGAACATGCTGCCATCGAGGAGGCGAAAGAGATCAAAATGACGAAAGATGGGGTTGACAAGGTCATCGATATCGATGAGCTGCGGCAGCACGACAAGGCTGAGAACCCATGGTTCGTGGTCAACAGCGAAGTTTACGACGGCACTGCTTTCCTGGAAGGCCACCCGGGCGGTGCGCAGAGCATCATAAGCGCAGCGGCCCAGGATGCTACAGATGAGTTCATGGCGATTCGTGAGTTCTACATCACCGAAACAAACGGCACAACCCCGGCTAACAATCAACAGACAGCGAGACAGCCAAAGCCATGATGCCAGACTATCACATCGGCACCCTCTCAGAAACCTCCCGCAAACTCCTTTCAGAACCTGAACACATCCCCGAATCCACCACCCCGCGCCCCATCTTCCTCGACTCCCGCAACTGGCGCAAAACACTCCTCCACTCCAAGACAAAAGTCTCCTGGGACACACGCATTTTCCGCTTCAAGCTCGACCATCCGGACCAAGCCCTCGGTCTACCCACCGGCCAGCATCTGATGATTCGTCTCCGCGATCCCGTCACCCGCGAAGCCATAATCCGGTCCTACACACCCATAAGCCAAACCACGCAAACCGGCTACTGCGACGTCCTCATTAAAGTCTACGCCGACACACCCCACCGCGCCGGCGGCAAAATGACGAAAGCGCTCGACTCCATCCCCACAGGCCACTGGGTCGATTTCAAAGGCCCCATCGGCAAATTCGAGTATCTCGGTCGCGGTCTCTGCGCCGTCAACGGCAAAGAGCGGAGAGTGAAGCGTTTCTTCATGATCTGCGGCGGCAGTGGCATCACACCCATTTTCCAGGTTCTACGCGCTGTCATGCAGGATAAAGAGGATGAGACGCATTGTACTGTTCTCAACGGCAACCGGCTGGTAGAAGATATACTGTGCAGAGAGGATTTGGATGCTTTTGCTAGGGACAACACGGAGAGGTGTAAGTTGTTGTATACGTTGACTCAAGGGCCGGAGGATTGGCAGGGGTTGAAGGGGAGGATTGGGAAGGAGTTGTTGGGGGAGCATTGTGTTAGGGATGGAGGGGAGAATTTGGTCTTGATTTGTGGACCAGAGGCGCTGGAGAAGGCGGCGCATAAGGCGCTGAATGAGCAGGGTTGGAAGGATGAGGAGTTGATGTTTTTCTGATCTCGACATTGTTGTTCGAGGAGTTTGGAGGTATTGGAGGGATTGGGATACATATCATTTCGGTCCATTCACTGTACATAAAGTCGCGTTTCCCGAATTGCATGTACTGCATTTGCTTGAAGAGCCAAAGTATGCCATGCTAAAAGCATACCATCAACAATTCTATCACCAAGTCCTTTGCTCGTTCCCATCACGTGTAGGGCCAAGACCAGCCTCGCCATGACATCGCACTTTACCCGCCCATCTCAATCACCCCTCAACTCATCACCCTCCAAGCCAAAATACACATGTACAATGACATCCCCCGGAGACCATCAACCACAAAAACGCATCTCCGTCCTCTCCCCTCCTGATAACGAAGCGAGACACCCCCTGTCGCCAAGCCGCCTAGCTCGCGATAAGGAACACCCAACCAGTGCCAAACCCACCCGACGCGTCTCCACATCACACCTGTCTCGAAATCTCCACGGAGAACGACGTCTCCATCGCCCCCTAGTAACGTTAATGAGCAATGTCAATTGTTTGACTGGACGCGCCACGGTATCCTTGTCGTTCATTACTGCCGCGGGACGGCAGCTGGGATGTGGTACAGACGGTTGCAGGGGATGAGAGCAACCCCGCTGCGTTACGATGCATTTCCGCGACCACCGCGGGGCATGCGTGATTGGGAGATGGGATGATTGAGCTATCTATCCTTCGTATGTGGCGGAGGGGTTGGCGCGGGAGGGCAAAGCGCGTGTTGGGTCGACGCGCGGGAGATGTTCGCGCCACGGAGTTGCTGGTTGCGGCTATTGAGGTATCTTGGTCTACTGATTCTACTCGCTGAAGTCATCTCTTGCCTTTGCCATCTTTTCCTTCTCCCAAACTTCTGTGTCTTACTCTTCTGGGAGTGAGTGTTGCAATTTACGCTTACGCATACGCATTGTGGTATCTTGTGCCCTCTTGGCTGAGTGTACTAGTTCGACTACTTCTTCAGAGGTACATCCGTCGCCTTGATATTCAGATACCCGAGGCTTTGATAACCTTCACGCACATCATGGCTGAGACGGAGCCAATCGTCACACAAGGCATCGAGCCTTCATCTGGCGAATCACACTCCCCACCTGGCGACCGCCATATTACAGCGACATGGGGATCGAAAGACGGGAATATATCGAATGCGGAGTGGAACGATGCGGAAGCTAACAAGCTGCCTGAGAAGGTAGCTGAGCTGGAGAAGAAGGGCGAGATCAATGATCAACATCCACGGAAGAAGATTGTGGTTGTTGGATTGGGTATGGTCGGCATTGCATTCATGTAAGTCGGCAAGTCTTTTGGGATAAAAGAGTAACAGCTAACTCGTCCAAGCGAGAAACTCATGAAGTATGATGTGAAGCGGAGAGAATACGACGTGGTTGTCATTGGTGAAGAACCACATCTTGCATACAACCGCGTCGGTTTGACGAGCTTTTTCCAACATCGGCAAGTCGAGAACTTGTATCTCAACCCCAAGGAATGGGTAGGCACATCATCAACCGAGGACGAAGTGTATGCGGCTAACTTCATTCCAGTATGCATCAATGCCGGAAGGCTCGCTGAACTACCATCTCAACACCCTCGTTACCGAAATCGATTCCGCCGAGAAGAACGTCAAGACTTCATCCGGTGAAACGGTACCCTACGATATCTTGGTCCTGGCAACAGGGTCTGACGCGCTCCTCCCACGACATACACCCGGCCATGACGCGAATGGCGTTTTCGTGTACCGCACAATCGAAGACCTACAAAGGCTCATCGAATTCTCTTCGACAAGAAAGGGTACAACAGGAGCTGTAGTCGGTGGTGGTTTGCTAGGTCTGGAAGCCGCACACGCGATGATGGATCTCGAAGATTTCGCGAAAGTGAAGCTTATTGAGCGGAATCGATGGGTGCTATCGAGACAACTGGATGGCGATGCGGGCGGTATGGTCGTCGAACAGGTCCGCGCTTTGGGCTTGGATGTCATGCTAAGTAAGAGAGTGGGCAAGATCTTGACAACCGAGGACAACTTTGTCAAGGGTGTGGTGTTTGAAGATGGTGATGAGATGGAGTGCTCGTGCATTTGCTTCGCGGTGAGTAACATTGGACCGTGAAACAACGACAAAGACTGACTTTAGCAGATCGGTATCAAATCAAGAGACGAGCTCGCCCGGAAAGCAGGTATCAAATGCGCCGATCGAGGAGGTGGTATCGTGGTCGGCCCTGATCTGTCCACTTCACAGCCGGACATCTACGCTGTAGGCGAATGCGCCAGCTGGGAGAACCAGACATTCGGTCTCATCGCTCCCGGTGTCGAGATGGCAGATGTCCTCGCCTTCAACCTCACACAAGCGAAAGCACACGCGCCGCGCAAGTTCAAAGCACCTGATCTCAGCACCAAGTTGAAGCTTCTGGGTGTTGAGGTGGCGAGTTTCGGTGACTTTTTCGCGGATCGCGACGGCCCGAAGAACATGCCTGGACGACCGCGAGCTGAGAAGAAAGACGCCAATGGAGCGACGCCGAGAGATCGAGTTAAGAACTTGACGGATGGGCCAGCGCCACCACCGGTCAAGGCCCTGACATACAAGGATCCATTCCAACAAGTGTACAAGAAGTATCTGTTTACTATGGACGGAAAGTACCTGTTGGGCGGTATGATGATCGGCGACACGAAAGACTACATCAAGCTGGTGCCCATGGTGAAGAACCAGAAGCAGCTGGAGATGGCGCCAAGTGAGCTTATCGTTGGTGCGCAGAAGGGCGACGACGATGGTTCAGATCTGTAGGTTGCACTGCGCTCATACAAGAATGTTGTACTAACATCACATAGATCCGGCGACACTCAGATCTGCTCATGTCACAACGTTACGAAGGACGATGTGGTCAATGCTACCAAGGACGGAACATGCAAGAGCATCGGCGACGTCAAGTCTTGCACCAAAGCTGGCACCGGATGCGGAGGTTGCATGCCGCTCGTACAGACAATCTTCAACAAGACCATGGCTTCCATGGGCAACGAAGTCAAGAATCACCTCTGCCCACATTTCGAGTACTCGCGCGCCGATCTCTTCAACATCATCTACGTCAGGGGCCTGAAGGACTTCGCTGCCGTCATGAAGGAAGCTGGAAAAGATCCAAACTCCTTGGGTTGCGAGGCCTGCAAACCCACCATCGGCAACATCGTCGCTTCGCTGTACAACAAGCATCTACTGGAAGTCAACAACAGGGGTCTACAAGATACCAACGACAGATTCCTGGCCAACATCCAACGCAACGGCACCTTTTCGGTTGTTCCGCGAGTCTCAGGTGGCGAGATTACCCCGGAGAAACTGATTGTCATCGGTACCGTCGCGAAGAAGTATAACCTCTACACCAAGATCACCGGTGGTCAGCGTATCGACATGTTCGGCGCACGGAAACAAGACCTCCCCGACATCTGGCAAGAGCTCATCGATGGCGGTATGGAGTCTGGCCACGCATACGCCAAGTCACTACGAACAGTCAAGTCATGTGTTGGTACTACATGGTGCCGTTTCGGCATCGGCGACAGTGTGGGCATGGCGGTGCGTCTAGAAGAGCGCTACAAGTCCATCCGTGGGCCCCACAAGATCAAGGGTGGTGTGTCCGGCTGCGTACGCGAGTGCGCTGAAGCACAGAACAAGGACTTTGGTCTCATTGCGACTGAGAAGGGCTTCAACATCTTCGTGGGCGGCAACGGTGGCGCGAAGCCACGACACTCGGAGCTACTCGCCAAGGACGTGCCACCAGACGATGTGGTGCCCATCCTCGACCGCTACCTCTCTTTCTACATCCGCACAGCCGACAAGCTCCAACGAACAGCGAGATGGATGGAGAACCTCCCCGGCGGCATCAAGTACCTCCAAGAAGTCATCCTCGAAGACAAGCTAGGCATCTGCGCAGATCTCGAGAAGCAGATGGAAGACCTCGTCGGCACCTTCTTCTGCGAATGGACCGAAGTACTCAAAGACCCCAAGAAGCGATCCTGGTTCTCCCAATTCGCAAACACATCCGAAACCATCGTCGACACCATCGAACCGACCCAAGAGCGCGGCCAAGAACGGCCCTCCTACTGGCCCAAAGACTCCATCACCGAAGACTTCCGCGGCACAAAATGGACAGAACTATCCTGGCAGCCCCTCGTCAAAGCCGAAGAGTTCAAAGACGCAGACACAGGCGACAGCAAAGCCATCAAGCGCGGCGACACGCAACTCGCCGTCTTCAAAGTCCGCGGCAAATACTACTGCACCCAGCAAATGTGCCCGCACAAGCGCGCCTTCGTCCTCTCCGACGGCCTCATCGGCGACGACCTCGCCAACAACAAACTCTGGGTCAGCTGCCCGTACCACAAGCGCAACTACGAACTCTCCGGCGACAACGCGGGTAAATGCGCAAACGACGAGAGCGTCAACATTGCTGTTTTCCCTATCGAGGAGCGCGGTGATGGCTGGTTGTATGTCAAGTTGCCCAGCGTGGAGGAACTGGATAGTGTACTTGGTACGAGTAAGTTTAAGATCAAGAAGAGCGAGACGGAAGACCCGTTTGTGGCGCTGGATAAGAAGTTGCAGAGGATGCAGTTGAAGGGGAGGAAGGGGATGCAGGTCTCGCATCTTGAGGGCGGGTTAGGCGAGAAGGCGAAGGCCGCGCAGATACTTGCTGGTGGGGAGAGAGGGGCTGGGGGCCTGGACTGGTAGTGTACGCGTGCGGTTTGAGCATATCTAAGACGGCGTCGTGGTGTTTGTTTGTTTGTATATATGATTCCCATGATTGGACCTGTACAGGAATAGGTATATCACTATTGCGTTCAATCGTTTCCTCATTCATTGCTGGCCATGAGATTGACTTGTGCAGTAGTGTGATCGCCTCAGTCTCTGCATGCTGGCTCCCAGTTCTTTGGTATAGTAGCGCTATGGGTTAGGGGTCTCTTGACCCGCCGATGGCTGTTCGATCATGCATGATCATTCAAGTTCGATGCCTCAGCCCTGTTCATAGTGTTGAGTTGTACGTGGCACCTATCGGTGACTTCCAGTATCGACGTAGCTGCTGGTCTTGGGCTAGTCTTCCAACTGTATGGTTATCGTGATGATGATGTTTTAACTAGAATAGCTGCAAGCGTTGTTGCCGATCGGATGATGAGTGTTACACCCGCAGTCATGTGGCACGAGTATGAAGGTAGTGGTTCACATGTGATTGTAGTACATGCCCACAGTCAGCTCCTGGAAACTCACTGTTGTTCGTTCCAAGTTGGTTGCACGCTTGTTGCTTAATCCGCCTGTATTTGTAATCCTAAGTGCATTGAGCGTTTAACGAAGTGTTGGAATTTCCCCGCATGTAGTCGCCGTACTTGGGCACGCGTAAAGATAATGAACCTGAAACGACGGTGAGGCTGTTGTGATCAAACTAGGCAAGTATTCATAGGAAGCTGTCTGTGTAGTATACAATGCTCATCGGCTGATTGGCCAAAACTGGGAATGACCACAGGTTCCCCTTTCGAGTATTAGGCATACGTACCTTGCCTAGTCTGTGCATCGGGGCTGTGATGTCCGGGAAGCTAGTTACAGATATGGTGTTGACGGTCAGACTGGCACGGCGGGATCCGCTACACATACGACGGATCTGATACTTGACCAGATAAAACGTGGTTGGGAGTACAAAGCCAAAGTCTGACAGGGAGTCTCAGTGAGATCAGTTGATCGCATTCCCAGTAAGTTCTGTGTCTCACAAAGAGTAGCGCATGACTCCCTCAGTGCAGAATGCCCCGACAATCACCAGTACCTTTTTACTCTTCCCCCATACCACCCAGGCACCCGGTAGTAGTGGCAGCCCCGTATTGATCGTATGGGTACAGCAACCGTTGACCAGTCATGTTGTGTCCTCACGTTTGATACCGGTAATCCGTGACAGTGTCTGCCCATTGTCGCATCATAGTTTGCTCCGATGTAGGCGTTCATTCACATGTAGCTCAGCCCATGCTGACCGCTATGGCTCTCAGCCTTAGATACCGCCTTGACACCGCCTTGACCCAACGCCAGCGTGGCATTCAGGTAACTCGTTTGGGCATAGAGTAGTGGCTGAGGCTGTTGAGAAAGCTCCCACGCGCCGTTGTCTGCATATTCCTCAGTTCTCGCATGTGAACTAAGCTTTTGTTGAGATCCTGCACTCATCCTAGCCGATCAGATTAAACCGATCAACATGGACGGCGTCGCTTTGAGTAGACATAGCTTCGATGGGACGATCACAGAGAGAGCCCGATGAAGCCGACAGGCTGACTGTCGTTCCGTTGCAGTAGCATTCAGTGTCGTATCGGGGCGTAGCACGAAGCACACCGCTGGGGGGATGATAAAGGCAGGGCGCACCGCGCAGTCGATTGGATTTCCATGAACTGGAACAAACCTCCGGTACCAAACGACTGACGTGTCTCTGTTGCCGTCACACTGGAACGAATGGCAAGGGGCTGGTGTTGTCTTAGTGGTTGCTTTCGTCGTCATCGCAAGCAAACATCTTTGTGACACATCAATCTTGGCGCGAGGGGTGAACAACGTCCGTGAGCTCGGTCACCCGGTATGCGAGGCAATGAAGCTCTCACCGGTACTTGATGCGTATATAGAGACTGGCTTCTGTGTCAGGTACTGTGACTAGGGGTGTTAACTTCTTTCTCGACCAGTAGTCCACAGCCAACAACCAAAGCCCTTTCGTCAAGTCGATAGCATTATCCGAGTGTCACTCATCCAGCTTTACCCAGATCCCAGTGCACGAAACCATGAGGATCATTTTCAGCGGACGCTATCAGATCCACATAAACAACGAAATTATGTCTGCTTGGTTCCCTCAGCAGGCACACTCGCGCAAGATCGACGGAAGTGGCCTCGTATATAATCTCCAATCTCGCATCCAAAATCGTTATGGCATAACGAATCACCAGATTACCAAGACGCTGTACGGGTTCTTCAACGAACTTGAACGATACACAGGTCTTGACGAAGAACAAACGCAAATGTGTGTACTTCAAGCCCTGTTGACCCAGTTGCGGACGGGCGCGAAGAGTCACTGGCTAGCCGACGGTCTCCGAGACTCACGCCACACGTTCATCATCTTAGCGTATCTGGCGTCGGCACATGAGTCTGATCTGCTGGCTGAAACGCTCGCGCGATTCGGGGTCGAGGGCATGCGATGGATACAGAAGGATTCACCGAAATACCTAAGAGACTGGCGTAAAGCTGCTGAAAAGATTCGAGAGGTCATGGAAGGGACTACGTCGATGGATATGGAGCCCTTCGCCATCATGCCATACGCTGGCTTTCTCCGTGGTCGGTCTCGCCGAGCCTTGCCATGGCCCGGCCACAGGGCGCGGTCATTGCCTGCCATACGACGTCGCCACAGCCCGGATATGAGCCTCGCCATCCCAACGTACCCGAGCTCTGATTGGGCTTCGCCGATGATGTCGCCCGTCGGATATCCGGGAGGCGATTACTTCGACGAACTTCAGAACCTCCAGTGGCAGCAAAGCGAGATGGGCATGAAGTTGCACAGCGTTGACGGGAAACTTGATGTTCTACTTGGTGAATTTGGTTATGGTTGTTATTGAGCAAGAGCAACGCTTCTCTGGTTTCGACTAGAGGGTGCACTGATCTGACGTTCTGTGACGGCTTGTATGAGGGAACATTGGATTGGCGGAGTGGCGAACATTCGGCTGCCGACATTGATGATCCGATCTGTACCATACGCGAGAGTTGGGCTCATCCAAGAAGTGTAGCGAAACTGAGATGGAGTATGGAAATGGTTTTTGGCGGGCAGGCTCTACACCTGTCGTGTTTCGAGATATGAATGTGTCGTGGGGTACTCTAGCGAGGCGTTGCATTTACGGCCTGTTTTCCAAATCACGTAGCTTTTAGATAGCGAGGTGGAAGCCTTGACCGCCATCTCAGGCATGCCCTGCCATTCTCACAACGCTCTGTAAGCCAGATATTCCAAGGGGAAAATGGATCGCGTATTCGAAGATCGTATCAAACGATGTGCCATGCGCTTGGTGTTGTTTCCCATATCACAGATGGAACCTGCTTTTTTTTTTTTGGAAATGCGTGCAGGAAAAGGCGTACGTCGACCCGTACTGTCGTGTCGCGATGGTCCTGTAAGCCAAACCATAGCGTGAGCAGTGATTGGCCAGAATCGTATGAGGCGGCAACGCGCGTTGTCGAAGCAAACTTGTGCGACTGTTCAACGTATTCGTCTGTCTGTCAATCGATCGGAAGGGCTGACGGTAGACCTAGTGCTCAACACTGTTGAGCATATAATGATGCCAGCGGCCTGTCGAGCGAGATTTCTTCGTCCTTCTGTACTACCATCCTCCCTCCGTACACATCATCGAGATCTTCCGCGCGATATTGCGTTCTTTCCGAAGGAAAATTGTCGATCCATGTGGGATACTGTCACGATCAGACTCGCTACCAATGTAGTCCTCCACTCCAGTCTGGGCGGATTGCGGAAATGGCTTCCAGATGTCGTTCACAGGCTGGGATTTGCCGGAGCATTCGACGGCCGTCGCCTGATATCACAGATGGCTGAAGCTTTCTCCAAGACACTGCTGTACCCGATCACATCCGGCACTATCGTTGCAACTCTTGAGGAGTTCATTGGATACCTTGCACCAAAGTCCAATTTCGCCGCTTCGACCGGAACACGCCTAGATGAGCATATGAAGGACTGTCTCAGGAAAGACTTGGGCACCACGGAAACCTCGGATCTTCGTCGCAGCAGGCACCGTTTTCTGATCTTTTGCTCGGTAGCTCAGGCCACACGATCGCAGGCATTAGCAATGTCCATGGTGGGTTTCCTGCAAGGCCACCTAGACGATGTCGTGTATCGCGAACAACCTGGATTGCTGAGGGAGTGGTACATGGGCCTCAGTGCATTGGAAGGCTTGATATTCAAGCGAGTCCTAGAGCAGCTATTAGGCTGCTTTTCGGGTGCTGTGAGCGGATCATACAACACGAGACGGCAATTCGCATATGATGATCCGCGCGCTGAATTCATGATGAAGCGGCAGCCCTATCCGCTTTTCGGTCATCAACGAAGAAGGGCATCCTTGACGCTCGAAAGCCCTGCCAGATATCGTCGTCGCCATCACCCTTTCCAGGTCGCATACCCCTGGGTCCAGCCGAATGATCACTTCGTCGATACCGGAGAACTGAAGCATCAACAGGGAGAGATAAACATGAAACTTGATCACATCAATCGAAGGCTCAACCGTTGGTTCAACTGATCCAAATTGGGGTAGGATTGTTCATGACTGGAGCGATTAGCTAAATCTGAAGGAAGGTTGCTTCTTTACGGACTTACTCTCGCTTTGTTGCATTTCGTTGTGCGCAATATATCACAACTACCTGTAGCATGATGTACACTATTCCCCATGCGCCTCGCTAATTCGAATACCGCTCTTCAAGCGGCTCTAAAGCATGTAATGATCACCGCAGCTATGCCGTCATCTCAAGTAGTGAATAACCAGCCAGCAGAACAGGAAGAAGACGACGACTCCACCCCAAAATATCCACTTGTCTTGTTTCGCTCTCCTTTCAACCATGCGTATCGTATCGCCGCTGATACCCAAGGTATTTGCCACAGTGTATAGCCGTCTCTGTGTTCCCTTGAGCATCTCCCTCTGCTGTCCCAGATCGCCGAGGACCGTCCGTCCTCTGTCTAAGAACTCATCCAACTGCTCCGACGTCTTATTGAAAAAGGTGTTTTCCCTTAGCACATGGCCCTCGCGGTCGTAGTCGCCACCCGCTGGAGCGCCAGCTGAATAGGGGTTCGGTCGGTAGGGAGCGTTGGGGTTGTAGGGTTGGGAAGGTGCGAATGCCGAATGTTGGGCAGAGAGATTCGGTTGGGCATAGGGATTTTCGGGGGTGGCTGTGTTGTGTGGGCGACGGCCTAGCAGTTCTGTACGCGCTTCTGTGGTTTGCTGTTCCTAGTCAGCAACTGCGCTCGCAATGCCAAAACGAGAGTCTTAGCGTCGGTTCGAAACGTACAATTTCCTCGTTTACACCTTTTATGCGCTTGAAGTTTGTCCGGTACTCTTCCAGTTCAGCCCGGAAGTTCTTCAGCCTCTCATGTGCCTTTTCTGCTTTGGTCTGTACAGGCTCTTGCTTTGCAAGCTTGCCATAGTCGTCGATGGTGCGCGCAAAGGTGGCTAGGGACGCGTTTAGTTGGGCTTGGAGATGTGGTGATGGCGAGGCTGAGTCGGCAAACTGGTCCAAGTCTTTTCGTATCGATGTCGATTGCCGTAAGGCGTTGTTGAAGAGCGCGTTCTGTTTGCGACGTAAGTTTGTGTTGAGCAATATGAGTAGGAGGCGTACCATCGCGGATCGTCAGGGTCTTTGTCTATTTGAAGTGATTGCAGTACTTCAATATAGATTTGAGGTGAAGTGCGAGGTTTGTTACGGTGAACGTTTACTGTAGCCTTGTAGGCAGACTTTCGCGACTTGACACATTGCATCATCGCGAAGTCCGACTGCTGGACCCTGAATTGCCAAGCTTTTAGCGCATCAGCGCTAGCAGCATCGTAGGATTCCCTCCAGTTCACTCTCCATGGTCCGACATCTGGGTACTCTACCACGATGCATATAAACTTGCAGCTTGCCCTTACAGCTTCGTGCAAAGCTGTCGATACTCATGTCCGATGCAGACAGCAGATCCTGGCCGGAGTCTGAACCGCCTTGACTACGGTACCCCCGCCCTGGATTCCTGGACGACATCGCGACTACTTCTATAAGTGGCCAACCACAGGACATGAAGATCCAACGTCCTTGGACTTGATCAGTAATTGCGGTCTGCTATCCTCATGTTACCCAGCTATGCAGGCTGCGGTGACAGTATGCCCGCACAAGCCACAGTCGTCAGTTCCGCCTAGTGGTTATTCTCCGTTCTACCCTTAGTCATTGCATTGCGCCCTTCTCCTTATCGGCGTTCATCTGGCCTTGTCAAGCCTTCAATCATCTGTGGTTGACGTCGTTCTTCCTTCTCCACCTGCCTAATTCGGTAATCTCCTACCCTGTCGGCAAGTAGCAGGGCTGGGTATTTACGCTTGCCGAGCCGCGGAACAGGTGCATCTCGAGAAGAGATCGCAGAAAATGATGATGGGCACCCACTGCAGACCCAGTGTGCTAACTGGCATGGGAAGTTCGTTGTAGACCACTTCCGATATGCGGATCCATGCCATAATGTGCCGTCTCGCACATTGGGCGACGGCCCATCTCCATTTTCGATATAAGAAGCCGATTTGCGAGCTTTGTGTCGGATAGCCATCTCTTCATTGCAGTCATTATGTTTCTCCGATCAGCACTATTCGGAAGTGCGCTGCTCTCAAGCGCCTACGCGCACGAGGTTCTTTTTGGTCGCGATCTCCCGCTACCGGTAGCTGCCAATGCGGAGTCATATACCGACTGTGCCAATGCAGCATGGCCTCCTTCCAACGTCGGCGTGGAGCTGATTCCGCAAGCACCGGACGATGAGATGCGAGCTATCGTGGATGAAATCAGTTCAGCAAACATCGAGGCTACGATCACGAAACTGGTATCGTTCGGAACCCGCCATACCCTTGCCACATACAACAGCTCGACGCGCGGAGTAGATGCAGCTCGGGATTGGGTAGCCTCCGAGATGCGAAAATATGCTGCGGACAGCAACGGCACGATGACGGTCGAGGTGCAAAGCTATTTGCAAGGAATAGCCAGCAGAATCCCCTTTCCCGTGTACATATCGAATGTGCTTGCGACTGCCAAGGGAAGCGAGACTCCCGACAGGGTATATGTCATGACCGGACATATTGACAGTCGGGTCACTGACGTGCTCAACTACGATGCCGATTCTCCCGGTGCCAACGACGACGCGAGTGGAGTTGCTAGTATGTGTTTCTTGGAAAGATTATTCCAGGATCGAAGCTGACTTATACAAGTTGCGATGGAGATTGCGCGTGTTCTCGCCAAGCATCAGCCCAAGTCAACAATAATCCTCGGTGCTGTATCTGGCGAAGAGCAGGGTCTATATGGCTCCACCTATCTGGCACAAACACTTAAGAACTCTAGCACGAATGTCGAAGGCATGCTGAACTGCGACATTGTCGGTTCCTCAACTGGAGATCGCGGTCAGAAAGACCCCTACACCATTCGCGCTTTCGCTCAAGGTGTTCCGCCTCTTTCAGCCGAAAACAACGTCACAGCAGCGCGACGCCTCCAAATCGGTGGCGAAAACGATAGCCCTGCACGAGAGCTTGCGCGCTTCTCCGCTGAAGTCGCTGCCAACAATGCCACCGGTATGAACGTAGCCATCATCTACCGCCTGGACCGCTTTTTGCGTGGAGGTGACCACACTGGATTCCTTCAAGCGGGTTACCCTGCTATCCGCTACACGGAGCCTAACGAGAACTTCGCTCATCAGCATCAAGACTTGCGCACCGAGAACGGCACCGTCTATGGCGACCTAATTGAGTTCGTCGACTTTGACTTCACAGCACGTGTTGGTAAGGTCAATCTCGCCACGCTTTGGTCCCTCTCACAGGCTCCTGGCATGCCACGCAACGTCACCATCGACACGACAGTACTGGACAACGACTCGCGCATCAAGTGGATTGTTTCCAATAGCACAGATGTCGCGAGCTACGAAATCGTGTGGCGAGCCACTACAGCGAGCCTGTGGACTCGCATGCTCGATGTTGGCAAAGTTGGATCAGTTGTGCTTCCTCTCAGCAAGGACAATGTCATCTTCGGCGTGAGGGCCGTCGGTACGAACGGGTACAAGAGTCCGGCTGTTTATCCTTTCCCTGGATAAAGCATTGATCCATGGAATGACGCAGGCCCGGGTTCTCCAACGAACCAGAACTGCCAAATTTACAGTATACTTAACTCTTTGTACGTATCAATGCATGTGTCTAGCGAGTCTGCGAAAGATCTGGTTTGTCTGCATATGAATGTGTTCCCACACAGGTCCTCGCAAGCATTCCCGCTTTCGGTATGGTAGTGCCAAGCGTGACCGGGTGTTGCAGTATGGTGACTAATTCCGAGTGCAAGACACGGGCAACGTACGGAACCTATAAGTAACTTCTCATATTTGTTCACCGTTCGTCAGAAGTCGAACTTCATCGTCCCGCGCGGCTCGTTGTTTTGCTCGGTGTTCGTAGCCATGTCGTCTACTCACACCATAACACAGACAGATGCAAGCGCCAATCGACTTCCAGGTAATGCGCTACAGGCGAGTATCGAATTGCGACATGTAGCACCGGCGACGTTACGCGACCAAGGATGTAAACACAATGATCGAAGAAGCAGCGGCATTGAGCCAGCCACATTCCTTCCCCAACCATCAACGACAGTATCAGTAACTGAGCGATGGAACCATCCAAAGGCCAATGTATCCCGTACATTCGCTGTTCTCTTCGCGTTTATTATCATGGGCGCAAATGATGCCGCATACGGTGTAAGCAATGCAATCCTTTCGTATACATGGACACTATTGACGTTACGCAGGCTATCATTCCTTACCTTGAGGAGTACTACGATCTAACATATGTTGTCGTCTCGCTAGTGTTCCTATCTCCTATGGGCGGATATATCAGTGCTGCACTTCTCAACAACTGGCTGCACATTCACTTTGGTCAACGGGGTATTGCTTTCCTTAGACCTGCTTGCCATCTATTGGCCTACGTAGGCATTGCCCTCTATCCGCCATAACCTGTTTTAGTGATCTTGTTCATCTTCTTAGGATTTGGAAACGGTATTAAGAACGCAGCCTGGAACGCGTGGGCAGGCAGTCTAGCGAATGCGAACGAGGTTCTAGGATTTGTGCATAGGCTATATAGGCTAGGGGCTTTGCTTAGCCCGCTAGCTGCTACTAGCTTGATTGCGAAGCGTGGATGGCAGTGGTATTAGTTCTACTACATTATGGTTAGTCTCCAAGGACACTCAATACATTGTTGCTAACCTTAAATAGCTCGGTGGCGCCTGCATTGAGCTTGCGACATCGCTTTATGCATTCCGATTGAGTTCAGGTCAAGTGTATCGAGAAAAGTCGCTTCGCGCGAATGCGGAAGGTGAGAGCCGTCTTAAGCAGGCACTCAGAAGTCGCGTCACCTGGACTGCCGCTGTCTTCCTTTTCGGGTATGTCGGAGCCGGTGGAGCGCTTGGAGGCTGGATTGTTACCTTCATGCGCCGGGAAAGAGCAGGTGGCGGATTCGAATCTGGCATTGTCGCGACCGGATTCTGGACTGGCATCGCTGCCGGCCGCCTTGTCTTGAGCTTCATCACACCAAAGCTTGGCGAGAAACTCGCTGTCCTGGTACGGTCAAGATCGGAATGGAACCTGCATAAGCTAATTGCACGACAGATATACATTGTTATCGCCATCACATGCCAACTCATGTTCTGGCTCGTCCCATCCTTCCACGTATCGGCCGTTTTTGTGGCACTACAAGGCTTCTTCCTCGGTCCGCTCTTTCCCGCTGTCATCGTCGCAGCGACCAAAGCCCTTCCGCCACATCTTCACGTCTCCGCTATAGGCTTTGCTGCTGCGATAGGTGTCGGTGGAGGTGCTGCGTTACCCTTTGCTATCGGATCACTTGCTCAAACAAAAGGCCTTGGTGTCCTACAACCTATCATTCTGGCTGTTCTCGCAGCTCTCTTGGTTCTGTGGCTGTGCTTTCCGAAATTGGAAAAGAGAAAGACCGAAGGAGGGGTGCCACTGCTCTCGCCAGAAGAGCAAAGAAAATGGTGGCTCAACGTCGATATTGATCTTGTAGAGATCATGAGACGTGTGGTGACGAGGGATTTGAGTGGCCAGATGGTCGCAACTGCCGAGGACCGTTAGCACATGGTGTTCATAACCCAGTCCAGAAGGGCTCTTTCCACTCCCACCCGCGCTAGTTTCATTGTGGTGTCAACAAACCGACCCTCACCCTGCCTTCTCTCACCACCTTCGACTTTATGTCTTCGCAGTCGACATCATGTCCTCCAACTCACCCGAGGCTTCATCATGCTCCATCACAGACAAATTGCGCTCTCTGAGGGCTGAAGTGGATGAGCTCGCTAAGACCCTCGCTTCCGATTCGGACTCCTCCACAGAGACGCTTGTCGGAGATACACCATCAACGCAGAGTACGGACACTTCCCCGAGAGCTGAGACAAAGCCGAGTACGCCATCAACATCAACCAACGACGCCAACCAGAACGAAACTCGCGAAGGACACCCATCCAACTCTGACGACACTGATATCGTGTATCATCCCCATCTCCGCGACGTGAACAGCATCCCCGACCTTGGTTCCACCTTGACGGAACTCGTAGATATTCCCAATGACATCATCAAACAGTACTACGGCAATCGTATCCACTTCTCGGAATGGTACGCTGGCCAACCCTATACAATGGCCTGGTCCATCAAAGCGGATGATGTACTCGATCCTATCGCTATTGTCATACGATGGCCCAACGACTCAAGTCTTGATATCGTAAAAAAGGACGACGACGGCGACAGCATTGCCCACGTTTCAAGACACCAAGAACGGACTAACACCCTGGGGACGGCAGCCGCCAACATTCGTCTGAAATTCGGATGTGATCGGATTGGCTTCTACGACGGTGTGCATCTGATTTTGTTCGTATTCAGCGATAAACCCCAGTCAGGTGTCACCGTATTCGTGGGATGGTCAGATGAAATTCGCTACAAGCTCATTATGTGGCTAGGAGAGGCGATCCGAAACACAAACGTGCAGATGTTGAAACCGCTTGCGGGATACGCGCTTGAGGACTCGAATCTGGAGGCCGCGGCTCTGGAGCCTCCGCCGCAATGTTTCCTACATGACAAACATGTCGACAATAGCGAGGTAAGCAGCGCGCTGCTCACGTTCGGCGCCCAGTACGGTGGCTGTGCATTCAAAATCTACACAACCCCTGATGGCAAGCTCGTCAAAGCGGAAGACAGCCCACTCCCTACGGTCGACAATTCCGCGATAGCCACACCGGAAGGCGTCCTCAAATCCTCACAACACACTTTGATCAACTTTCTGGTCATTGCCGGTAAGGACCACTCTTCGGCCCTCAAACACAGCTACGATATTGTTCCCGACGCCATCACCTGGTATGTGCGTAAGACCGGCGAACGCAACGCGAAAGAGCTCGTTGGTATAGTTCAGTTTGCTCCTGCCGGCACAATCGTACCCGGAGATTGGGGTCTCAGGAAGCTAGACCTTACATTCACGAATGGCGAAGGTATCGTGCGCACGGCGAAGCCTCTCCTGGAAGGCATGTTATCATTTGGACAGAAGCGGAAGTGCTATTGCTTGGCTCTATTCGACTATCACAACATCGTATTTGTGACGCGCTGCAAGGGAACAAAGGTGAATGCGAGCATAGCGTTGATTGGTGGGGAGAGAATTCGCGGCGGGTTCCTGCAGTGGCTGATACGAGCATTGAAGATTGCAGATGAGGATTTCGATGCTGTTCAATGATCTTCCTAGTGCTGAGATGGATGCGATGAATAGCTTACATTACGAGGAATCTAAACCTTGCGTGTCGCATACATACAATTGAATCATGGAGTTATTCTAATCCATCGAATCACGCACATTGGCCCTTGTTCAAACCTTCATAAGACCTCCAGGAAGTTCAGCCAACCCTAGATCGAGTGATTAGTACAGAATTTGTATAATAATCCGGCAAAACTTACAACCATCCACAGCCTCGTCAACAGTCCGCGGAATAGTACACTTCATCGCCTCCTCAGTAGTCTGATATTCCAGCACCGAACACTTATCACCAATGCAGCGCGCATTCATAGCACGCTGAAGCGAGTCGTCTTTCCAGCCAAACACGTAGTCTCCATGCTGCGAGAACCCGTCGCTGTATTGATAACCGGTTAGAGTCGATCAACGTTCGAGGAGGAGGAACATGAACTCACCTATCACCCGTACTAAGCACAAAAGGCTGACTCCCATCCTCTGGCCACAACTCCGCATCGTTGAACACCCTCGTATCCCACATAACCTCATACATGACCTGCGGTATAGCCACCGGATGTGACTCAGGACACGTCCCCGTAGGCCCGACATCGGTTTCCCCCGCCCCGTCCGCATACGCTACATGACTTTGATGGTCCGGAGAATCCAGATTAACGCCATCCCAACACGTGGGGAAAGTGATAACAGAGCGAATACCACCCGGACAGAAACCCGTAGGAAGTGTTTGCGCATCCGGCGCCGCGCAGTTGAGATGCATGTTATCACCCGTCTCCGGCATACACCTATAGCACACTTTCCGTGCGGACGTTTTCTCCGTCGCCGTCGCATCCCCAACCAACATGCGAAACCCCGGTCTGAACGCCGTAACACCAGTCTGATTCTTTGTATCAGGCGTATAATACACCGTTATCCCCGCCTCACCTTTCAGCCCCTCACTAACAGACTGCGGCACCCTTTTATATGTGCCATTGCGAGCGCGGAAGTACAGCACGGCGGTCCAGTAGTTTGAGAAGTCTTCTGAGAAAGTGCAGCTTGTACATGTGGACGCGGTGACGAGGTCGTGGAATGGGGGCATGGAGGGTGTGAAGGAGTTGCCGCCGACGATTTGGTGGAGGTGTGGGGATGGGATTAGGGAGGGGGTGACGAGGGGGTCGAGGCGCTCGACGACGAGTTGGGAGCATTGGAAGCGGAGCATGGGGGGGATGGTTATGTTGAAGAAGGGGGGTTGGCTGGTGACATGGCGGGCGAGGAGGAGGAGGGGGAGGAGGGTTGGTCGCATGTTTGTGGCCGTGAGAGGTGGTGTTGGAAATGAGGGTAAGGATAGTGGGATGTCAGGAATTGACGCGACGTGAAGATGTGGACCATGTAGACTCTACGTACTTCCTTTCCATACTTGTCTGCTGTCTCTCAAATCTGATCCGCGATCACATGTTGTTGAGTGAACAAACAATATCGGTGTGATTGCACCGGGGTCCGGGACTCACTCTCTCGGGTCCTGACCAGATGTCGTACGACTTCATTTTAGCCTTTGAGAACGCTGGCAGTATCATACTCGACGATCACTGCGATACGCATGTGGGGCTCTGAGTATATATGAAAAGTAAATTGCTATTGCTGCAAACCCATGTAGGCAGCTGCATGCCAAGGACATCCTCCAAATCCTTTTCGCTGATCTCAAGGTCTGAAAACACTCAAGAAAGAGCTGACATGTGAATGGAGATATGTTATGGCCAGTCTAGAACATACATAGCTACAAAACCTGGAAGATAGAGATGCTATTTACTAGCAGGAAGTACTCTGTACTTTTGAGACGGCTCGCGGTTCATCGTCCACGTCGACTTATACAGCACTTGGTATGATTATTTCCTCCACAGGCGGCTACTTGTAATCGTGTATTAGTTATATCCTCCAAGTCGAATATGTCGCCAACTGGATTGTGTGATGGTAGTTCTTCGTATCGAGGAAACGTTACGACGAATTCTTGAGCGGGAGAGATGGTCCGGTTCCGTAGACGTACGTGCGCGAGAGATGATGCGTCAGTCGCTTTCGGGGTATCTAAGGTCGTTATCATATTCAGCGCGGCATGATTCGTAGTCTAGGTGAATCGAAGAATCCATCTTTGATCTGCTTGCAGAGTCGATATGAAGTAGGCTTCAGAAGAGAAGCGTATTCCGTGGAGATAGTTCATTTGCCAGCCTCCTTCATCGTGATAGCCAGACCTGAAGCAGTACTTGACATGCTGCTACCACTGCCACTTTTCCTTCTATTGTGTTGTTTGGCGGACTCGGAGCCGGCGCTACCACGCCGACTATTTGAGGTGGGCTGCACAGGGAAGTAGCCAGATCCGTCCTCGACGGCAGAGCGTACTGGTGTCCTTGCCCTGCTCTGTACCGGGCTCATGCGAAACGCTTCTGATCCAGCACTCCACCGCTGGCCCGGGCTTGCGCCGCCTGTCAAACTCCGGGGATGCCTCCGGGTAGGCGTCTCGGCAGGCAATTGGAGCCTCGAGTTGATGCCCATCCACAGCGCCTCTTCGTCATCGTCACCCGGCACTCTCCACCCTCCCACGCCCTCAAAGTCACGCGTCAATTCGCTTGTACCAATGAGCGCCGTGAGAGAGTTGTTCTTATGTTTCAGGAGACGTGACGTGTGCGCCGAGTGTAGAGCTGCATCTTGCGAAGATGTCGTGCTAGCCGTGCTTGCGCGACGATGGCGTTGCCCGGTCGGGGAGTGTCGGGCTGACGAAGGCATAAGAGGAGCCCGAAGCGGAACTGGCTTTGAAGCCGAAGGAGATAGCCATGCGCCTATGATTGCAATGGCGAGACGGCAATATACGGTTAATGCGCGGAAGGAAAGGAGCGATACGGCGATTGAGGTGGTGACGACGGCGAAGAAGGCGAGCGGGATGGAGACGGAGAGCAGGATAAAGGGCGTGACGGCATAGACGGGGTTCCACAGGCTGAGCTCAAGGCTGGATGAGCCAAGTCGAAGGAACATGATGGCGACCCGTGGTGGAGAAGGAAGGAACGATGACGGGTGTTCGCATGTGAAAGTTGCGGGGAAGCGCCAAGGTCAACCAGACGCGACCTCTCCACCCCTTCTCTGCGGAGCATCGACAGCGAGCCTCTCCGCTCAATTCCCGCTGAATCGCCTTGCTGTTGTCCGCGCAGGTGTAATTCCAATTCCGATAAGCACGGCACTGAGCGATGTGCCTTTGAAGATGCTCTCGTACTGCTCGATCTTCAGACGGGTCGAGTAGGGCTGACGCTTGATGCGGAGAAATGTCGCGCCTGTGACGGCCAGCCAGGCGCCGAAGAGGATTTCGTAACGGTACTTCTCCACCGCGGTTTCCGAGGCGTTACCAGACATGATACTGATGCGATCGGTCAAAAGCAAAGGTGGAAGGAGCGATGAGGGTTGCGGAATCGGGCGGCAGAGGCCTCGATAATATGGAGGATTTCATGACGTCGTTGGTTGGCTCACCATCACGCGCTCGCCACCGCTACTTGCATCCATCACACCACGCCTCAGACCGCTGCTATACGACGGGAAAACATCGTGAACAATGTTGTCCACTCGTTCTCCATCATTGCTTTTGCACATAGGTTACTACCACCCAACCATTGTTAACTTACTAGCGTTTAGATACTGATTGGATCGCTTTGTCCATGCACGACTTCCTCTTTGTCTCGACCTTATCACGGAATTGCTCACCGCATTTTCATTCTAGATAGTACATCACCCAACATCTCAGCCTCATTTCAGGCTCACAATCTACCGAGACTGAAGCGCGTATCATGTCGACGCGAAATGTTTGGAAGATCGAGCGCAGGTCCTTGATTATTGTTCCGATCATCGTTGCCGTGATTCTCGGCATTGCATTCCTGCTTTCACGAAAGCTAATACGAACCTTCTTCGGTCGTTCCAAGGGATCGATACTTCCGGTAACTAACACACCGCCACGCAAGATACCTTTCCAGTACCATTTCCGGGCTTTGCGCAAGTGGTGGAAGCCTGCAGTCTCTTCTGCCACTAGCTCGCCTCAGCCTCACGACCGCCTCACTCATCAAAGATGGTTCCAGCGTTAGAATACCGAGAAAAGTGCCCTTGAGGAAGAGCGTCGCAAGGAGATGCGAAGAGGATGGAAGCCGAAAGTGTTCATTCAAGATTGCAGTGCTCACTGGAAGCAGATTGCCGAAGAGCAGAAGAAAGCTCGACAAACGCAGTGGGATAAATTCAAAGACAGATTAGGACTTTAAGTATGTATCGATGCAATTTGCCATCATTTCTCATCATGATGTCTCGCCATTAGTGCTTGTTGTACATCGTCTTTGTATGCAATGTGATCTGCGGTGGTACAACTGGGCGAAGCACACTGACGGCTTTGTCTCCCGCAACTTATTCAAACAAAGGGTATACTTGGCTATGCTCTCGGTTGTTATAGGATCTCGCTCTACTCTCGAAGACCATAATCACAATTCCAAATGTCATCTGCTTCACGAAAAGATGGCTACGTCAATTATCGCCTCACGTGTCCACAAAGCCGATTTGGAGGATGCATCCGCTAAAGCGTCAGTCGAAGAATTGCAGCCCCAAGGCATCTCCAACCAAACGATCATTATTATAGTTTCCATACTAGGCTCTGCGACTATCTTAGCCATTGTCGTCGGAATTATAAGCTACTTTCGACATCGACGTCGGAGAAAGGCCAATGAAGAACGCCAACAAGAGATCGAACGGAGTCTGCAACGCGCTCGACGACCAGTTCTCACGTTGGACACAGATATACCAATCGCAACTCAGTACAGGAGGTCGGCCGGTCGAGTCGGCTAGATATTGCTGGGCTCCAACAACCTCTACGGTTCGCAATGTGACCAAGAGCCACACACTGTGCGATCACATCCCCCGAACGTTAAACACACAGTCGCTCCAGCTTATCAACATGAGTTCTATCTCAATGCTTCATCTCCGCCCATCAATACTCCTCGACTGTCATCATAAACGTGGCCAACATTCATGGCATTGACCCACAACCAAATCGGTGCCATAGTGTCGAGCTGCGCAGGCGCTGTCTTGATAACCATTTTCCTAATTCTTATCTTCGTCCACCCGGTCCGACTTTACACTTTCTCGCGACGCAAGTCTCCATGTTCCAACCCAGTATTCACTACCACAGACGAAGAATCCCAACGTCTCTCCATACCCGACACTCGCTCCTCCCTCCTCAGCCACTTCGAAACCATCGGTAACCTAGTCATACCTCCGTACCATCGTCCACTGCCTTCAGCGCTAGACATCATCAACCGTGTAGCCATAGCTATCGCTTTACCTGCAGGTACGAAGCCTGCGGGCTTGGAACGTGGAACGGACGTTGAAGTAGAAGAAGAAAAGTCATGGACGACTATTCAGCATCAAGACTCGTTTGTCATGCGTGAGAGTGCTGCTCAAGAAAGGAAGACGATGTCTGAGAATCATATGGAGCAATTGGAGAAGCTACAGAATATGTTTGTTATTGGTGATGGGGATGAGGATGAGGATGAAGAAGAATGGGATGATGCTGATGCTGATTCAGTAGATCATGACTCGGAGGTGGCTCATGGTTTTGGGTCGGGTAAGGGTATGCGTGCGCTGTATCATGCGAGGCAAGATGAGTGATATGATATCAAGTACCAGCTGTTGTTACAGGAATGCGAGATCACTTCATACCATGCAATAAGTCGCAGAAAGATTCCGGGAGTCATTGCAGGAAATTGTTTTGCGTCTGGTAAGGAGTGTGAGCTCTACAGTACATTGAGTATCAATCAAACCATAGTCCATCCTTGGTTATTGCGCCTAAGTGCTTCAGATCGATACCATATCGGAGAAGCTTCTCTTTCATCTTTACCAAGCCGGGGTAGAGCAAGCGAAGTCCTTAACTTCCGTCGTCGCAGTCTTAACCTTTGTTGCTCCGACCTTGGCATCATTACAAGTAGCTGTAGCAGTTGCGTCAGGAGGGGTAGTGCTGCAGTACACTGTGCTTGTCTCATAGATTGTCTTAACGTAAACAACCTGTTCGAATATATTAGCACGTAGCACCTTGCTTGTGAGAGAAGATACGTACCGAAGTCTTGACTTCCTCGTATTTCGTAACCTCCACACACTGGCACTCGGTCTTGAAGACGAAGTACTTTGCGCAGTTGCCGCTGTTTTTGGGATCAATGCAGTCTCCATTTGCGTAGCCAGTCTCGCTGGCTGATCCTGTCTTGGGGATGAAGGCGGCATGGATACCGATGTACAGGTCCAAGCCACACGCCCGCCAAGTGTCAAGGATGGGGATGGTGCAGGTGCCAGATGTTGTGCAGTAGCCATTGTCGAGCTTGTATGGCCACTGCCCGGGGGCTGTGGTTGAGGGTTTGGTTGGCTGAATGATGACGTGGAGATCTCCATAGCTTCCTCCGACCGAGGAAAGGTCAGGGTAGGTGACGGTTAGGGAGTCCCCGGCAAATGATACGCAGACGTCACCCACTGGATCGCGCTTGGCTCCGTAGACAAAAGGTTTGCACGTCTTGCCGGATAGATCGCGGGCTAGTAGTCCATTGAAGGAGCGTGTGTCGAGCCCGGAGAATGGCGATGCTTGGACAGAGGTGATGGCCACGGCGGCTGTAAGAAGAGCGGAGGTGAAAGTGAAGAGAGACATTTTGGTTAGAAGTTGGCTGATCTTGGAGATTGGAACGTGGACGTTGAAGTTGAAATTGAAGCTGATGGAGATGTATGCCGATGATCTGAGCCCTTCTTATATAGTTCTGTATTTCAAATGCTGGAGGTACAATCCAATGTCTCTCATGTGCAGTACACTAGGGTCTACGAGGTCCGACAGTAGGCTCTCCAGTGAGAAGCAAGATGTGTATCCCGACAGTGAAGCCACGATGTTGCGGCTCAGGCCATGGCGTTGTCCAGACCGATATGCAGGCATGAAGCTGAACCAAGCTTTTCTAGAAAAGATGATCCTGACCTAAGCCACTTCTATCATGACTTGGTAGTGACGTTATAATGAAGCTGAAGGTTTATGAAGCATTCTGGGTGCCCTTTCCGACGGTTGAAAGAGGTTAAGAGAATCAATGTGTATGTTTCTCTTCATGGAGAGACGACCAGGTATGCAGAGATCGCGAGACCGCCTTTGAGTCTCCATTGGATTCATGAAGGCATCTTGAGTCTCTCCTGGCTATTTGCGTTTCTTCCGCGTCATTCGCCTAGGCTCCACTGCCGCTCTTGGCAAAGCCTCTCCACCAGAAGCTGAGCCAAGAACGGTAGCAAAAGATGGCCACAAGTGTTGCCTCATACCCTGTGAACGACATCAGCATGGCAAATACCGTCTGTGCTTGGCCAAAGCTCTGGCCCACTCGGAGACGGCACACCGTCCAGCAGTGGCTCCTAGTTTAGAAGCCGACAGTGGCGGGAATGATATATGGACGGGTGAAGCTTTCAAGAAGTGAGCTGAGATGTGAAGTATGCTTGGCAATAGTCATGGCCCGCGTTGTTCTTTGGTAGAGGGCGGGGGAAAGGACCGCTACATTAGGTAGTGCATGCTTGTGTGGAGTTCACATTTGCGGTAACTGTCGCGCTAAAACTCCGCGGCGGGAAGGCAGATCACCCGCACTGAAAACTGTGGCTGTCTGCAGAGTACGAATCACATTCGTGCAGTGACAGACCAGACACAGAAGCGGCCGAAAAGTATTGACAGAAAGGAAGTTGGGCCTAGAACGAACAAGCCCTCTTTCCGGTTCCTGTACCCGAGCCAGAGGCGTATAGTGGGCGGGGCGATCGAGAACGTTCTGAACAGCTCGGATCGCTGTAAAAAAGACGTGTGTAGTAGATCGTAGGTGCACTGCATCTTTGGGCAATAGAGGTGGCTGCCTATTTACGTGTCGTGGAAAGGATGCAGAACGTGGGAAGGCGCGCGGCGTCCTAGCGAAGATCAGCCGACACGCGCTTAGTCAGCTGCTGCTCAACACGCGACGCGTGACGCGTGTGTTCCTTCCATCTTCACACGTTCAGTCGACTTATCCACAACCTCCTCCAACCATCGCGTTTCCAAGAATGAGCATCGCAATCGTGTCAGCCCCGTTCAATCTGAGAGCTCGAACGCTATAGACACTGATACTCCCGAATCTTACTCAGCCTGAGTAACATGACCAGGGAACTGTCAAGCACCTGCGGCTTCAGGAGAGCTGTCTGCACGTGTCACAGAGAACGCGGCTTCGTCGCGCGTGCCACGAATGCAAATCTGGTACTTCACATGCTCCACAGGCGCTAACCCACGAACGCAGCCTCAGCATCGGAGCTCGCGAAGGTATCCTTCACCGCAATGTTCGGTGGCACACGCTTCTTGTCCTTCGACAACTACCATTCGCCAGCATTACAGGCATTGTTCGCACCTTGACTGGCCGTTTAGAATGCTCATCACACAGCTTCAATATCATCTATGGTCATTGGCCAATGTCTGATGTTTCAAGATCGTCGCATTACCGAACGGGCCGGTCGCGGGATGATCACATCCACTAGGACAGCCCGGCAGAGAGGTAAAGCCCACTGCAATGCTGTTTTATTGCTCCTTCAGCACCCTGTGCGACGTCGAGAGATGGTCTCGGCCACAGTTGGGTTTTGCGATCATGCGGGCGGCTAGATGGCTTCGATTTAGAGAAATGTTCCTCTGACCTGTTCTACAGTAAGACTTCTTCACTGCGAGCAGCTCTCGACCCACAGCAATGCGATCCTCACGCAAGTTTCAGTATTACGGAGTAACAGGCCCCAGCGCATAATGCGCCTCTTTGATATGCTGCACGTACGACATGAAGTGGGCATGTTTCTGATGTTTCTAGCGTTTCTAGTTCTACGTCTAGGATGTTTCAAGAACGGCACCCCGGACAGCATCACCATGTCCACTCTGCTCGACATATAGTATCGCTGTGGCTCTTGGCCGGGCGCCTCCTCTTGGTTCCTGAGTGAGTGTTGTGGCAGGCCACCGCCATTGACACCTTCGCCTTCTGGTTTCTTCTTGCACATGTATTTGAGATACCCCACTACTTCCTTATAATAATGTTTGCGTTTGCTTCTGAAAGGCCGGTCTGGCACCTACTGGCATGCTTTACGACCTTCTTTTTGCTTTACTCATCGGCTGCCTTTTGGTTCGGCTCGAGGGGATCATTCGCTAGCGAACATTACCCAGACAGCCTCACAGCAATCTTCTCTATACAGACCATCGATGCGCTCAACCAAGACGTAAGGTTGCGTAGTGCGCTACTGTCACTCACAGAAGCTATCGCACTATCTTCCAGTGATATCGGTGAGAAGCTTCGTTCGGAAAGTCTCCAGAACTTTGGCGCCAATCTCACGGATGGTATCAAGCACGTTCGGTCGAAAGAGGGGTCAGAACTGAAGAGGAGGGACTTGCAGGATGATATCAGTAGTACTTTCAGAGATTTGACGGGTGCTGGTGGTATAGGCGGGTTCAATCTGACAGGTGGATTGGCCGGTGTACTGGGCAGCCTAGGAGACTTGATGGTGGGCTCCCTTGGTACACCCGCTTTGTTTCTAGGTATAGGTCTAGGGTACGTAGGCGCCCACCACAACGAACAGACTAACCATTAGCAGCATGGGTACAACGACTGCTCTCAACCTGACCGACATGGAGGAAGCCAACGCGATAGCTTCGAGCATCGCCACCGCCTACAACGCTTCAGCAAGTGGTACGAACCTCGCCGCTCAGCAACTTGGCAACGGCCTATCGAGGCAAATCACCCCTTCCTTCGATGGCAACAATTTCTCTCTCGCTCCTGCAGCTTTTGCCTTGGCATCTGGCATCGGAAATGCGACTGCAGTAGGCTTTGGTCTGACAGAGCAACGTTTCGTACCTTCATCTGATCCGAGCATTGAGGGTCTAGCTGGAAATTTCGGTCTCGGGGTTGCAATGCCGATTGTATCCAACATTGACCTTCGAGCCACTATCAAGAGTTTGGGAAACAGTTCCGGTGTCTCGAGCTTCATGCAGAATCTTCCCAAGATCGCGGCAGCAGCTGGGCTGGGCCTAGGAGAAGGCGCAAGAAACGGCTTGGGCTTGACAGCATCGCAGCCATCAGCATCTGAGAATCAGAAGCGACAATCTGTGGATCCTACAGCAGACACGATAGACTTTCCGAGAACTGTAAAGCATTTCGCCAGAGGCCTTAGCCAGTCATTCATTGAGGGCAGCAACTTCTCAAACCTCGACATTTCGTCTATGACAGCCTTCCCCAACATGACAGAGCTCCAAGCCATGCTCCGACCTATGGTTGCTGGAGCTGGTGCGGGTATAGGCATGGGAATTGCCATCGGATTGAACTTCAAAGCAGTGGATGCTCCGCCAATGATCGCTAGTAATATTGACAGCGACAACGAACAAACGGCCTTGGCTGCGGAAGGTTTCACGCAAAACCTGTTCTCCAACTTGCTCATCAATGGTACGGCCATCCAGCAAGCGAAATCGTTCATCGCGAACAACCCACCTCAAGCATTGCAGGGTATCGATGGTGCGAAGGCAGCGGAAGGCCTCGCTAGAGGTAGCATCGAAGGTGTTGTGAGCGCGATGTATTCTGTTGGAGGTGTCAAGAACTTGATCAGTGGCGATCTACCGGATACTGCATACGACAATGTGCCAGTTTTGGCACCCACACAGTTCAACGATACGCTAAACGGCTCGGCTGTTGGCTTTGCGCGAGGGTTGACAGGCAAAGCGACGATATTGGTTGCGGAGATCGTCAGAAACCTCACTCAGGGCATGTCGAAGTCTGACGTGGCTCCTCCTGCACGTAGAAGCATTGTTGAAGAGTTACACGAGGATTCCAGTGTAGGTAAGAAAATGCCACCGGCTGAGTTGTTGCATATACTGACACATCGCAGTAGCATCTAGTCCGATTACCACCCGACAATCTCAAGTCGGAACCGGCCAATTCCCTATAGCTATCGACCCAGCCACAGCGCAGAAAGGCGCACAGAAATTGGTCGACACTCTCACATGTCAGGGAATCGGCGGCATCGCGTCAGCAGCTTTCGGTGCCATGGCTGCAGCCAAAGCGAACGCTACTATGATGAGCAAAGCGATGGGCCAACTCGGTCAGACTCTCGACCCAACGGTGTTGCAAGCACTGCCCCGAGGACCTATCACAGTTTCATCAGAAGGAAACATGTTCGAGATTGTCATCGAAAGCCAGAGTGTGAAGATCAATGGTCTGGCGCTGGTCCCATTCGCAGTCATTACCGGACTACACGTCCTGTTCGCTGGTCTCGCATTTCTTACCTTCCTTCCATTATACCTTGTCCTAGGCGTAGTCTGGCGGTTCTCTGTCCTGACCGGCTTCCCAGTCGATGAAACCAAGAACAGGAAATGGCGCATGGGTCTTTTGATTACATTCGCCATTCTAGGCATCACTGGTATAGTCCTTGGCATGGTCGGTATGGGAAGCGCTCGTCATTTCCGCGACACACATGGCATTATGGGCCTTATCTGTCTCATATTCCTTTTCCCAGCAGTAGGATTCTCTATCGTTCGTCTTCGTACAGAACTCCCACATCCCTCGCCCGCAGCATTCGCCGGTATCAAAGGCCCCATCGCGGTTGCGAAAACACCACAACGCATCTACTTCATCAGTGGTATCAGTACCCAACTACTATTGGGGCTAGGCCAATTCGCCTTCTTGCAAGGCTTCTCCACACTCCGAGCCATATCGCTTTGCGTCGCCGACGCAGTACTAACCTCGACGAGCGTTGCCGGTCTCGTGAGCTTAGTTTTGATGATACAAATCAGTGCCACGGCATTAGTCGGTATTCGAGCCTGGTTGGAACAACACATCGCCAAGAAAGAGGCAGCTGGCATAACTCGAACAACGACTGTTGGGTCTAGTGGCCTCAAACGAAGCGACACGATGGCCACGTTCGGTTTCGATAGGAAAGACCCGCTATCGGTTTCCAGGTTGATCACCACCAAACCCAAGCTCACACAACGAAAGACCGAAGAGCTCAAAGGCTCCGAAGACAACGGCATCAGCACTCCATTCAACTTCAGGAAAGAAGGAAGCATCAATGAGCCAGAAGTACAAGACGACAATTTCCTCTCACCCGAAGAGCGGATCAACTACCAAGAGCGCGGCATCTACAATCCCAAAACTGGAGGCTACACATACCCTGTCCAGAGTATGAACTATGGCGACGAAGAGTTCTACAACAGGTCAACTACGTACGGAGAACGCCGTCCGTCTTCGGGTGTGTTTGATCCCTTGTTGTCTCCACGGCCCCCGATGGCAGCCGCTACCGGACCGAGAATGACTGGCGTCACCGTTCAGGATTTATGGCCTCCACCAATGCCGGCGAGTCTGTATATGACGACGAGGACTCAGAAGACTGTTAGCAGTAGGTATAGTAGGCCGATAGACGGGAATGTACCTGTGAGGGATAGCTTTATGGGGTTTGGGAACCGATGAAAGAGATGAGGGCCATTGGAGGCAGGACAAGCCGCATGTATACCATGATGTATGATAGAAATACCAATAAATCTGATTGAACTACGCTGTTGAAGGCCATGTATGTCATAATGAAGCTCGATAGTGATATGAAAGAATGTGGACCATGTCGTCGTAGACCCGGCAGTATCCGTGATGCCGCTAGCGGCCGTTCGCCGAGTACATAAACCCGTCCTTCATACTCTGTGTTCACTCTTCATCGCACAAAGTCTTCTGGAATATTTATCAAAACGCGACCGAGATCAAACTATGTCTGCGGCCTTCCTGTCTGCTTCCAAAAAGAACATCCTTATTCTGTTATGAGACTGAGCTCGAAAAACTCCTCCCATGGTTACTTGTCATGATCGTCTCCCAACATCCGACTTTGAAATGTTCTACTCTTTCTCGATACCTCAAAAGAAAGATGGTTAAGATGATGTCGGTCGCTGCCTCCGCCTTGCTCCAAAATCAGATTCGTATTCTTCCATGACGATTCTTCTAAGCTCTGCTCTCCCAAAACTTTTATCAAACCAACGGATGCTTTGCGGCGCTGCCTCTCAAAAGAGAAGATACGAAACGCATGTCGGAAACCAAAAAGAAAGGTGTTGTTCTTTTCATGTTGGTGGGCCTGGAGTATCCGACTCGCAGCGGCTACATTCTATACTCCAAAAAGAGTATACACCGCGTACATGCTGCTGGTTGCTGCACGCGCGTGTAAAATCAGCTTGGTGGCGTGTACATGTTCTCCTCCCTAACGCGAAAATTCAAAGTCATCCAGATCGTTGACATGTGTTCCTTGGTGCTGTTTTTCCAAAAGACGGGAAGACATCAATCATGGCTTGTGCCGAAGAAAGGCAAACAACATAGGACCGGTGTATGAGAAGAACACCTTGCGACGGCACATCGCGATGCATATGTTCAATCCGTACATTTTCGACCTCATCAGTCGGCCTGTCAGGCTATATAAACCTTCAACGATGCCTGGAGAAATCTTCTACACACCAATCGCTACCACATAGTTCCAAAAACCTAAACAAGGCAGTGGATGTGAGAGCTTCTGCCTTTCAAAAACGGAAGACGACGATTACATGACTTGCGTCTGGCTCTGTGCACCATACATGCAAACAAAATGCTCGCGTTCAGAAGGCGTCACTTGTGCTGGCAGGCCGAATACTGACCAAAAGACTTGCGCCACCTGTTGACAAATCATATCAAAACCAGAATGTGTTGATGCAGGCTATATTTTGATGTCTGTGAGAGACAAAACACGACATGAACATGTACAACAAGCACACTTCAGAAGGCTGCCAACTTCACCTACATGTCTGGCGGGAGAGAAGCACCTAGCGGGTCAATACGCCATGCATACATGTGTCTAAAAAATTTCAAAGCATGACTTCATGCATCCAAAACTTTGAGCATCTCCTCCACGCTCTGAAACTTCTCCCTCTCTTTCCCTTTGTTCTTGCCTCTAGCTCGTTCGGCCTCATCAATCTTCTTCCAATCCGACCAACTGAGTGGTCGTGTACTAGTAACTTCATCTTTGATGCCATCCCAGCCAAGCCCTGTGCTTCTGTTGTCGCCGTTGGTATCGTTCAAAAACGGTACTTCGGCCTCCCAGTCCTGCACAATGATATCTGCAGATGCAAAGGCATCTTGCATGGTACTAGCGATGACGCCGGTCGGTCCACGCTTGACCCAGCCCGCACAGTATAAGCCATGGACGTGACCGGCTGTCAAGCTGCCAGGCCCCGCCGATGGTGTGATAACACGACCGTGCATGTCGTTGGGTATCATGCCGAGCTTCTCATCGAAAGGTACGCCGATGTCAGACAGACCAGGTAGACCTGTTGACTTGTATCCTACGGATCTAAAAGCCAGCGAGGCCTCTAGCGATGTCTCTTCGTTTGTAGGTGCGACGCGGGCTCGTTGGTCGAAGGGACTGGCGTCGGGGACGAATTGTTGTATCGTAAAGGCGATTGACGACAGGTGGCTGGCGTCTGCGCGCATAGACTTGGGCGCTTGCATGAAGTCAAGGGCCCATGACCGAGACGCTTCCTCTTTAGTAGCCTTGCTACCCTTGAGAAGGACTTCAGCTATCCGCTTTTGTACTCGGGGGAGCTTCTTGATCTCGGGTGGGTAGAGGGAGCGGTCGATTGGTTCGAAGGTGACGGAGGGGATGTTCATGAGCTCGCGAGCTTCCTTGACAGTGAAGGCAGCCTGGCTCTGGTAAGCGATGTATCAATGCATGCGAATAGTGAGACGTACCTGTATTGGCCCACGCCGGCCAACGACCCTCACGGACCGCACCCGACTCTCTGATAGAGTTTGGATAGCCTGCTCCGAGATGTCGGTATGCCGTAGACTGTCAACAGGGCTGAGCAATATCCGCGCAACATCCAGCGCCACATTGCCCTGCCCTATGACGACTGCCTGTTCGCCAGCTTGGAGATTGGGTTCCAGGCTCCGAAACTGCGGCAGCGCATTGTACCATCCCACGAAAGACCTGGCCGAGTACACACCCGGCAGATCCTCTCCCGGGATTCCCAATTGCCTATCTTCACTTGCGCCGTATGAGAACAGTATCGCGTCGTAGTGGGGCTTCATCTTGGCCAATTCGACATCGTGGCCAACCCTCACATTGCCAATATAGTTGAAGCGCGGCGATTGCGCGACCTCCTCGAATGTGTCCTGGCAGTTCTTGACCTCTGGATGGTCCGGCGCGACACCGTAGCGGACAAGCCCATAGGGCACAGGAAGTTGCTCGTACATGTCAACGACGGCATCTTGGTTCTTGTTCATCAACCGGTATGCCGTGTAGAAGCCTGCCGGTCCAGAGCCGATGACTGCGACGCGAAGGCGCCCGCGCGCGCTTGCAGTCGTGCTGTAGGCATTGCGAAGTGGTCTTGGTGTTGCAGATGCGCTGTTGTATGGAGACGGCTTTGTTGTCCGATATCGTATCGTGCTGATCGCCCTCACATGCTTCAAGGTACCATGGTCGCGTATTATCGGAGCCGACGCGCTTGATATGCGTTGAGTGCAGCTAGCGCAAACATAGGGCGTCCTCTGTAGGTGCCGGACAAGGTGCATGGTGTGAAGGTCCTTGCATCTGATAGCGGCGATCGCCGCACGAGGAACTTCGAGATGACTAAGGTCCACCAGATGGCGCTCCCGAAGTCAATGGCACCCAACCTTGGATCCATGCAACGCCGCGACCATCAGATTCACACTGGCATCATGATGAGCAACAGGAAGTCCGACTCAATGCTTCATGTTTACCATGATATGACCATGGTGTTGTTGGGCCTCTCCTCCGCCCAACGTGCCGCTCAAACCACCGACAAAGCAAACCTGACCACAATTCCTTGCTGCAACTCATTGGGCCCCCACATGTTCCTGGCTAATACAGGTTTCAGCCGCTCGTGGCTGCGACTAGTCAATGCCTAAACCCATCCCATCCGTGCTTCCTCACGTCATGAGCCGTTCTGGATCTACATTGGTCGATATTGATTGTTGTCATGACAACCCCATATTTACATACATATCACCCCAGGTCCCCGCGTGGGCCCATGTCAGCTATCAACCAGCATTTGCATCTCTTTGCTAATAAGCGAGAAGACGTCTCTCACCTTCTGTTCTGACGGTCGTGTGCAGCAGAACTTCCTTCCTTCGTTACTTCTCGCTCTCCATCGCAACAATGGCAGGCCGCTGGCAGCCCCATATGTACGCAGCGTCGAGGGATTCCATGATTGACACCGACCCCACCCGGTCGACGTTCAATCCAAAGGCAGTCACCATGGCTAGTCGCATGCCTCCTCCACCACCGAAGAAGAAGCAGGAAGGTCCTTACATCGACTTCAACAAGCACCCGGACAGCTACCTCATCCTTCCGTATGGTAACACACACGCGAAGGAAATGAGCCCGAAGACGAAAGTCTTCATCGACATTGCGCGATGGATCCAGTTCAGTCTGAAGATCCTCACTCTGCTTGGCGCAATTGGCATCATGCTGTGCGGTATCTTCATTCGAGGTGCGCAAGATACAGAGGGCTACATTTTGAGGATACCGGTATGCACAACTCAGTCAACATTTAAAACTTCGCTAACACAAACAGCCCGGTGTGGACCTCATCGTTTGTCTATACGCGATATACCATCTAGTCCGTAATCCCAAGACGCGACCAGCCGGAAGCTCCGCCAGCTACCACTTCTTTGCTCTCGTTACCGACGCAGGCTTTATCCCGTTCTACGTCTTCACCGTACTCATGGCTCGTCGCAACTCCGATATGGATGCCGGAACACTTGGGCGGTGGCGCACCATGTTCCCTACAGACAATGAGACAAACATAGTCCTGTTGACAACATGGATCACCGCAATTGCTACCGGCGGCCTCCACGTCCTCTCAACCGCCATTGATCTGTACTTGGCTATCCTCTTCAGGAAGATCTCAAAGCTGCCGCCGGACATGAACCCGCTTGAGGACAACCTGACTTCGCGCAGAAAGACCAAGCACAAGCACAAGAACTCTTCAATCTCGGCCATCACACCCCTCACGTCAGACCAAGAGAAGAGGTTCAGCGACCAGAGCACCATTGCCGGAGACCGCCGCGATTCGAAGACTCCTTCCTATATCTACAGCGATGTTCCAAGTCCTACCAAGAACCAGGTCGCATTCATGCACACGCGAACAGACTCGGAGACTACGTATTCGCCTCACACACCTGCTTCAGCTCGCCAATCCAGGGAGCGCTTCTCCATGTACTCTCAGCCTCCTTCCGCATACCAGTCCCGCAAAGAGCTCAACCACCGTGACGATCTACTCAACGACGAGGAAGACGATCAGACATTGGCCCAACGCAAGTCTATGCTCTCTCAACAAGCGAACATCAAGCGTCACTCTCGTGCCGGATCCCACGTTACCTCGTCGTCCTCGAAGGAATCCTTCCACACTCCTCCCGGAACTGCACGCTCTTCCAAACAAGAAGCGACTGGTGATCTCTCCCTCCAGCGTAATTCCCAGCAAAGCCTCAAGAACGACAACTGGTTCGTGCATCCTGACGAGGAAGATGAGCACCACGACCACTACCCGGCGCCCAAGCAGACGATGTTCCCCTCAAACGCGAACAACGGCTACAACACTGTCTCACCCTACGACGACGTCTCCGACTACGAAGAAGAGCCCGAGGCACCCGAACCTCTACGCATGAACCCCCTCAGCCAAAACCCGCCATCTCCCCCCGGCACAGCCACCTTCTACGACCCTTACAAAGCCACCTCCCCTCCCCCACCCAGCCTCCAGCGCACCAAGACCACAACCTCCATCTCCACCGAAAAGACGTTCGACCGCTCGCACTCCCGCTCCGGCACCCCGAAATCGCGGTACTACGGCAACCTCCAAGCCGCGACCGAAGGCGTGCGCAGCGCCTCCAACTCTCCCTCCCCCACAAAAGGCTCCTTCCGCCAACAACCCAACCACTTCCCCAGCGCCACAAAACAATACGCCGTCAACACTCCTCCTCCCGTCCCCACGCACAACAACGTGACTAACTCGCCGTTCACGCTGCACAAGAAGAGTTACACGAGTATCAAGCGCACGGGCGAGGCGAACTACACACCCAAGCAGGGCCAGTCGCCGCGCGTCGTCAGCCGCTCCGGTGTCGATTACATCAACCCGTATGAGTTTGACGAGTCGGATCTGGGTACCCCGGGACGCAGGAGAGATGTTAGTGGGAAAATTGCTGAGGAGGGGAGAGGCGGTGGGTGGAGTGGGATGACGCAGAGGAAGGTTAGTGGTGTTGCTTATTAGGGTTCCGTGCTTTTCTACTAGGGAGGCGTTTGATGGTATCTAGGTTCAAGGTTTTTCTTGTGACGATGTTCTATACACATGATGTGGTTTGTCCATTTTTCTTTGGGGGAAAACGATATTGGGTCGGGACTTGGGGGTTAGCATGACTACATAGCACGTTCTGGATGACTGGAAATGACGATATGGGATCTGTCTGCTGTACGAGACGGAGTTGTATCCTTCTTCTTATATTTTGTTGTGATGTGTTTCTGCGGACATCATGCGAAATTGCGCGGCCGTCCCTGCTGTAGTACAACATGAATCACAGCTCCTCAGGCTGTACTGTCGACATCATACTCGACATCCGTCCTAATAACGTACTTCGCACCCTCAACGACCCCAGTGCCTTCGTGGAGTAGCGCTCCTTGCGCCTCGCCGTGTGGAAATACAGCGACACTGCCCATGATAGGCTTTACCGGGTAAGCGTTAATGACACCCTCCTTAACACTAGGAACGAAGAAAGTCGTCTCACCACCCTTGAACTCGTCGTTCAGGTAGATAAGGAAGGTGAAGAGAGAGGACTGGCGCGCATCGGCTGGCGACGCATCGTATTTGTAAGCATCGGTGACTGGATCAATGCCTGAGGGTGGCCATGCGCCATCTGCCAGAGTTAGCATATGGATCATTTTGGTTTGTTCAGAATCTACGAACCGATATGCATACGATACTCAGCACCAGGCACGTATCTGTATACTCTGAAGCGTCGGTTGATACCGCGGACTTTCTTGCCAGCCACATTGTCCGGCACAAACGCTTTCACTCTTTCCCAGAGCTTGTCGTGGAATGCTTGGTCGACGATCCAGTAGAAGTTGTGGGCTAGCACACTAGTGTCTTCACCTTGCGGTCGCATCGGCGCATCGGGGATGAACTCTATAGTTTCGCCGGCTGCGATGATGGCGGAGCATTCCTCTGGAGAGAGTACGTCCTTGATCAGTCGGAGGTTGGGCACGATTGGGTGCTTGAAGCATTCTGTCTTGGGTCCTTTGCCGAGCAGCACAGCGTCGTCTTGGGACGCGTAAAGGATTGCAGGGTGAAGGTTCGGTGGTTTGCGCTGCAGACCGGCGGTAGTTTCGATGATGCGGAAGCGGTCCTTGAGGTCGGGGGAGCATGAGTTGAAGATGCTTTTGTCCTCGACGCTTTTCCGTACTTGACGAGTGGGCTTGCTGGTCCCACGCAGATCCCAAGTGTCTTGCAATGAGATACCTGATGGGATATCTATGCCGTGGGCTGTGGTGTCTGTCGGACCCGTAACTCGCAATATTGAGTCCAGCACGCCGATCAGTTGGTCGTTTTGCGCATTCGTACCGACTACTGTATGACTAGGGACCTGCACATGAATCGACAGTCCGGAGACTACGTCCAGAGTACGCACCCAGCGACAAAGAGCACCTAGTGTTGGGGTGTCTTTCCTGATGCGCATCTCTGCCAACAGGATGAGGGCTTCTGTGTACTTGGCGTCTGTGAGCGCACCTGATATGCGCGCAGTGAGGTTACTGCCATCTATTCTTACGCTTAGTCTTCGATGTCGAAACCCAAGATATCAGACATACCAGCTGAGTTCAGGCCGGTAGTACATGCTTGACGGAAGTCGTATACAGCAGTCCTCAGGTCTTTGCACGCTTTTGACTTGATCAGTAAGGGATGTGCGGATAGCGTTTGTAATGTCTCAATCGCGACCTCAATCTCTTCAGATGAGATGACCGAATGTACGCTTGCTGGCTCGAGTGGATTCGCATCTTGTGGTGGACTTGGAATGCTGTTCGGGTACTGCTTCTTTGCAGCCTGCAGTTGCGCATTCGCGCTGCGTTTCCGCTTGGCCATGCTTGATGATTAATTTTCTAGACGTGAAACTGGAGAGCGGAATAGTATCCACCAAGGATGTGTCAGCGATTACCGTGACGGATGTGAAGTAGTCCGTCCTGTACGTGCATGCCGAGGTTTACGGCGGCGAACGTAGAAATTTCGTGGTCTGTGCTCTGGACTAGGCGGGGCAATGTTGTGCAGTACCAGTGCGGAAAGGCCCGCTCTCCGGTCTCACCACCTCAGGACACATGCAGGCGCGTTACACTTACATGTTTGAGCCTCAGACTCGAGGTCCCTTACGTTCAGCACAGACCTCGTTCGCTCGATGTCCGACCGAGAGTTCTGACCTCATTCATTGCAAAAGGACTATGTATATCTCGATGCCTACTGTATCCACAGTGGTGCAGTAGACTAGAAGCCCTGAGCCCACACACTCGGCAGTTCAACGGCGCTATGCAGTCTACAGGGTCTGATACACGAGTCTCGGGACGGGGTTAACGACAAACAATGGGCCGACGTACGTGTTATGCGCGGATCGAGGGGTACATTCCAGAATCCTGAGTACCCAGGTATATAGATAAACTCGGGCGATCGCCCTTTTCTTTTTCTTCACACATCTATACAAATTTTCGCTCATACATTGAATACATTCTTACTTTAACAAACACACCCCACTTCGACACATTTACTCACCAAGATGGCTTCCACCTCCTTCTACCAGGCCACCGTGCCCACCTTCAAGGGCATCGCCAACAGCGCTGTTGGCTTCCTCACAGCAGCCAAGGAAGAGCAGGCAAAGAACAGCTCGCTGCCCTCCGATCAGGACCTTCTCAACGCCCAGCTCGGCGACATGCTTCCCTTCCGCATGCAACCCATCCTCGTCGGCAAGTTCCCACTCGATGGAGTCACGACCCTGAAGCTCAACGGCTCGGCCGCACCCCCTAACCTAGACCCCTCATCCTTCTCGTCCCTCGACGACGTCATCAACTTCTTCAAGCAGTTTGCCGCTGTCTTTGACGCCGTTGACGAGAAGACTTACAACGAGAGCGCTGGAAAGAGCTTCGATGTCACTGTTGCGGGCAAGACTATGACTATGTCTAACTTGGCTGAATACTATAACAGCTTCGTCATTCCCAACAGTTAGTATTACCCTCGATGGAAATACATGTCAAATGTGGAATGTATGCTCACACGGACTTTCAGGCTACTTCCACCTCAACGCCATGTACATGCTATTGAGGAGCAAGGGATTCACTCTTGGCAAGGGCAAGTACCTCAGTCCTTTCTTCACCGAGCAGGCAAAGAAGGACTGGGCCCCGTTGATGGGTTAGAGAGCGCCATATGCTGCGCTGCGCTGTGTCTATTTAGCGAAAAGACTCGATAATCAAAGAGCACGCATTGGATAGAAATGAAATGAATGACATCACATCAATCTATTCGACGGAGGACAACTAGACTTGCCTGCACCTGTTAGTTTTCTTACTCGTATGGGAGTGAGTGTCTAACAGATAATTGAGTACACAGAACAGAAGACATTGCCAGAATGTCTGTCAGCCTGTAGTGCTGATGTTCATTGCTCTTGTCAGCTACTTTACTTGTCGAAAGCATCTCTCAGCTTCTCAAAGTGTGCCCTCATCTCTTCCCCAAGCTTTCCTTCAACATCTGCCAAAATCGTACACACCAAGCTATAGTTGTTACACAAGAATCTCTCCCTCTTCCGTGCATCGCTGATACCCTTACTCAGCTTGGTGAGGTAGGCTTCGTACTCGCTCCTCAGTCTGCCCACGGATACACTGACTGGCTCGTCGTCGCCTGCTTCCGAAGAGAGAGCCAGAATGCCTTGGAGAAGGTTTGCAAACTTTTGTGTGAGAGGTGTTGGCGCTGTGGAGGTAGCGGTGGAAGAGCTTGAGCCAAGTAGCGCCGCACCGGTCGAAGGTCGGCCGGGTAGAGATGCAGTGACTTTCTGGAGCGAGGTGCAATGCATGTCCAGAACCTGCTGGAACCGTGGCCAGAGTAGCATATTGGTTGCGTTGATATAGCCTTCCACCGTCGGCACCTTCCTACGTTGTAGTTCGAATGCGAAGTGCTGGTTAAGTCGTACGCACAGCAGTATACCAAGCGTGTCTGTTGTCGCTTCTACGAGCGACTTTGTAACCGCTTGGCCGACTGCTAGCGTAGGCTCGAAGATGGAGTTGAAGGTTCGTGAGATGGCGTGGAAGTTCTGTGATGGGGCGAAGTATGTAGAGATAAATGTGTACTCGAAACACGCGTTGTCGACAAGTGCGAGGTTGAAGCTGCGGAAAGGGACCTCTAAGTAATGCGGCGACTTCTCGTCCTCGGCGACGTTTGCTGGCAAGGCATTGACAGAGGAGCTCTTCAGTGCATCGCGACGTCGTCCGAGAGAGAAAGCATCGTATGCAACTGGTGCGTTACGAGACTGACCGAGCAGAGTTCCAGCTCTTCTCGCACTGGGATCTTCGCCCAGTACATCGTACCTGTCCATAGCATGTACTTTGATCTTTTCGAGCGCAGTTCGATAGCGGCTGAAGTGGTTGAGGTAGTACCACCGCATGGTATATATGTATGCCTGCGCTATCTGTTGCGCAAGCTCTGGCTGGTGTTTCGCGAGGAAAGAATACAAGTCTTTGTATTTTAGGAACGCTTGCTGTTGGATGATCTGCGCATTAATGGAAGGTGAACGGATGGCCTTGATCTGGGCGACTATATAGTCTCGTATTCGTTCAACGGCGCGGTTTACGAGATCGTCCAGCAGGGGCTTGACGTCCTTTATGGCCATCAAGTCTGGATGTTCTTTGGCTTTGTCGTTGACTGTCTTGGACCGTTTCTCGACTTCTGCAAGGGCGCGCACGAAGCCGTCATCGACCG